>ENA-OQER01001469-OQER01001469.1-human-gut-metagenome-genome-assembly--contig:-NODE-1469-length-11221-cov-2.055526_pt1 | contig 11221 bp, 12 predicted proteins | sample MGYA00242797_ERZ504639 | MGnify/ENA primary metagenome ERZ504639 (study PRJEB26092, sample SAMD00036306) | human gut metagenome | host: Homo sapiens | study: EMG produced TPA metagenomics assembly of...
TGGGAGAAAGGCAGTCCGCTGCATAAATCTACGCAACAGGTTAGAACCCAAGGCCCGATACGGCATGCGGACTGCAGGCAGAGAAAACTGGCCGATTTTCTCTGCACTGGAGGGATAATACAAGACCTGATAAGCGAAGCGCATCAGGCATTGTGTAGGCAGCAGAAATGTCGGATAAGGCACCGCTGATTACTGATACACCGGCAGTAAATTAAAGCTCGATAAAATATGGACCAGTGCGTTGCCAACGCCAAACACCAGAATCAGCGTAATCATCGGCTTGCCGCCCCAGACGCGGAATTTCGGGCTGCCAAAGCGTTTACGCGATGCGCGGGCTAACAGCGCCGGAACAATTGCCGCCCAGATGGTAGCTGCTAAACCAGCATAACCAATGGCGTACAGGAATCCGTTCGGGAACAGTAGACCACCCACAACAGGCGGGGCAAAGGTCAGCAATGCCGTTTCAAGCGCCCCAGGCTGAGTCATCGAAACCAAACAGATCTGCCAGATAGTCAAACAAACCCAGCGTTTACGCCAAGGAACGAACTCGCTACCGCAAAGTTTGAGAACACGACCAGCAGAAGGTCCAGGCTACGGCTGTTCAGCACGCCGCTTAATGCCTGTACCAGCACATCAATATTACCGCCCTTCTCTGCAATACCGATAAACTCCGGACGCGGGATGTTACCCATCGTCGCCAGCAACCAGATGGTATACAGCGCCAGTGCCATCAGCGTACCGTACACCAGGCATTTCACAATGGTTTTCGGATCTTTGCCGTAATACTTCATCAGGCTTGGCACGTTACCGTGATAACCAAACGACGCCAGGCAGAACGGCAATGTCATCAGCAGATACGGCGCATAAGATGCATTGCTTTCTGCAACGTTGAACAATGTCGCAGGCTGCACATGCCCCAACAGGCTGCCAAAGGTGAGGAAGAAGGTAATGACTTTCGCCCCCAGCACAATCGCCGTCATGCGGCTGACGGCCTTAGTACTCAACCACACCACAAACGCTACCAGCAGTGCAAAACCAAAACCCGCCGCCCGTGCCGGGACGTTTAGCGACATCTCTGCGAAGGTGTGATGCAGAATTGAACCACTGGCAGAAATATAGGCATAGGTCAGGATATAGAGCACAAAGGCAATGGAAATACCGTTGACCACGTTCCAGCCTTTGCCCAGCAAATCTTTGGTGATGGTGTCAAAACTCGAACCGATTCGGTAATTCAGGTTAGCTTCCAGAATCATCAACCGGAATGCAGCATACAGAACCAGGTAAAGATCAGCGCCGCCATTGACCAGAAAAACCACGCCCCGGACATGACCACTGGCAGAGAAAACATCCCTGCGCCAATAATGGTGCCGCCGATAATCACCACGCCGCCAAGCAGCGACGGTGACGTTTGGGTGGTGGTTAGTGTTGCCATGAGGGCTTCTCTCCAGTGAAAAATAGTGCGACTGCGTTGTTATGCATTGCACTGTACCAGTACACGAGTACAAAAGACAGAAAAAAAGCCCCGATGGTAAAAATCGGGGCTGTATATATTATTTACAGATTGTGTTCGCTGTTCAGCGATGATTACGCATCACCACCGAAACGACGACGACCGGTAGAGTCATCACGACGCGGAGCGCGGCCTTCACGACGTTCGCCGCTAAAACGACGACCATCACCACGGCCACCTTCACGGCGTTCACCACTGAAGTTACGACCGCCTTCACGACGTTCGCCACCGAAACCACGACCACCGCCACGACGCTCACCGCCAGTATGCGGCTGTGCATCGCCCAGTAACTGCATGTTCATCGGCTTGTTGAGAATGCGAGTACGCGTAAAGTGTTGCAGCACTTCACCCGGCATACCTTTCGGCAGTTCGATGGTGGAGTGAGAAGCAAACAGCTTGATGTTACCAATGTAACGGCTGCTGATGTCGCCTTCGTTAGCAATCGCACCAACGATATGACGAACTTCAACACCATCATCGCGGCCCACTTCAATGCGGTACAGCTGCATATCGCCAACATCACGACGTTCACGACGCGGACGATCTTCACGGTCACCACGCGGGCCACGGTCGTTACGATCGCGCGGACCACGGTCATCACGGTCACGGAATTCACGTTTCGGACGCATCGGCGCATCTGGCGGTACGATCAGAGTACGTTCACCCTGTGCCATTTTCAGCAGTGCCGCAGCCAGAGTTTCGAGATCCAGCTCTTCACCTTCTGCAGTCGGCTGAATTTTGCTCAGCAGTGCGCGGTATTGATCCAGATCGCTGCTTTCCAGCTGCTGCTGTACTTTAGCGGCGAATTTTTCCAGACGGCGTTTGCCCAGCAGTTCTGCGTTCGGCAGTTCTACTTCCGGAATAGTCAGCTTCATAGTACGTTCAATGTTGCGCAGCAGACGACGCTCGCGGTTCTCAACGAACAGCAGCGCGCGGCCAGCACGACCCGCACGACCGGTACGACCGATACGGTGAACGTAAGACTCAGAATCCATCGGGATATCGTAGTTAACTACCAGGCTGATACGCTCAACGTCCAGGCCACGGCTGCAACGTCGGTCGCAATCAGGATGTCCAGACGACCATCTTTCAGGCGTTCCAGTGTCTGTTCACGAAGCGCCTGGTTCATGTCACCGTTCAGCGCGGCGCTGTTGTAGCCGTTACGCTCAAGAGCTTCAGCCACTTCCAGAGTCGCGTTTTTGGTACGAACGAAGATAATCGCCGCATCAAAATCTTCCGCTTCCAGGAAACGTACCAGTGCTTCGTTTTTGCGCATACCCCAGACAGTCCAGTAGCTCTGGCTGATGTCAGGACGGGTAGTCACGCTGGACTGAATGCGCACTTCCTGCGGCTCTTTCATAAAGCGGCGGGTAATGCGACGAATCGCTTCCGGCATGGTTGCAGAGAACAGAGCGGTCTGATGACCTTCCGGGATCTGCGCCATAATGGTTTCACGTCTTCGATGAAGCCCATGCGCAGCATTTCGTCAGCTTCATCCAGAACCAGACCGCTCAGTTAGAGAGGTCCAGAGTGCCACGTTTCAGGTGTCCAGCAGACGGCCCGGAGTACCGACAACGATCTGCGGCCCCTGACGCAGGGCGCGTAATTGCACGTCATAACGCTGGCCGCCGTACAGAGCAACCACATTTACGCCGCGCATGTGTTTAGAGAAATCCGTCATTGCTTCAGCAACCTGTACCGCCAGTTCGCGGGTCGGTGCCAGCACCAGAATCTGTGGTGCTTTCAGCTCAGGATCAAGATTCTGCAACAGAGGTAAAGAGAATGCTGCAGTTTTTCCGCTCCCCGTCTGGGCCATACCCAGAACGTCGCGGCCATTCAGCAGATGTGGAATACACTCTGCCTGAATTGGAGATGGTTTTTCGTAACCCAGATCGTTAAGGGCTTCAAGGATAGGAGCCTTCAGGCCCAGATCTGCAAAAGTGGTTTCGAATTCAGCCATGTAGTACGTGTGCCTCAAAATTAATGGCGGCCAGTCTACATAACTCATCATGAAATTGATCAGCAATTTTCATTGAAAAGTGTGAACCGGCTCAAAGTAGGTGTATTAACGAACAACAACGCCCTCACCCGTTAAGGTGATGGCAATCAAAAAAGATTACGGGCTGATGTGTACGTCAGCTATTGCTGGTCCGATTCTGCCAGGTCATCTTGGTCCTGGCCCAGGAGCGATAATTCCAACAATGCGTATCGGTGCTCAACAAAGTTATGAACGTTGTTGGCAACCGCCAGTTTGAACAGTGCCGTGGCGCTGTCCAAATCCCCCAGACTTAGGTAGTACTTACCTAAATAGAAGTTGGTTTCACTGAGATGCTCAGCGAGCGAGGTGTTATCCGTTGCGTCCGCCTTGAGCCTTTCCATTAACGTTTGTTCGCTAATGTTGCCCAGGTAGAACTCGACAATGTTCCATCCCCACTGTTCCTTATCCGATTTTTCGAAGTGCTGTTTCAACACTTCTTTAGCCTGCTTCTCATCGAGCTTCTGCTCGGCGAGATAAAGCCACAGACTACGGAAAGGATCATTGGGATCGTCTTGATAAAACGCCAGCAGATCATCTTGCGCTAACTTGTCACGACCGCCGTAATATAATGCGATCCCGCGATTCAAGTGCGCGTAGTTGTAAGTTGGATCAAGCTCAAGTACAGAATCAAACGCTTCATAGGCAGCATCAAAATTGCCTGCCTGCGTTAATATATGCCTAAGTAATTGAATACTTCAGGCATATCCGGTCGGATTGCCAGCGCTTGCGAAAATCGATTACGCGCTAATGCCCTCAGACCGAGACTATCATACAACACTCCGCGCTCATATAAAAGCTGTGCGCGTTCGTCATCGGTTAAAGCCCGACTGGCAAGGATTTGTTCCATACGTGCCAGAATCACTTCCTGCTGTAAAGTCGGTTGCAATGGTACCGCGAGGACTTCACTTTTACGCCAGGAAGTATTACTGCATCCTGCAAGCGTAAGTGCTGTCGCAACGAAACACCAGCGCAAAAAAGGCTTCATTTCCCACTCCCGAAGACCACGGTTGAATGAACGTCCTGTTCCCGGTTGCTAACAAGGCGTCCTGCCCGGTTAAAAGCCCCCCGCCGCAGCGGAGGGCAAATGGCAACCTTACTCGCCCTGTTCAGCAGCCGGAGCTTCCGGTGCTGCAGCAGGTTGAGACTGCTCAGTCGCTTCTTTAATGCTCAGACGGATACGGCCCTGGCGATCAACTTCCAGAACTTTCACCGGTACTTCCTGACCCATCTGCAGGTAATCGGTCACTTTCTCAACGCGTTTGTCAGCGATTTGAGAGATGTGGACCAGACCTTCTTTACCGCCGCCGATGGCAACAAATGCGCCAAAGTCAACGATACGGGTCACTTTACCAGTGTAGACGCGGCCCACTTCGATTTCTGCAGTGATCTCTTCGATACGACGAATAGCATGTTTCGCTTTCTCGCCGTCGGTCGCTGCGATCTTCACAGTACCGTCATCTTCGATTTCGATGGTAGTGCCAGTTTCTTCGGTCAGGGCACGGATAACAGAGCCGCCTTTACCGATAACGTCTTTGATCTTATCCGGGTTGATCTTGATGGTATGGATACGCGGTGCGAACTCAGAGATATCGCCACGCGGCGCGTTGATCGCCTGTTCCATTACGCCCAGGATATGCAGACGCGCACCTTTAGCCTGGTTCAGCGCAACCTGCATGATCTCTTTGGTGATACCTTCAATTTTGATATCCATCTGCAGTGCAGAGATACCGTCGCGGGAACCTGCAACTTTGAAGTCCATATCGCCCAGGTGATCTTCGTCGCCCAAAATGTCAGACAGTACAACGTAGTTGTCGCCTTCTTTCACCAGACCCATTGCGATACCCGCAACGGCAGCTTTGATTGGCACACCTGCGTCCATCAGCGCCAGAGACGCGCCGCACACGGAAGCCATAGAAGAAGAACCGTTGGATTCGGTGATTTCAGACACTACACGTACGGTGTACGGGAATTTGTCCATATCCGGCATGACTGCCAGCACGCCGCGCTTCGCCAGACGACCGTGACCAATTTCACGACGCTTCGGAGAACCGACCATGCCGGTTTCGCCTACGGAGTACGGAGGGAAGTTGTAGTGGAACAGGAAGGTATCGGTACGTTCGCCCATCAGTTCATCAAGAACCTGCGCGTCACGAGCGGTACCCAGCGTTGCAGTAACCAGTGCCTGCGTTTCACCGCGGGTGAACAGCGCAGAACCGTGAGTACGCGGCAGCACGCCAGTACGCACATCCAGACCACGGATCATATCTTTTTCACGACCGTTCGATACGCGGTTCGCCTGCCAGTACGCGGCTACGAAACAACGTTTTTTCTCGATAGCGTGCAGAATTTCACCCAGTTCGTTTTCGTCCAGGGTTTCGTCTTCAGCAAGCAGCGTCGCGATGGTTTCAGATTTGATACATCAACCTGCGCATACGCTCTTGTTTGTCGGTGATGCGGTAAGCATCGCTCAGGCGAGCTTCAGCCAGTGCAGCAACGCGCGCGTTCAGCGCTTCGTTTACCGGCTCCGGCTGCCAGTCCCAACGTGGTTTACCGGCTTCTTTCACCAGTTCATTGATGTTCTGAATAACAACCTGCTGTTGTTCATGACCGAACACTACTGCGCCCAGCATCTGGTCTTCGCTCAGCAGTTCAGCTTCAGATTCAACCATCAGAACAGCGGCTTCAGTACCGGCAACAACCAGATCCAGTTTGCTCTCTTTCAGCTCGTCCTGAGTCGGGTTCAGTACGTACTGGTCATTGATGTAACCTACGCGAGCAGCACCAATCGGACCATTGAACGGAATACCAGACAGAGACAGTGCTGCGGAAGCACCAATCATCGCGACGATATCCGGGTTAACTTGCGGGTTAACAGAAACCACGGTGGCGATAACCTGAACTTCGTTGACGAAGCCTTCCGGGAACAGCGGGCGAATCGGGCGGTCAATCAGACGCGCGATCAGGGTTTCGCCTTCGCTTGGGCGGCCTTCACGACGGAAGAAGCTACCCGGGATACGACCAGCAGCTAGGTACGCTCCTGATAGTTAACGGTCAGTGGGAAGAAGTCCTGACCTGGTTTGGCTTTTTTCTGGCCACAACGGTAACAAATACCGCGGTGTCATCCATGCTAACCATAACAGCGGCAGTAGCCTGACGAGCCATCATGCCGGTTTCCAGAGTCACGGTGTGTTGGCCGTACTGGAATTTACGAACGATCGGATTAAGCAATGTAATATCCTTTCTCTTTCTTAGACAGTACCTTACGGCACTGGTGTTAATACCCGATCTTCTGCGCATCCTCGCGACTAATGACAACCCTAACCCAGCTCTATGTGGGTAAAGCCTCTCATTAGCCGCGCGAACCTCTGCAACGGAAGATCATTCATAGCAACAATACATTAGTTTCCAGTGAATTGCTGCCGTCAGCTTGAAAAAAGGGGCCACTCAGGCCCCCTTTTCTGAAACTCGCAAGAATTAGCGACGCAGACCCAGGCGCTCGATGAGCTGGGTGTAACGTGCTACGTCTTTACGTTTCAGGTAGTCGAGCAGTTTACGACGCTGAGAAACCATGCGCAGCAGACCACGACGGCTGTGGTGATCTTTTTTGTGCTCTGCAAAGTGGCCCTGCAGGTGTTGATCTGTGCAGTCAGCAGTGCTACCTGAACTTCGGTAGAACCGGTGTCGTTTGCGTCACGACCAAACTCAGAAACGATTTTAGCTGTTGCTTCAGTACTTAGAGACATTTTAAAACTCCAAAGTATATAGAATGAAAGGACGCCGATCTCTAATTCAGCGATCCCAGTGTACGTTACGCAAAGTGTTAAACAATTTACGCGACGTTAAGCGGCAGTATTCTACTCGTAGCGACCTGTTATCGCAAGACGGTTAACATTACGCCGGGTATTCAACCACCAGGCGACGAGGCGCAACGCGGCTTCATCGTCAATTTCGCCCATACCGATAAATTTGCCGTTCTCACCTTCTGTAACGCGAACCAGTCCTTCCAGCGGCGCACCGGATGTACGAACTGGGTTACCATTTTGAAGTAAACAGAAGACGTTAACGGAAGATTCACCACCGGGTAGTCCGAAGCTGGACTGTCCATTGGCATCAGTAATGGATCAAGTAACTCCGCAGCCGGAATATCCTGCTGTTCGGCTTGTTCGACCAGTTCACGCAGATGTTCCAGGGTCACCATCCGTTCAACCGGATATTTACTTACCGCCAGACGACGCAGGTAAATAACATGCGCGCCACAACCGAGTTTTTCACCCAGGTCATCAATGATGGTGCGGATATAAGTGCCTTTTGAGCAGTGAATTTCCAGCTCCAGCTCATTGCCTTCGTGGCGAATAAACAGCAATTCATAAACGGTAATCGGGCGCGCTTCACGCGGTACTTCAATGCCCTGACGCGCATATTCGTACAGTTTTTTACCCTGATATTCAGTGCTGAATACATCGAAGGGATCTGTTCGATATCGCCACGGAAAGTATCCAGCGCCGCCGCCAGTTGCTCTGCGCTAAAGGTTACCGGACGTTCTTCAACGATTTGTCCGTCGGCATCAGAAGTATCGGTACGCTGTCCAAGACGCGCAATGACCCGATAGCGTTTGTCGGAGTCCAGCAGATACTGGGAAAACTTCGTCGCTTCCCCGAGGCAAATTGGCAACATGCCAGTTGCCAGCGGGTCCAGCGCACCGGTATGCCCGGCACGGTTGGCGTTATAAATCCGTTTCACTTTTTGCAGCGCATCATTGCTGGACATACCCTGCGGTTTATCCAGCAACAAAACGCCGTTAATGTCGCGACCGCGACGACGAGGACGACTCATTAGTCCTCCTTGCTGTCGTCCGGGTTAACACGACGTTCTTCGTCATGTTTGACCACGCTGGTCACCAGGTTTGACATGCGCATCCCTTCAACCAGAGAGTTGTCGTAGAAGAAGGTCAGTTCCGGCACGATACGCAGGCGCATCGCTTTCCCCAGCAGCTGCGGATGAAACCAGAAGCTTCTTGCAACGCTTTGATGCCCGCTTTAACCGCGTCTTCATCTTTGTCGTTGAGGAACGTCACATATACTTTGCATACGCCAGGTCGCGAGACATTTCGACACCGGAAACGGTGGTCATCATGCCCAGGCGAGGATCTTTAATTTCACGCTGCAGGATGAGAGCGATCTCTTTTTGCATTTCCTGCGCTACGCGCTGCGGGCGACCAAATTCTTTCGCCATAATAAATTCTCCTGACAAAAAGGGGCTGTTAGCCCCTTTTTAAAATTAATTTCAGGTGGAAGGGCTGTTCACGTTGCCTGATAAGACGCGCCAGCGTCACATCAGGCAATCCATGCCGGATGCGGCATAAACGCCTTATCCCGCATGGAACCCTAAAAACCTTAAGCGATGGTACGTTGGATCTCGATGATTTCGAATACTTCGATCACATCGCCAGTGCGGACGTCGTTGTAGTTCTTAACGCCGATACCACATTCCATACCGTTACGGACTTCGTTAACGTCATCTTTGAAGCGGCGCAGGGACTCCAGCTCGCCTTCGTAGATAACCACGTTGTCACGCAGAACGCGGATCGGGTTGTGACGTTTAACCACACCTTCGATAACCATACAGCCTGCGATGGCACCAAATTTCGGCGATTTGAACACGTCACGACTTCCGCCAGACCGATAATCTGCTGTTTCAGTTCCGGAGACAGCATACCGCTCATCGCCGCTTTCACTTCGTCAATCAGGTTATAGATGACGGAGTAGTAACGCAGATCCAGGCTTTCCGCTTCAATCACTTTACGTGCAGAGGCATCAGCACGTACGTTGAAGCAACCAGGATGGCGTTGGACGCCGCAGCCAGGGTGGCGTCGGTTTCGGTGATACCACCTACGCCAGAACCGATGATCTTCACTTTAACTTCGTCAGTAGACAGTTTCAGCAAGGAGTCGGAGATCGCTTCCACAGAACCCTGTACGTCTGCCTTCAGGACGATGTTCACTTCGTGAACTTCGCCTTCGGTCATGTTGGCGAACATGTTCTCGAGTTTAGATTTCTGCTGACGCGCCAGTTTAACTTCGCGGAATTTACCCTGACGATACAGTGCAACTTCACGCGCTTTCTTCTCGTCACGTACAACGGTAACTTCATCACCCGCAGCCGGTACGCCGGACAGGCCGAGGATTTCCACCGGAATGGACGGACCCGCTTCCAGCACTTCCTGACCCAGTTCGTTACGCATCGCACGAACACGACCGTATTCGAAGCCACACAGAACGATATCGCCCTTGTGCAGAGTACCTTCACGTACCAGAACGGTAGCAACCGGACCACGACCTTTATCGAGGAAGGATTCGATAACCGCACCGCTCGCCATACCTTTACGTACCGCTTTCAGCTCCAGAACTTCCGCCTGCAGCAGGATAGCGTCCAGCAGTTCATCGATGCCGGTACCCGCTTTCGCAGATACGTGTACGAACTGGCTTTCACCGCCCCACTCTTCCGGCAGGATGCCATACTGGGAGAGTTCGTTCTTAACACGATCCGGATCGGCTTCTGGTTTATCAATCTTGTTCACTGCAACCACCACCGGTACCTGCGCCGCTTTCGCGTGCTGGATTGCTTCGATGGTCTGCGGCATCACGCCGTCGTCGGCAGCAACAACCAGGACTACGATGTCCGTTGCCTGCGCACACGTGCACGCATTGAAGTAAACGCGGCGTGCCCCGGGGTGTCCAGGAAGGTGATCATGCCGTTTTCAGTTTCAACGTGGTATGCACCAATGTGCTGGGTAATGCCGCCCGCTTCGCCAGAGGCAACTTTCGTTGAACGAATGTAGTCCAGCAGAGAGGTTTTACCGTGGTCAACGTGACCCATGATGGTCACAACCGGCGCGCGCGGTTCAGCCGCAGCACCCGTGTCACGGTCGCTCATTACCGCCTCTTCCAGCTCGTTTTCACGACGCAGGATAACTTTGTGGCCCATCTCTTCAGCAACCAGCTGTGCGGTTCCTGATCGATAACCTGGTTGATGGTTGCCATTGCGCCCAGTTTCATCATCGCTTTGATGACCTGAGAGCCTTTAACCGCCATCTTGTTCGCCAGTTCGCCAACGGTGATAGTTTCGCCGATCACAACGTCACGGTTAACGGCTGAGCAGGCTTCTGGAAGCCTTGCTGCAGGGAAGAACCTTTACGTTTTCCGCCTTTACCGCCACGTACTGCTGCGCGTGCTTCTTCACGATCAGCTTTTGATTCAGCGTGTTTGTTACCTTTCTTCGGACGCGCTGCTTTCGCGTTACGACCACGGCCACGGCCGCTTCGACTTCACGATCGCTTTCGTCTTCGGCCTGGCGAGCATGTTGAGAAGTAGTGACGTGATAATCGCTGGAATCTTCAGTCGGTTCCGCGTTATCAGTCCATTTGTTTTCTTCCGCCATACGACGTGCTTCTTCAGCAACGCGACGTGCTTCTTCTTCGAGTTTACGACGCGCTTCTTCTTCAGCTTTACGCTTGAGCTCTGCAGCTTCCTGCTCACGGCGGGCTTTTTCAGCCTGGGCGTTTTTAGTCATATCGTCTTGTTGATTGCTCACTTTGTCTTTTTCCGCAGCTTCACGTTTCGCTTGTTCAGCAGCTTCACGCTTAGCTTGTTCTGCGGCCTCACGTTCAGCTTTTTG
>ENA-OQER01001470-OQER01001470.1-human-gut-metagenome-genome-assembly--contig:-NODE-1470-length-11214-cov-13.113556_pt1 | contig 11214 bp, 15 predicted proteins | sample MGYA00242797_ERZ504639 | MGnify/ENA primary metagenome ERZ504639 (study PRJEB26092, sample SAMD00036306) | human gut metagenome | host: Homo sapiens | study: EMG produced TPA metagenomics assembly of...
AGACAGTCTCGTCATGACAAGAATCAACCATTATACCATTATACGCACTATGGATATCTGCAAACTGAATTTTGTTTCCAACCGAGGAACTTCGAAGTCGCAAGCCTTTCCACTGACCAGGAGTACGGTCATAAGGCAGATAGTCAAACATATTGTCGATGCGGTCTCCCCTCAACAAAACCTCGTTGCCTTTTTCACCTTCTATCTTCAGTGTTCCATATACATCAAGTCCGGCATTCTCATGAAAATAAAGTTTCACACCTGGCTTGATTGTCAATGTGGCAGTACTGTCTACCTTGATGCCTCCATATACGACAATCGGTTTTCCCTGATTCGAAAAGACTTCGTTTACCCCCTTGGCAATAATCTTATCTTTCAAAAACTCGGCATCCCAGGAATATGCATTGAGGTTCACCTTCTGTTGCACACCACTCTCAAGCAGGAATATCAGATTGTCTTCTACCAGATTGGGCGCATCAGTATGCTGCAATTTGGAAGTAAGCTCAACAAACACCCTGATACTATCTCCCTTGCGTATTTCCACATCCTGAGTCTGAAAACCAGAAGTCTGTCCAAGATAAGTACCATCTACATTGACTCTGAAACCATTCTGATTACCACTTTCCAGTCGCACAGACTGACATCTGATACCTTTGCCCGCGCGATTATAAACCCACATGGTCTTAGTAGGTGTAGGTACGTTAGAGAATGTTGTGTCCAGACTCAACGTATCCACGGAAAAAGACAGCACATCACTTGCAGATGTTGTAAAACTGTCATCATCTACACACGAGGCTGTCATCAGTCCGAAGACTACACATATTATATAAAATATAGCTTTAATCTTTTTCATTATCTATATAACGAAAAATTCCCATCTTATTGCTTTATGACATTTCACATGTGAGAAGTTAAGGCTATTTAAGAAATAATGCACACCAAAAGTTCCCTTCGTGCACTCACCACCAACTTACCCTACAAGAACAAGGCAAAGATAGAAGCGCCTATAACGGTCATCACACCACATACCACAATAGAGAGGCTGCTCATAGCTCCTTCTATCGTTCCCATTTCCATGGCCTTGACTGTACCAAGTGCATGAGACGAACAACCTATGGCTATACCCCTGGCAATTGGTTCTTCTATACGCAACAGCTTAAGGAAGACCTCAGCAAAGATATTTCCCAACACTCCTGTAATGATAATGACTACTACCGATACAGAGACATGTCCTCCCAACTCTTCTGCCACACCAATACCTATCGCCGTCGTGATTGACTTTGGCAAGAACGTGACATAAGCGGCATGATCGAAATGAAAAAGTATTGCCAGAATCAATACAGAGCACAAACTGGCAAGCACACCCGACGAGATTCCTATCAGCACTGCCTTATAATTACGCTTCAATAGTTCCACCTGCTGATACAAAGGCACAGCAAGACATATGGTTGCCGGAGTGAGAAGGAAACTGATACAATTGGCGCTGGCATTATACGAAGAGTAGCTGACACCTGTTATCAACAGAACCACAATTACCAACACGATAGATATCAAAAGAGGATTCATCAAAGACCAACCCGTCTTAATTTTCAAAGCCAGACCAATGCTGTAAGATGCCAAACTAAGCAGCACACCGAAAAATACCGAATCTTGAAATACAGACATCATTTTTTCTTTTCCTTTCCTTTTCGTATAACATATTGCGTCAGAACTCCCGACACTCCCATTACAACAAACGTACTGACGATAGTAACTACTACATATTGCAACCAGGCATTGCTGATAGCCGACCATGAATCTATGAGACCTACAGCAGCGGGGATGAACATTACCGGCATGACTGCAATCAGAAAGCTGCTTGTCTCACGAATATCCTTCACTTTGATCCATTTCAGTTCAAGAGCCATAAAGAGCAAGACAATACCATAAATACTCGCTGGAATGGGCAACGGCAGGCAGTAATGGAGCAATTCACCCATAAAAGAAAAAGCGATGATAATCAAAAACTGTATGAGATATTTCATTGTTAACTATATGGTTTTCTAAGAAAACATTATTTGTTTTTTATTTCTTGAATATACTGCTCAATAAATCTCGCTGTTTTCTCTGTACCCAAACGCACACTGTCAACACACAAATCATAATCCTGAGCATTACCCCATGTCAACTCCGTATAATATTTGTGATAAGCCTCACGGCACTCATCTGTATGTTCTACGAAATCCTTAGCATCCGCAAAAGAAATATGTTGTTCCTGTTGAACTGCATCCACACGCTCATCAAGACCTCCTTTCAAGAAGAGCGATACCAGATCCTTGCGTTCTCTGAAAATATAATTACCACATCTTCCAATGATGATACAGTCCTCATCTCCTATCATTGCAGCAAGAGCATGCAATGGCTTTTCCGTCAAGTCTCGTCTATTCTCTCCAAAAGAAGAAATGGCAAAGAGCAACTCATCGACAGGACGTTCATCAAAAAAAGATTCCATCTCGTCAAGCATACCTCTTTTATCAGCCATCTCCAGCAAGTTTTTACGAGTATAAAAAGGAATACCATAATGCTTCGAAAGCAACTTACCAACATTTGCAGCACCACAACCGCACTGCCTTGCTATTGTTATTATCATACTGAAAACTATTTAGTGTATCAATTTACATATAACAAAAAAGCTAAGAAGAAAATTCTTCTTAGCCTTATTGTCGGGGCGACAGGATTCGAACCTGCGACCACCTGGTCCCAAACCAGGAGCGCTACCGGGCTGCGCTACACCCCGTAAATACAATGCATAAATGAACTAAGAATAAGTCGGGGCGACAGGATTCGAACCTGCGACCACCTGGTCCCAAACCAGGAGCGCTACCGGGCTGCGCTACACCCCGTTTATATTCTTTTTGGCTCATCTTGTACACAGTATCAACTGCATTTCTGATTTGCGGTTGCAAAGGTAGTACTATTTTTTGATTCCACCAAATTTTTCATTAACTTTTTTCCAAAAATGCCTTAAAAAAGAACATCCAAGCAATCATAGACAGGAGCAACAGCCCCCTACACACAACAACAATATGATTTACAGAACATCCTCGTAGTTTCATACTAAAAGAAAAAGTTGCATTTCCACGAATAAAACGTGAGAAATGCAACTTTTATTTTAGCTTAATGTAGTGACTCGATTACTTAACCTTGTCAACGATAGCCTTGAAAGCCTCTGGGTTGTTTACAGCGAGGTCAGCGAGAACCTTACGGTTAATCTCGATACCTGCCTTGTGCAGAGCACCCATCAACTGGCTATAGCTCATGTTCTCAAGACGCGCAGCAGCGTTGATACGCTGAATCCACAATGCGCGGAAATTACGCTTCTTGTTACGACGGTCACGATAAGCGTAGGTAAGACCCTTCTCCCAAGTGTTCTTAGCTAACTGTCCATACATTCTTGCGAGCTCCATAATAACCCTTAGTGAGCTTCAAGATTTTTTGTTCTTTTTTGCTTTAGATGCAACGTGATTTACTGATCTTGGCATAATTTTCTTTCTTTAAAAGTTCGACTAAAAAGTTAATAATTAACGAAGGCAGAGCAAGTCGCGTACCTGCTTCAGATTTGAACGATCTACGAGAGTCTCACCAAGGAGGTTTCTCTTCTGCTTCTTTGTCTTCTTAGTCAAGATGTGACTGTGATAAGCGTGATGACGCTTGATCTTACCTGTACCGGTGAAACGGAATCTCTTCTTTGCGCCGGAATTAGTCTTTACTTTTGGCATTTTTACTTTTAATTTAAATTGTTATTTATTTAACGGATGGCAACGCATATACCACGGCGTTACGCATCTCTTTTTTCTCTATTAATCCTCGTTGTTCTCTGCGAGTTTCTTCAGGGCATCACCACCCTTAGCGTTGGCAAGCAAACCGTTCTTCTCTGCATTGGCATCACGTTCTGCCTGCGCAGCAGCTTGGCTTCAGCCTCACGCTTCTCACGATCCATTTTCTGCTGGCTCTTCTTGCTACACCAGCCTTCTTTGGACTGAGATAGAGGAACATCTTCTTACCTTCAAGCTTAGGCATTTGCTCTACCTTGCCATATTCTTCCAAGTCGTTGGCAAAACGAAGCAAAAGAACTTCACCCTGCTCCTTGAAAAGGATGCTTCGACCACGGAAGACACATAGGCTCTCACTTTATTACCTTCGTTAAGGAAGTCTTGTGCGTGCTTCAACTTGACTGATAGTCATGCTCATCAGTCTGAGGTCCGAAACGAATCTCCTTAGTCTCTACCTTCACCTGCTTCTGCTTCATTTCCTTTGCATGCTTCTTCTGCTGGTAAAGAACTTAGAATAGTCGACTATACGACAAACAGGTGGCTGTGCATTTGGAGAAATCTCCACGAGGTCTACTCCTTCTTGGCGAGCATATCAAGGGCTTTGCGTGTTGGCATCACTTCAGATCCGCCTTCACTCACTACTCTTACTTCACGTACGCGTATCTGTTCATTTACGCGATACTGATTTTTCATTTTGTCATTCTTCATTAACTATTCTAATGTCAATTTTTTATTAAACGGCTGCAAAGTTACGATTTTTTAGTCAACTCTCCAAATTTTCAAAGAGTTATTTTTAATTTTTGCCACATATTTGCTGCTAGTAATAAAAAAATCACGCAAAATTCACTTACAAGGCTTGTTTTAGGGATCGCAGATTTCGTAGATGACGTAGTCTTTTCATTCTTGCGATATTCTTAAGCATTAAGTATATTGTAGCGATGAGGTTCCCGTCATCTATGAAACAACAAGTATTTCCCTAAAAAATCACGCAGATTACCCAAACTACGCCGATTTTCCGAGTACCCCAACAAAGAATACCCAAAGAAATTCTGCGAAATTTGCGAAATCTGCGTGACTAATATATATCAGCTTGAAAAGACCTACTCCTCAGCAGCCTTCAACTGCTCTGCTACCTCAGCTTGATGCGCTGAGCAAACTCTTCCATTGACATGGTAGCCTGCTCGCCACCACCCTGCTTACGCATAGAAACCAAACCCTCAGCGCTTTCCTTCTCACCTACGATAACCATATAAGGAACTCGCTTCAACTCGTTGTCACGAATCTTACGGCCAATCTTCTCGTTACGGTCATCTACCAAAGCACGAACGCCCTGCTTGTCGAAGTACTGACGTACCTTCTGGGCATAATCGTTGAACTTCTCTGAGATAGGAAGAATAGCAACCTGGTCTGGAGTCAACCACAATGGGAAGTGACCGGCTGTATGCTCGATGAGAACAGCTGTGAAACGCTCCAATGAACCAAATGGTGCACGGTGGATCATCACAGGAGTCTTCTTTGAGTTATCCTCGGCTGTATACTCCAACTTAAAGCGCTCTGGCAAGTTGTAATCCACCTGGATAGTACCCAACTGCAGCGACGACCGATGGCATCCTTTACCATAAGTCGAGCTTAGGACCATAGAAGGCAGCCTCGCCAACCTCCTCGCGTGTCTCAAGACCCTTCTCCTTGCAAGCCTCGCCGGATAGCGCTTCGTCACTCTCAGCCCAAATCTCCTCAGAACCGATATACTTCTCGGTATCCTTAGGATCGTGGAGAGAAATCTGTGCCTCGTAGTTCTCGAAACCGAAAATCTTGAATACCTTCAAGATTACGTCGATTACATTCTCGAACTCAGACTTCACCTGATCTGAACGGACGAAGATGTGAGCATCATCCTGAGTAAATGTACGGACACGAGTCAAACCGTGGAGCTCACCGCTCTTCTCATAGCGGAACACAGTACCGAACTCTGCAATGCGCAAAGGAAGATCCTTGTAAGAACGAGGCTTACGAGCATAGATCTCGCAGTGGTGAGGACAGTTCATTGGCTTAAGCATATACTCCTCATCCTCTTCAGGTGTCTGGATAGCTGGAAGCATCCTTGCCATAATGAGCATAGTGACCAGATGTCACATAGAGCTCTTGCCACCAATACCTGGACAGATAACCTCCTGATAGTTATATGGCTTCAGGAGAGAACGGAGCAACTCCTGCAGACGCAGACGGAGCTGTGTACCCTTTGGCAACCAGATAGGAAGACCCTTACCTACACGCTCAGAGAACATGAAGAGTTCCATCTCCTTACCGATCTTACGGTGGTCGCGCTTCTTAGCCTCTTCGAGAACAACCAAGTACTCATCGAGCATCTTCTTCTTAGGGAAGCTGATACCGTAGATACGTGTCATCTGCTCACGCTTGGCATCACCGCGCCAGAAAGCACCAGCCACACTTGTAATCTTCACGGCCTTGATAAGACCAGTCTCATCAAGTGAGGACCACGGCAGAGGTCGGTGAAGTTGCCTTGGGTATATGTGGTGATGGTGCCATCCTCCAAGTCCTGCTCAATGTGCTCGCACTTGTACTGCTGACCGTCGGCCTTGAACTCAGCGAGTGCATCAGCCTTAGCAATCTCCTTGCGAACCACAGGCTCGTTCTTCTTGGCGAGCTCCATCATCTTAGCCTCGATCTTAGCGAAATCATTCTCTGAGATCACCTGACCCTCAGCTGGCATCACATCGTAGAAGAAACCGCTCTCTACGGCTGGACCGAAACCAAACTGAATACCAGGATAAAGCTCCTGAAGAGCTTCAGCGAGCAAGTGTGCAGAAGTATGCCAGAATGTGTGCTTACCCTGCTCATCTTCAAACTTATAGAGTTCTACATTAGCATCCTCATTGATAGGACGGTTCAACTCTACTGTCTCACCATTTACACCGCAAGATACAACGTTGCGAGCGAGAGCCGGTGAGATACTCTCGGCGATTTGTAAACCAGTTACGCCCTGCTCATACTCACGAACAGATCCGTCTGGGAATGTGATTTTTACCATAACAACTTAGTATTTTTATTAAATCAAATGCAAAAGTAATGCTTTTTTGCATACGACGCACATATTTTTCCAACTTTTTTTTGTTCTGACTATTTTTTATTGTATTTTTGCAGACAGGAAACATTTATTTTCACCATCTCTACACTAAAAGAGTAGGTAGAAACAAAAAAAATGCATAACCCTACAATAAGTTTAAGGAATAAAAAGATTAAAAGTACAAGATATGGCGGCAGCTCGGATTTTGATCATATACACAGGAGGAACCATCGGCATGGGAAAAAATGTCGAGACTGGTATTCTTGAGCCTCTCGACTTCAACCATTTAGTTTCCTCAATGCCCGAATTCCAGCTCATACAAGCCGACATCGATGTACGTAAATTCGACCCACCTATCGACTCCAGTGATATGGATCCTATGCGGTGGGCAGAATTAGTAGGACTGATAGCCAATAATTACGAAGAATATGACGGTTTTGTCATCCTGCATGGAACCGACACCATGGCCTATACAGCATCAGCCCTTTCCTTTATGTTGGAAAACCTCACCAAACCAGTCATCCTCACAGGAAGCCAGCTGCCTATTGGTGAGTTGCGAACCGACGGAAAGGAAAACCTCATGACAGCTATAGAATTGGCTTCGATGAAGAACAAGGAAGGAAGACCTATGGTTCCAGAGGTATGCATCTTCTTTAATGGCAGACTGCTGCGAGGCAACCGAGCCATCAAGATTAATGCGGAAGGTTTTCATGCCTTCGACTCCTTCAACCATCCCCATCTCTGCGATGTGGGCATCAACTTCTCCTTCCACGACCATCACATTCTGACGCCAGACTATGACAAACCTATGGTTCCACACCTGAAGCTCGATCCGAACGTCATCGTCTTCAGTCTCTTTCCAGGCATACAGGATGCCATCGTGCGTCATGTACTGGAGTCACCTACTCTACGAGGCATTGTGATGCGAACTTATGGCTCGGGCAATGCTCCTCAGGCACCTTGGATTATGCGTCTGCTCGACCAGGCTGCCCATCGTGGCGTCAACATCATCAATATCAGTCAATGTCTTACGGGAAGTGTGGAAATGAGCAGATACGGAGCCGGCTTCCAGCTAAAGATAGCCCACGTTATCAGTGGACGCGACAGTACCGTGGAAGCAGCTGTCACCAAGCTGATGTACCTGCAAGGCCGATACAGCGACAACAAGATAGTACGTGAGAAGTTACAACAATCGCTTGCGGGTGAAATCACACTATAAACCAATGTACCCTAAGAAGCTATATATAAAAAGATATAGGCTTTGTGGATTATATATAATATAATGTGTAGGCGAAGTGCCTATACATAAAGTATAGAATAGAAAGAACAATATATGCTAAGACGCATTCTACTTTTCATCACACTGGTACTTGCCATGGCTTTCGGAAGCTATGGAGAGAGCCATGCTGCGCCTGTCACTAAAGACAGACTGCAGAAAGTAGAAGAGCATAAGCCTCAACAACAGGCGGTACTTACCGATTCGAGCAATATTTATCGCATCTGTAACGCCCGACCACAGAGAGTGATACCATGCTGGGCTTCCGAAACATCAACGCCCAACAAGCTACCACTCAAGAATCATTTTTATCATTTTCTTTTAACCACCTACCGTGGACACGAGCGCCAGGAATCGGCGCCTATCCACTTTGATGTTGCAAGCAAATATTATGTCATTTGCCTGCGGCATCTTCTTTGCTGACACTTGCCTGTACAAAAAGAATCACGAGTTTTTCCTTTTCGGGAAGTCATCAACCTCACTGTTTACCTATGTTCGAAGACGGGCATAGGACTGGTGAGTTATATCAAATTCAAAAAACAGACAATATATAAACAACTTAAATTATGGCAAGTATCAACCATTTGGAAATGTGCGACCAACTGAAGGCGCTTCCAGAAATCGAAATAAAGAAAACATGCTTCGGACTTTTCACTCAGGCTGTCTATAAACCTTCACAGAGTGTCATCAAAGTTAACCAGAATGAATACTCGGTAGAAGTAGGCGGACAATTAGAGAAACTGCTCAATGGCGACAACAACACCATTATGGAACAGCGCAACAAGGGCAAGAAGTACAGCAAGAGCGATATGGGCAACATGCGATTGGACACCTGCATCTCTAAAGACCGTCAGTTTGTAGGAGCCCAGCTGCTTCGCTTTGTCGACTTCAGCTACAAACCTGTTACCGACATGGTGGTTTATGAAGGAAAGACAGCAGAAGCCTTTGCCGAACTTTTCGATTAAGTCTGAGTAAAGAGCAAAGACCTCACAATGGGATAGCTGCAAAAGCACCCAAAGTACAACAATAAACCCAGGCTTTCCGCCCTGGGTTATTTCTTTTACTCAACTTTCGCAAAATATCAGAATAATGCAATAGGCTTCAACTGCTTACGAAGCCGCTTTCATTGTTCTACGCAATAGGCTTTATTGACTATCGAAGCCGCTTTCATTTTTCGAAGTTTTTCTATTCAAAACCGAAGGGAGTGTGGTTTAACGTGATAACTTCTTTAACTTCTACAACTTCTAAACTTGCTAAAGTTCAGTCTTTTATACAAAATAAGAACTGCAGGCAACTTCTCAGTCACCCGCAGTATAAATAAGAGATACTATAGAGGTATTACCTCCATAACTAAAAACCTGTCTATTCCAAGTTCAAGCTCTTCTTGATAGCCTCGATCTTCTCCATAGCAGCTGCTGTACAACGGTTGTAACAACCAGCACACTTGAAGGTAGAATCCTTCACCTCAATATAGAACTTAATCTTTGGCTCTGTACCTGAAGGACGAACACTTACCTTAGTATTGTCATCACAGAACCACTGCAACACATTGCTTGTTGTAGCATGTTGAGTTTCTCCACACTGCCGTCAGCATGCTTTTCTTCCAATGTCTGATAGTCTTTCCAGGTAACCACCTTGCTGCCACCTAACTCCTTTGGAGCGTTGGCACGGAAATCAGCCATCATCTGCTTAATCTCGTCAGCACCAGTCTTGCCAGGGCGAACCACGTTGACGGTAAACTCCTTACTGAAGCCATACTCTGCATAAATCTGCATCAAGAGGTCGTAGAGAGTCTTGCCCTGGTCCTTAGCCCAGGCTGCAATCTCACAAATCAGGCAGATAGAAGCAGGAGCATCCTTATCGCGAACCTTGTCGTATGGCAAGAAACCGAAGCTCTCCTCACCACCACCGATATACTGCTGCTTGCCCTCAGAGATAGCAATCTCGCGTGCAATCCACTTGAAGCCAGTGTAGCAGTCGCGCAACTCTACGTTGTTCTTCTTGCAATCTCAGCGATAACCTCTGTAGTTACGATGGTCTTCACGAGGAAGTCTGTTGGCTTCAACTTGCCCAACTTCTTCTTGTTCTCGATGATGTAGTAGCAGAACATCATGCAGGTCTGGTTACCATTGATAATCATCCACTCACCCTTATCGTCACGGCAAACGATAGCCAGACGGTCAGCATCAGGTCGGTAGCAACCACGAGGTCAGCATTCAACTTAGTACCGAGCTTCATGCCAAGGGTCATAGCCTCTGCATTCTCTGGGTTAGGAGAAACTACTGTTGGGAAGTTACCATATACAACCATCTGCTCAGGAACTACATTGATATTCTGGAAGCCCCAAGAACGCAGACAGAGAGGAACGATGACACGACCTGTACCGTGCATGGCTGAATAAACGATGTTGAGGTCTTTCTGACGGTTGATGACATCCTGGTCGATCATAGCAGAATGAACGGCTTTCATGTAGTCGTAATCCATCTCACCACCGATAATCTTGATCTTATCCCAGTTAGCCTCAAACTTCACCTGGTCGATAGTAACCTTGTTCACCTCTTCAATGATACCTGTATCATGAGGAGCCAGCACCTGAGCACCATCACTCCAGTAAGCCTTGTAACCGTTGTACTCCTTAGGGTTGTGAGAAGCTGTTACGTTGACACCAGCCTTGGCACCGAGCTCGCGGATTGCAAAAGAAATCTCTGGTGTTGGACGAAGGCTCTCAAAGAGATATGCTTTGATGCCGTTGGCAGAGAAGATGGCAGCTACGGTTTCAGCGAAGAGACGGGAGTTGTTACGGCAGTCGTGACCTACCACTACAGAAAGGTTCTCCTCACCTGGGAAAGCCTTGAGGATGTAGTTTGCAAAGCCCTGGGTAGCCATACCAACGATATACTTGTTCATGCGGTTGGTACCTGCGCCCATGATACCGCGCAAACCACCAGTACCAAACTCCAAGTTCTGATAGAATGCATCAACGAGAGCAGACTTGTCCTCTGCGTCGAGCATTGCCTTTACTCCTTACGGGTTTCTTCATC
>ENA-OQER01001471-OQER01001471.1-human-gut-metagenome-genome-assembly--contig:-NODE-1471-length-11213-cov-1.995129_pt1 | contig 11213 bp, 12 predicted proteins | sample MGYA00242797_ERZ504639 | MGnify/ENA primary metagenome ERZ504639 (study PRJEB26092, sample SAMD00036306) | human gut metagenome | host: Homo sapiens | study: EMG produced TPA metagenomics assembly of...
ATTGCCTCGGTTGAGACACTGAAATAGCATCTAACTTTAGGAGGTTGGGATGCTATTTTTAATATATAGGATAAAAATAGAGATTTGATTATTAATATTTTACATATATGAGGAGAGTGGATGAACAAAAAAGAAGAGTTGTTAAAGGTTGGAGAATATAATTCAAAATTTAATGATATATTAGGAATTAATATACAAAAAATTAGAAATATATAGATCAAAAGGTCTTCCGTCACATATAGTAAAAAGAAAACAATTATAAATGCTTAAAGTATATTGATTATATACCTGATATTATTTCTGAACCAGATTATATAGGGGTTAATCCAATGAGCAGGGAACGAGTATAGAACTTATAAAAAGATATGCTGATAATGTTATGATAGGAATTAAGTTAGATACGGAGGGAGAGTATCTTTATGTTTCAACTATGATAGATATACAGGAATCGAAGATAGAAAGACGTCTATATAGTGGTAGAATTAAAGAAATTTCCGTTGACAATAGTAATGAATAATGGTATATTATTAATGAGAAAAGAATAATATAGTAATGAACATAATTATTTTGAGGTCGGAAAAGGTTCCCGACACACTCTGAAAGGAGTACCTGAGATGATGGATACACCGCCCATCCAAGATAATTATGCTTTTATTATAGGCACCAACAGAGTAAAATCTGAAGGTGCTTATTTTTATGTCTACTGTCTGTTATGTATATTCTCAACAGCCTTTTCAAGTTCCATAGTCTGCCATTTACTATGTGTAATTTGCTGCTTAAGTTCAGTTAAGCGTTTACTGGTGTATTTATCCATCCAGTTAATAATACAAGCTGGCATATATTTTTCTGGTATCTTTTGGAATAGGTTAAATCCAGTTTCTTCTATATTATAGTGTATTTTATGTAACATATCTTTGAAGTGGTTCGGCTTCTCAATCTGAATATAAATATATTTCACCTCTATTAAATATATAAAGGTCATGAGCAAGTATATAGAGTAACAGATATATCAATGTCAGATATGAGCATTAAAGCAGTAGAATGTGAAAATGATTCTCCAGCAACCGTTGAAGATGTATTTTTGCTTGAAGAGTTGCAGAAATTTCATATTACACTATACAACAGACGAGGAAACCCCAATATTACGGACTTTTCAGAGTGGAAAAAACAGCATAATTGCCAATGAAATCAACATTTTCTTATAGTGTATAAATTATTATATTCATAGGGATAAATTACATAAAATGGTATCAAATACGGGTGATATTGTTTTAGATAGTAAATTGTGTATCTGACGGATAAAAGTGTCTGTTTGGTCTGTCAGAAGCAATTTACCTATTGTATGGGAGAGTGATTATATTATATGTATATTAGAGAATTGGTGTTATTAAAATATATTATACAAGAAAAGGTGATAGTATGAGTAAAAAATATAATATAAAAATGTAGCTAATAGCTATGAATTGATGTGCTTTATGAAGAAAAAAATATATAAGTATTTATGTTGCAAAATGTTAAATAAAAAGGTAGTAAAAAAAATGGATAATGATATTAAATTTACAACATATCATCAATGGGAAAATTATATACAAAATAAGTATAAAACACTTAAGTGAATTTGAATTAATTGAATTTAGTCATTTCCTTAATCAGAAAATTAGAAACTTAAAACCTGGATATGAATATTGGAAGATAATAGTTCCTGTTATAATAACACTTATAATAGAAGAATTATTTAGTGCATTGATAGATATATCACAAATTAAAATAAACACGGTTTTTGAATTATTTATTGAACTTATAATTATTATATTTGTAACGATAATAAGTTTGCAAATTTTTATAAAGACAACAAAGCCGATATGGGATGTAACAGATAAGATTGATTTTTATCTGATTATAAAGAAATAATAGATAAAATGATTGAAAATTATAATAAAGATATTAATAATAATCCTTAATCAAATGTGATTGTTTTTACTCTGAAATTACAATAAGAGCAGAGAATACTATAGATAGATACATATTACAACGAAAGGCGGTAGAGTATTATATCAGGCTACAATATTAGCTAGTAAATTCAAAAAGGATATGTCTATTAATACTTTTATAGACTCATAAAACATGCAGATCGCAATGATAATTCAGTATTACTTAATGAACTTTTTAAGGTTAATGAAGAATTATTTGTACAATGTTTTGTGAAAAGTGATGAAAATACACTAAAAATTTTAAAAAAATTGCCTAAACCCATATAAAATAAGGTTTTTGGATGTCTACATATGAAAGAAGATGTAATGCAAGGTGAAAAGACCGTAGGCTGAGTAGCTGTATTATATTCTTCTTTCATAAGAAATCATTCAATCCCAATTATATATAGAGTAAATAAGTTTTTTGTTGGAGAGTTCTTGTTTGCTCTATTATTTTGTCTAAAAAATTGGAATACATTAAAGAAAGGAGGATAATGAGTTGACACAGGAAGAGTTAAGAAATCTCTATAAAGAAAGACTAATAAGAGAAAAACAGACATATATTTCCAAGATTGTTGGTATAGACGGAAGTATATTAAGCAAATTTAAGTTAGGAAAGATAGATCTATGTCCGCAGTTGTTTTCAAAACTGGAAAATTATCTTATTAATTAATAGTATTTATCAATTATATTAAAACTATATTCAATTTATTTCAGATTATTCTAATCAAATTATCCCCATAAAAATATGAAAATAAAAGTTAATGACATGGTTCTTTATGATGAATCTATTTATACAGTTGTTGCAATAATCTATGCAACTATCTATTTGCGAATCAGTTATGATTCAGTTTCTTATGATTATGATATTAGTGAAGTATATAAGGAGTACAAAGATGATGAGTCTTATATACATAGGAAGGATATATATTATGAAAAGCATTGCAGAACTCTTGAAAAAGAAATAGGAATGTTACAAGCTGAGAAAGAAAATCTCAAGAGAGAAAATATTGAGTTACAGTTAAAGTTAGGTATAGACTTAGAGCATATTAAACAGAATAATGCAATGGATAGAAAGGTTATTGCAAATGCTTTATACTCACAGAAGTTATTTAACGATGGTAAAGCGGAGATGGAAGAGGCATTAGCAGTATTGACTAATGAAATAGAAAAAGCAAAAGAATTGAACAAAGAATATAAGAATATTACAGATGCTTTGTTAGAAGAAATGTTTAATAAGGATAACTATAAAAAGTAAAAATAGCATATGTAGAGCAGATTTATGTAGCCCCCTGTCCGTTATGGATGGGGGATTTTTAATTATAACTAAACGATTGTGATTAAACATAAGATTATAAATGTTTGAATATTATAAAACAAACATATATTGTGAGGGATTCGATTGAAAAAAGAAGAACGAAAAATTAAAGTAAATGTATTTTATGGTGGAGAAAAATTAGTAGATTGTATGGGTAGAGTTATTAAGAAACATACAAAGTAAGTATAGAAAAATATCCTTGTGTCGTGTATATTATTGGTTATGGTGTGCATTGATACAAGGATATAATTATTTAAACGATTGGAGATTAAAATATATGGGTAATCGTGCAGTATTATATCTGAGATTAAGTAAAGAAGATGCAGATAAGGTTAACAAAGGAGATGACAGTTCAAGTATTAAAAGTCAGAGACTTATGCTGACAGATTATGCCTTGGAGAAAGGCTTTAAGATAGTAAAGGTTTATTCTGATGATGATGAATCAGGATTGTATGACGACAGACCTGGATTTGAGGAAATGATTCTTGATGCAAAAATGGGTGAATATGATGTAATTATTGCAAAGTCGCAGTCAAGATTTTCAAGGAATATGGAACATATTGAAAAGTATTTACATCATATGCTGCCAAACTTAGGGATAAGGTTTATAGGTGTTGTTGATGGAGTTGATACTGACAACGAAGGTAATAAAAAGAGCAGACAGATTAATGGTCTTGTAAATGAATGGTATTGTGAGGATTTATCCAAAAATATCCGTTCAGCCTTTAAAGCTAAGATGAAGGATGGTCAGTTTTTAGGCTCATCATGTCCGTATGGATATATACGTGATCCTAAGAATCATAATCATCTTATTATAGATAATTATGCTGCAAAGGTTGTGCAACGTATATATGATTTATATATATGTGGATATGGCAAGGCTAAAATAGGTTCTATATTATCTAGTGAGGGTATATTAATTCCATCTATCTATAAGCGTGAGGTCTTACATGAAAATTATCATAATGCCTGTGAATTAGAAACAACATCTACATGGTCATATCAGACAATAGCTACCATATTAAACAATGAGGTGTACATAGGACACTTAATACAAAACAAAGCTAATACATTGTCATATAAGGATAAGAGAAAAGTGGTACTTCCCAAAGACAAATGGATTAAAGTTGAGAATACGCATGAAGCATTATTGACATTGATACATATAATCGTGTGCAGGAATTACAAAAGGTGAGAAGAAGAGAGGTAAAAGATACGCAGCCTAATGGAATCTTTTCAGGACTTGTATTCTGTGCTGATTGTGGTCATGCGATGGCAAGAAAGTATGCCAGACGAGGACAAAAAGGGTTTATAGGATATATATGCAAGATATATAAGACTATGGGAAAAAGCTTTTGTGTAAGTCATAGTATTAATGTGGATGAATTAGAAGAAGCAGTTTTATTATCTATAAAAGAAGAAGCAAAGAAAATTCTTAAGCCAGATGATATTGATACACTAACAAAGATGAGCATATGTGATAGGAATAGCAGTTTTTATCAGCAGCAGATAGAAGAACTTAACAAGAGGCTTGATAAGATTAGTGTATATAAAAAGAAGACATATGATAATTATATGGAAGAGATTATATCTAAGGAAGAATACTTGAAATATGTCAGGGACTATGATGCTGAGAGAAAGAAGATAGAAAGTGAAAAGGAGGAAGTATTAGATAAGATAGAATCACAGAAGGAACTGGATAATGAATATGATGAATGGGTTGAAGCATTTAAGGATTACATTAATATAGAAGAATTAACAAGAGATATTGTTGTTGAGCTTATAGAAAAAATAGAGGTAAATGCAGATGGTTCAATTAACATTCACTATAGATTTAATAATCCATATTCTGTGTAGATGAACGTGAATGATTCTATTAAGGATTATATTAATGATGAATAAAAATGACTACTATATGAATATGCCACCTGTGTAGCCATGTCCGAATACATATGTGGTTCAGAAGATGTTTTCGTTGATAAGATGAATGAGAAGGCTGGGCAGCTTGGCATGGAGCAGACACACTTTGTCAACTGCTGCGGTCTTGATGCTGACGGACATACGTCAAGTGCAAGAGATGTTGCACTTATGAGCAGGGAGCTTATAAACAGCCACCTGGAGGTCAAAGAGTTCAGTAATATATGGATGGAAGATATAACACATGTTACTGGAAAGGGTGAAAAAGATTTTACATTGTCAAACACTAATAAGCTTATAAAACAGTATACTTATGCGACAGGACTTAAAACAGGTTCGACAAGCAAAGCTGGCTGCTGTCTTTCAGGAACAGCCATGAAGGATGGAATAGAGCTGATAGCAGTAGTTATGGCAGCACCAACAAGTAAGATAAGATTCAAGGATGCGGTTACACTTCTTAACTATGGATTTAGTGTATGCAGCATATATCAGGATGCAGAGGAGCCTGATATTAAATATGCCAGGGTTGAGGCAGGTGTAAAGGACGAGGTAAGCATTAAAAAAAGTGAAGATTTCTCATACATGTTTCTTGAAAGCTTTAGCGACTCAGATATAAGAAAAGAATACACGGTTGACACAATGATAGCACCTGTACATGAGGGCGATAAGGCAGGAATTATTAATTATTATTATAAGGACAGACTGATAGGCAGTGTTGACCTTATGTCAGCCGAAACAGTTGAGGTGATGGATTATTCAGATTCACTTAGAAAAGTATTGGGGGTTATTACTTTTAAAAAATGCTGATATATGCTATATTATGATGTAAGCGTCAAAAGTATAAAAAGGTAAAATGTATAGAAAGGACAGCTTATGGATTTGTTTGATTATATGCGTGAAAGTAATAAAGAGAATGAATCACCTCTTGCCATGAGGCTAAGACCAAGGACACTTGATGAGGTGGTTGGGCAGCAGCATATTGTAGGTAAGGATAAGCTTTTATATCGTGCTATAAAGGCAGATAAGCTGAGTTCGATTATATTCTATGGACCGCCAGGAACTGGTAAAACAACACTTGCCAGAGTTATAGCGAATACAACAAGTGCGGATTTTTGTCAGATAAATGCTACAGTAGCAGGCAAAAAGGATATGGAAGATGTAGTCGAAAAGGCAAAAAATAATCTTGGCATGTATGCAAGAAAGACTATTCTTTTCGTAGATGAGATACACAGATTTAACAAAGGGCAGCAGGATTATCTTCTGCCATATGTTGAGGATGGAACAGTCATACTTATCGGAGCAACAACTGAGAATCCATACTTTGAGGTAAATGGGGCTTTGATATCAAGATCCATTATATTTGAACTTAAGCCTTTAACAAAGGATGATATCAAGGAAATACTAAAGAGAGCTGTCTATGATAAAGAAAGGGGAATGGGCAGTTATAAGGCCCAAATAGATGATGATGCCCTTGAATTTCTTGCAGACATATCTAACGGTGATGCAAGAAATGCGCTAAATGCCATAGAACTTGGGATACTTACAACTGACAGATCACAGGATGGTATTATACATATTGACATTAAGACAGCAGAACAGTGTATACAGAAACGTGCTATAAGATATGACAAAACAGGTGATAATCATTATGATACAATCTCAGCATTTATAAAGAGCATGAGAGGTTCAGACCCGGATGCGGTAAGTTATTATCTTGCCAAGATGTTATATGCGGGTGAAGATATTAAGTTTATAGCAAGAAGAATAATGATATGTGCAAGTGAGGATGTTGGAAATGCAGACCCTAACGCACTTGTTGTAGCAGTGAGTGCGGCACAGGCAGTTGAACGTATAGGCATGCCAGAGGCAAGAATAATACTTTCACAGGCTGCACTGTATGTAGCCTGTGCACCTAAGAGCAATGCGTGCTATATGGCGGTGGATAAGGCACTTGATATAGTAAAGACAACAAAGACACAGCCTGTTCCTGCCCATCTTCAGGATGCTCATTATAAGGGCTCCGCAAAGCTTGGACATGGTGTTGGATATAAGTATGCACATGATTATCCTAATCATTATGTCAGTCAGCAGTATCTTCCAGACGCACTTGTTGATGAAAGCTTTTATTCACCTACTGATAACGGATATGAGAAACATATAAAGGAACATCTTGACAGGATAAGGTCAGAAGCACAAAAATAATAATACTAGGATGTAATATCAGACGTAATATAAAGAAAAGTACCTAAAAGTATATTGTACACATGAATGGAGAGTAAAGGATGAAAGAGTATATTAACCGGCTTTCATTAGGAAGTTCAGGTATGACATACCAGACATAATAAAGCCCGATGATGTTGTAAGGCTGATGTATTATGTGGAACATACAGCGAAGAACAACTGCATATTCAGGCAAGTGATGTCATCAAAGGCGTAGTGTACTCTTCTGACAGCCGGGTTGTTATAAAGAATGGGACATTCATAGGCAGAGAATGCAGCATAACATATATAGCTGATGCAAGAGAACTTCAGGATAAAGAGAGCATTGAAGGAAGATTCACAATAGTAAGTGATGCTGGTGAAAAAGATATAGCATATATTATAACAGGTTATAGCATGAAAGCTAAGACAAGTCTTGGTATGGGAGATGATCTGTTTCATTTTACGAATATTGTCCAGAAGTCAAGGGAAGAAGCAGCTGTTTTATACAGGTCAGAAAGCTTTAAGAGTATATTTTTAAAAAATGATGAGAATCTCATTAACCTATATGAAAGTCTGTATGACAGTGAAAATGTATACGAATCCATGGAAGAATTCTTAATAGCAATTAAGAAAAAATCACCACTTACATTTAAGATGGACACACAGACAAGAACGTACAGTCTTTCGCAAGAAGGAGAAAAGGACAGTCTGATTATAGAAAAAAGCGGATGGGGATATATAGAGCTTGAAGTGGAATGTGATGCGGACTATATCAAGATGAAGCGTGGAACACTTAACTCAGATGATTTTGTTGGTGATATATATGAGCTTGAATATCTTATAGATTATAGCCGGCTTCACAACGGAAACAACTATACTTCGATATGTGTACGTTCATATGGCCATGAGGAGCAGATTGACCTTATAATATATAAAGAAAATGATATAGATAAGAAGAATGATGGCTTTGATATCCGTATGGAACAGAGAAGTGCCAGAATAGCACTTACGCAGGCTTATATGGCATTCAGAATGAAAAGAATAGACCGTGAACAGTGGATATCAGATACAGGAAAAATGCTTACAAGAGTACGCGGATTGAAAGAATCGGACATGATTTTCGATGTATTTCAGGCAGGACTTGATTTTATAGCTGGCAATGTGTTTGATGGAAAACAGATACTTGAAAACATTAAAGATAAGATATTAACAGATGTAAGCAGTCATGTTGAGTTATACTGTCTTTATCTGTATGTGAGCACACTTGAAAGAAAGGATGCACTATATACATCTGATGTGTTACAGATAGTCAGCAGATATTATGACAATGGTTATGATACATGGGTACTTTTATGGATATTGTTTTATATAGATGGACAGATAGAGCACAATAAGAGTATTAAGCTTATAAGAATCAAGGATTCCTTTAATAACGGATGTACAAGTCCTGTTATGTATATTGAAGCATTAAATATATATAACGAACAGCCTGACCTGTTAAGGGTTATGAACAGATTTGAAATACAGGTAATATCTGAGGGCATAAAATATGGTGTTATATCAGAAAGACTTGCAAGACAGGCAGCAGAGGTTATTGGAAATGAAAAAAATGCTGGAATGTCTGACATAGAGCTGTTAAAAAGACTATATGAAAGCTATGAGGAGGATAACATCCTTGAGGCGCTTATAGTACATATGATAAGGACAGGTATTGCAGATGAAGAAAGCTTTACATATTATGAGAAGGCAGTGCTTCGTGGTATCAGAATAACAAGGCTTTACGAGTTCTATATGGCAAGCATAAAGAAAGATATAAGTTAAGACTTCCTAAGATAGTGCTTATGTACTTTACATATGATTCAGGAGTTAATTATTCCTGGAAATCATATCTATATGCTAATATAGTATATAATAAGGAGCTTTATAAGGAGATATATGATTCATATAAACATATAATAGAGTTATATGTTTATGAACAGTTAAAGCAGGGGAATATTGACAGCAATCTTGTGTATCTTTATAAGAAGTTCATAAAACCACAGCTTGTTAAAAATGATACTGCAGCATTTTTAGCAAAACTTAAGTTTATGTATCATATAACATGCTTTGATGAAGATGTTAAAGCAGTTATGGTAAAGTATAGCCAGATACAGGAACCTGTAATATATGAGCTACAGGGAAAGATACTTATATTCCGCTATATACTAAAGACTGTTCGCTTGTATTTATATGCAATGATGGGCGTAAAAGAAAAAAAGACAGTTGATTATGAGATAGAGAAAATATTTGAAGAGCCGGGTGATATGTCTGAGTATGACCAATACGATATAGATGATAAATATATCACTATATATAAGGTTGAGTACTACAGAAGAAAACATATATATAAAATGTATACACTTGAATTATATAAGCTGGCGCTCAAGGTTGAAGGAATATCAGAACAGTATAGAAAAAAACTGAATTCATGGATGATAGAGTTTTATCTGGAATACTATAATGCAGAAAGCTTTACAGATGAATACAAGCAGCTTGATATATATAACCTGTCAGTGAGGGATAGTGCATGTCTTGTAAAAATACTTATAGATTATGGTATGTATTATGAGGCAAGACAGCTTATTGATAAGTATGGATATGCAGATGTAGATGCGACAAAGCTTTTTATGCTTATGGTTCATGAGCTTGATGCATCGGTTAATGAAGAAGAATATAAGAACAAAATATCAGAATATGTATTTAAAAAGCATCTTTATAATGAACAACTGCTTACGTATATGGTGGAGCATTATAACAGTACAAACACTGATATGTATGTTTTATGGAAAACATCAAAGGAGTTTGGTGTGAATGTTGATTCGCTGTCAGAAAGAATAATATCCCAGATGATGTTTACCAATGTATATTCAAATAGATTAGCAGAGGTTTTTGCAGATTATTATAATAATGTGGCTGGATATTCGATTGTTAAGGCATATGCAGCATATAATGCATATAACTATGTTATAAAGAATAAGAAAGCAGATCCGGTTATATTTAAAGTTATAGAAAGAGCATATAAGGATAAAATAGGACTGCCATTATTATGCTATATTGCATGGCTTAAGGAAAAGTCATTGGAACTGTCATTATTGAATGAATCGGACATAAAGAAAACAGCACAGTCTATTCTGGATGAATTATGTGAAAAAAGAACTTATATATAACTTTTATAAGAAATTCAATGGAATACTAAGCATACCATATAATGCGTATGGATTAACTGTTATAGAATATTTCGGCATTCCGGATAGAAAGGTGGAACTGCATTACCGCATCAATGATGACAGGGAGTATAAAACAGCAGTTATGAAAAGTGATATATGTGGAATATTTACATATAAGCTTTTAATGTTTTATGACGATAAAGTTACATATTATTTTACAACATCAGATGGAGAAAAAACAAAGGAATACAACATGGTATGTGATGATATTCCAGCACAGTATGCCGGCAAAAGATTAGATGCCATCAATGAATGTCTTGCCAGTGAAGAACTGCATGATATGGTTACATTGAAGAAGCTGATGAACAGTTATGTTACAAAGGCTTACGTTTCAGAAGAGATATTTAAGAAAATAGACTAGTGTTACTTACGAAACGATGTACTAGATAAAAACAGAATGGAGAAGTGCATGAAAGACCAGGGACTGATAATTGGAATTGAATATGATAAATCAGTGATACAGGCTTGTGTTTATGATATGAGAGCAGGCATACCTGTTGCATGCGATGAAGTAAGCGGGCTTCAATAGCAGAATGCCAT
>ENA-OQER01001472-OQER01001472.1-human-gut-metagenome-genome-assembly--contig:-NODE-1472-length-11210-cov-2.239737_pt1 | contig 11210 bp, 12 predicted proteins | sample MGYA00242797_ERZ504639 | MGnify/ENA primary metagenome ERZ504639 (study PRJEB26092, sample SAMD00036306) | human gut metagenome | host: Homo sapiens | study: EMG produced TPA metagenomics assembly of...
TGGCCCTAAGCGCCACTTTGCAGTTTTCCACGCAGCACTGAACCTGCCGCCCATGCTCCTCAACCCCAACTTAAAATAGCCTGATATTTCCCCGCATCGCCTTTCAGAAAGCACCGACAACTTCATCAAAAAGCCCCATGATAATCACCTGTAAAGCGTTACGTGTTGACCCAAAGTATAGATCTGCGATGATAATTGCGGATTGCAGAAATAAAAAGGGCGGAGATGATCTCCGCCCTTTTCTTATAGCTTCTTGCCAGATGCGGCGCTAACGCCTTACCCGGCCTACAAAATCATGAAATTCAATACATTGCAAGATTCTCGTAGGCCTGATAAGCGTAGCGCATCAGGCACGCTCGCATGGTTAACGCCATTAAATATCGATATTCGCCGCTTTCAGGGCGTTCTCTTCAATAAAACGCACGGCGCGGTTCAACGGCGTCGCCCATCAGCGTGGTGAACAGCTGGTCAGCAGCAATCGCATCCTTAACGGTAACGCGCAGCATACGACGACTTTCCGGGTCCATGGTGGTTTCCCACAGCTGTTCCGGGTTCATCTCGCCCAGACCTTTATAACGCTGGATGGAGAGGCCGCGACGGGACTCTTTCACCAGCCAGTCCAGCGCCTGCTCGAAGCTGGCTACCGGCTGACGACGCTCGCCACGTTCGATAAACGCATCTTCTTCCAGCAAGCCACGCAGTTTCTCACCCAGCGTGCAGATACGACGATATTCGCCACCGGTGATAAACTCGTGATCCAGCGGATAGTCAGTATCCACACCGTGGGTACGCACGCGAACAATCGGCTCGAACAGGTTTTGCTCGGCATTGGTGTGGACATCAAACTTCCACTGGCTACCGTGCTGTTCTTTGTCGTTCAGTTCGCTGACCAGCGCGTTCACCCAGCGGGTAACGGTCTGCTCATCAGAGAGGTCAGCTTCCGTCAACGTCGGTTGATAGATAAGCTCTTTCAGCATTGCTTTCGGATAACGACGCTCCATACGATTGATCATTTTCTGCGTCGCGTTGTACTCAGATACCAGTTTCTCTAACGCTTCGCCAGCCAATGCCGGTGCACTGGCGTTGGTGTGCAGCGTTGCGCCGTCCAGCGCGATAGAGATCTGGTACTGATCCATCGCTTCGTCGTCTTTAATGTACTGTTCCTGCTTGCCTTTCTTCACTTTGTACAGCGGCGGCTGAGCGATGTAGACGTGACCGCGTTCAACGATTTCCGGCATCTGACGATAGAAGAAGGTCAACAGCAGCGTACGAATGTGCGAGCCGTCGACGTCCGCATCGGTCATGATGATGATGCTGTGATAACGCAGTTTGTCCGGGTTGTACTCGTCACGACCGATACCACAACCAAGCGCGGTGATAAGCGTCGCCACTTCCTGAGAAGAGAGCATCTTATCGAAGCGCGCTTTCTCGACGTTGAGGATTTTACCCTTCAGCGGCAGAATCGCCTGGTTCTTGCGGTTACGCCCCTGCTTCGCAGAGCCGCCCGCGGAGTCCCCTTCCACCAGGTACAGTTCGGAAAGCGCCGGATCGCGTTCCTGGCAGTCTGCCAGTTTGCCCGGCAGGCCCGCTAAGTCGAGCGCACCTTTACGGCGGGTCATTTCACGCGCGCGACGCGCCGCTTCACGGGCACGGGCAGCATCGATAATTTTGCCAACCACGATTTTCGCGTCGGTTGGGTTTTCCAGCAGGTATTCTGCCAGCAGTTCGTTCATCTGCTGTTCAACCGCCGATTTCACCTCAGAAGAAACCAGTTTGTCTTTGGTCTGGGAGGAGAATTTCGGGTCCGGCACTTTCACGGAAACGACCGCAATCAGCCTTCACGCGCATCGTCACCGGTGGCGCTAACTTTGGCTTTTTTGCTGTAGCCTTCTTTGTCCATGTAGCGTCAGGGTACGGGTCATTGCCGCACGGAAGCCTGCCAGGTGAGTACCACCGTCACGCTGCGGAATGTTGTTGGTAAAGCAGTAGATGTTTTCCTGGAAGCCATCGTTCCACTGCAACGCCACTTCGACGCCAATACCGTCTTTTTCGGTGGAGAAGTAGAAGATATTCGGGTGGATCGGCGTTTTTGTTCTTGTTCAGATATTCAACGAACGCCTTGATGCCGCCTTCATAGTGGAAGTGGTCTTCTTTGCCGTCACGCTTGTCGCGCAGACGAATGGAAACGCCGGAGTTGAGGAACGACAACTCACGCAGACGTTTCGCCAGAATTTCATATTCGAACTCGGTCACATTGGTGAAGGTTTCGAGGCTAGGCCAGAAACGCACCATGGTGCCGGTTTTTTCAGTCTCGCCGGTAACCGCCAGCGGGGCCTGCGGTACACCGTGTTCGTAGATCTGACGGTGAATTTTACCCTCGCGCTGGATAACCAGCTCCAGTTTTTGCGACAGGGCGTTTACTACCGAAACACCAACGCCGTGCAGACCGCCGGACACTTTATAGGAGTTATCGTCAAATTTACCGCCTGCGTGCAGAACGGTCATGATCACTTCCGCCGCCGATACGCCCTCTTCCGGGTGAATACCGGTCGGAATGCCGCGCCCGTCATCCTGTACAGAGACAGAGTTGTCGGCGTGAATGGTGACGATAATTTCTTTACAGTGACCCGCGAGCGCTTCGTCGATAGCGTTATCTACCACCTCGAATACCATGTGGTGCAGACCGGTGCCGTCATCCGTGTCGCCGATATACATACCCGGGCGCTTACGCACCGCATCCAGCCCTTTCAGGACTTTGATACTGGAGGAGTCATAAGAATTCGACATCAACGTTTCTCGCTCATTTATACTTGGGTTAATCCGTTATTTTACCCTTTTCCACGGTAAACATCTTCGAATTTTCGTCCGACATGTCTATAACGTGTTCAGCACTGATCGCGCTGACAAAGACCTGTGATTGCGTCGCTTTTAAGCGGCTGGCAAGCAGCCCGCGACGCTCATCATCAAGCTCAGAGGCAAAATCATCTATCAGGTAGAGACACCGCCGCCCGCTTTCACGGGTGAGGAACTCTCCTTGCGCCAGACGTAAGGCGCACATCAACAGCTTAAGCTGCCCACGCGATAAGGTATCTTCCACCGGCGCACCGTCGGCGCGAATGCGTAAGTCCGCTTTATGCGGGCCATGCGCGGTGTAGGTTAGCTGGCGATCGCGTTCAAAATTACGTTCCAGCACCTCAGCATATTCTGTCTCTTTCTCCCAGCCGCGCTGGAAAGAGAAAGTCAGAGAAAACTCAGGGAGAAATTGCTTACAAGTATCGGCCATATCAGCCGCGATACCGGCGCTATACTCCGCGCGCCAGGTGCTGATTTGCTCCGCCAGCGGGATCAGTTCTTTATCCCACGGGCGTAGCTGTTCGTAACGTGTCACCTGGCGCAGCGCCGCATTGCGCTGCTTGAGCAATCGCTTGAGATTGCTCCAGGCGGTGAAAAATCCGGGTTCGTTGTGAAAGCATCCCCAGTCGAGGAATGCTCTTCTGTATTTGGGGCCGCCGTTGAGTAAAGTAAACCCTTCTGGCGTTATCAACTGCATTGGCATCAGGTGCGCCAGTTCCGCGACCTTATGCCCGTCTGTACCGTCGATGCGGACTTTGCTGTCGCCCTGTTTGTCTTTGGTTAAGCCAATCGCTGTCTCGCGCTCTTCGCCCTGTAATCGCCCGTGGAGAACAAACGCCTCCTGCTCATGGCGAATGACGCGACCAATCTGCAAACTGCGAACGCCCGACCATGGCCGAGCGTATAGATGGCTTCCAGCACGCTGGTTTTGCCACTGCCGTTGGCACCTACCAGAAAGTTAAAGCCGGGAGATAAAGCGAGATCCGCGGTTTCAATGTTGCGGAAATCGCGGATCAACAAGCGGGTGAGGGACATTACAGTCTCATTGGCATGACAACATAGGCAGCCGACTGTGATGCGGCATCTTCAATCTGCACGCTGGAAACCGAATCGGTCAGCATCATGCGGACGTTTTCGCATTTCAGCGCGTTCAGAACATCCAGCACATAGCTGACGTTGAAGCCGATTTCCATCTCCGCACCGCTATAGGTAACGTCGAGGATCTCTTCCGCTTCTTCCTGTTCCGGGTTGTTGGCGGTGATTTTCAGCTGGTTTTCGCTGACATACAGGCGCACGCCGCGGAATTTCTCGTTAGAGAGAATTGCCGCACGGGCAAACGCCTGCTTGAGCAGATCGCAGCCAGCTTCCAGATGTTTGTCCGGATTCTTCGGCAGAACGCGGCGGTAATCCGGGAAGCGACCATCCACCAGTTGGAGGTGAAGATAAAGTCGCCAACGTGGGCGCGAATATTGTTGCTGCCAATCTGCACGCGCAGCGGATTGTCGCCGCCGTCGAGCATACGCATCAGTTCAATCACGCCTTTACGCGGTACGATCACCGAATGGCTTGGCAAAGATTGACCAATTGGCATTGAACAGACCGCCAGACGGTGGCCGTCGGTTGCCACGGTGCGCAGTTCTTCACCTTCGGTTTCAAACAGCATACCATTTAAGTAATAGCGAACGTCCTGATGCGCCATCGAAAACTGGGTCGCTTCAATCAGACGCTTCATCGTTGCCTGCGGCAGGGTAAATTCGACTTCACTCTGCCAGTCATCGAGGTTCGGGAAATCCGCCGCTGGCAGGGTAGACAGCGAAAAACGGCTACGCCCGGAGCGCACCAGCATCCGCTCACCTTCCAGCTGCACGGCAATTTCCGCGCCTTCAGGCAGACCACGGCAGATATCAAAGAATTTGCGCGCCGGAACGGTCGTCGCTCCTGGCTCGTGTGGCTGAACCAGCGCAACGCGTGCCACCATTTCCATCTCGAGATCAGTACCGGTCAGCGACAACGTACCGTCAGCAACCTGTAACAGCAGATTACCGAGAATCGGTAGCGTAGGACGACCACCTAACGGACCGCTCACCTGTTGTAGCGGTTTTAATAAATGCTCACGTTCTACGGTAAATTTCATAGGTTTACGATGACAATGTTCTGATTAAATTTGAAAAATCTTCTTTGATATCGTGGCTCTCTTCACGCAACTGCTCGATCTTACGGCAGGCATGAAGCACCGTCGTGTGGTCACGACCACCAAACGCATCGCCAATCTCCGGCAGACTGTGGTTAGTCAGCTCTTTCGCCAGCGCCATCGCCATCTGGCGCGGACGCGCCACCGAGCGGGATCGACGCTTGGAAAGGAGATCCGCAACTTGATCTTGTAGTACTCCGCCACCGTCTTCTGAATATTGTCGATGGTGACCAGTTTTTCCTGCAATGCCAGCAAGTCGCGCAGCGCCTCACGCACGAAGTCGATGGTGATCGCCCGTCCGGTAAAGTTGGCGTTAGCAATAACGCGGTTCAGCGCCCCTTCCAGCTCACGTACGTTAGATCGTAGACGCTTGGCGATAAAGAACGCCACTTCGCCTGGCAAACGAATGTCATTTTCGTCGGCCTTTTTCATCAGGATCGCCACGCGGGTTTCCAGCTCTGGCGGTTCGATCGCCACAGTCAGCCCCCAGCCGAAGCGGGATTTCAAACGATCCTCAACGCCGTTGATCTCTTTCGGATAGCGATCCGAGGTGAGAATGATCTGTTGATTACCTTCCAGCAGGGCGTTGAAGGTGTGGAAAAACTCTTCCTGAGATCGTTCTTTATTAGCAAAAAACTGAATATCGTCGATCAGCAGTGCATCTACGGAACGGTAGTAGCGTTTAAACTCTTCGATCGCGTTGTTTTGCAGGGCTTTAACCATGTCCTGAACAAAGCGCTCGGAGTGCATATAAACCACTTTGGCATTCGGCTTGCGCGCCATAATGCCGTTACCCACCGCATGCAGCAGGTGAGTTTTACCCAGACCCGTGCCGCCATAAAGGAACAACGGGTTATAGGCACCGCCAGGGTTATCTGCCACCTGGCGAGCCGCCGCGCGCGCCAGTTGGTTAGATTTACCTTCGACGAAGTTATCAAACGTGTGTTTGACGTTTACGTTAGAACGATAGGTCGGTTCTGCCGGGGCCGGGACGTTATCCCAACCTGAGCGCGTAGAAGGCGCAGCACGTTGCGGCTGCGTTTGCGCCACCTGTGCAGGGGCCGCGACGTTGCTCGTCACTGCCGCTTGTGGCGTTTGCGTCACCGGTTTGGTGCCGACTTCAAAACGCAGCTGTGGGGCATCCGCTCCGCAGAAACTGGTTAGCAGTCCATTGATATTATTAAGGTACTTGTCCCGTACCCAATCGAGGACAAAACGGTTTGGCGCGTACAGGGCCAGCGTGTTATCGCTCAGTTCCGCCTGCAATGGGCGTATCCACATACTGAATTCTGTGGCTGGTAACTCATCCTGCAATCGGGCAAGACACTGCTGCCAAAGCGAAAGTGACACGGCGGACTCCACTCGAACAAAAGTCGATAATGACTAAGGCTGAAACATTCATGATTGTTGACGTACGTCGAAAAGACCCTGCTTGAGGGTGACGCACGAACCGCTGTCTGCGGTTATATGCCCGATCAAGATCCTGCAAAACGATCGGGACCGCGGATCATAGCCTAAACTGCGCAAGAGATCTTCTGTTTCTCACAGATTTTCCCGATTTATCCACAGGACTTTCCAGAACTCGCTAAGTGTAAACGATCCTGCCGCGAGGCGGGCACGATTTACGCCGCATATTGGAAAATTTAATGACCATAGACAAAAATTGGCTTAATCGATCTAATAAAGATCCAGGACGATCCTTGCGCTTTACCCATCAGCCCGTATAATCCTCCACCCGGCGCGCATGCTGGTTTCCACTGGTGTGAGGTCGTACATTTTCCCTGCGAAAAGGTGCGGAAAAGCGCGGTAAATAAGGAAAGAGAATTGACTCCGGAGTGTACAATTATTACAATCCGGCCTCTTTAATCACCCATGGCTTCGGTGTCCATCGTTTCATTTTTCGGCGGATATCCAATAAAGCCATTGAATTTATTCAAGTTTAGGTAGAAATCGCCATGAAACGCACTTTTCAACCGTCTGTACTGAAGCGCAACCGTTCTCACGGCTTCCGTGCTCGTATGGCTACTAAAAATGGTCGTCAGGTTCTGGCACGTCGTCGTGCTAAAGGCCGCGCTCGTCTGACCGTTTCTAAGTAATAAAGCTAACCCCTGAGTGGTTAAGCTCGCATTTCCCAGGGAGTTACGCTTGTTAACTCCCAGTCAATTCACATTCGTCTTCCAGCAGCCACAACGGGCTGGCACGCCGCAAATTACCATTCTCGGCCGCCTGAATTCGCTGGGGCATCCCCGTATCGGTCTTACAGTCGCCAAGAAAAAACGTTCGACGCGCCCATGAACGCAATCGGATTAAACGTCTGACGCGTGAAAGCTTCCGTCTGCGCCAACATGAACTCCCGGCTATGGATTTCGTGGTGGTGGCGAAAAAAGGGGTTGCCGACTCGATAACCGTGCTCTCTCGGAAGCGTTGGAAAATTATGGCGCCGCCACTGTCGCCTGGCTCGCGGGTCCTGATAGCCTCATTCGGTCTATCAACGCCTGATTAGTCCGCTACTCGGGCCGCATTGTCGTTTCACTCCAACCTGTTCAAGCTACGGAATTGAGGCATTGCGCAGGTTTGGAGTGATAAAAGGCAGTTGGTTGACGGTGAAACGCGTATTAAAATGCCACCCTTTACACCCTGGTGGTGACGATCCCGTCCCGCCCGGACCATTTGATACCAGAGAACACTAACGATGGATTCGCAACGCAATCTTTTAGTCATCGCTTTGCTGTTCGTGTCTTTCATGATCTGGCAAGCCTGGGAGCAGGATAAAAACCCGCAACCTCAGGCCCAACAGACCACGCAGACAACGACCACCGCAGCGGGTAGCGCCGCCCGACCAGGGCGTACCGGCCAGTGGCCAGGGGAAACTGATCTCGTTAAGACCGACGTGCTTGATCTGACCATCAACACCCGTGGTGGTGATGTTGAGCAAGCTCTGCTGCCGGCTTACCCGAAAGAGCTGAACTCTACCCAGCCGTTCCAGCTGCTGGAAACTTCACCGCAGTTTATTTATCAGGCACAGAGCGGTCTGACCGGTCGTGATGGCCCGGATAACCCGGCTAACGGCCCGCGTCCGCTGTATAACGTTGAAAAAGACGCTTATGTGCTGGCTGAAGGTCAAAACGAACTGCAGGTGCCGATGACGTATACCGACGCGGCAGGCAACACGTTTACCAAAACGTTTGTCCTGAAACGTGGTGATTACGCTGTCAACGTCAACTACAACGTGCAGAACGCTGGCGAGAAACCGCTGGAAATCTCCACCTTTGGTCAGTTGAAGCAATCCATCACTCTGCCACCGCATCTCGATACCGGAAGCAGCAACTTCGCACTGCACACCTTCCGTGGCGCGGCGTACTCCACGCCTGACGAGAAGTATGAGAAATACAAGTTCGATACCATTGCCGATAACGAAAACCTGAACATCTCTTCGAAAGGTGGTTGGGTGGCGATGCTGCAACAGTATTTCGCGACGGCGTGGATCCCGCATAACGACGGTACCAACAACTTCTATACCGCTAATCTGGGTAACGGCATCGCCGCTATCGGCTATAAATCTCAGCCGGTACTGGTTCAGCCTGGTCAGACTGGCGCGATGAACAGCACCCTGTGGGTTGGCCCGGAAATCCAGGACAAAATGGCAGCTGTTGCTCCGCACCTGGATCTGACCGTTGATTACGGTTGGTTGTGGTTCATCTCTCAGCCGCTGTTCAAACTGCTGAAATGGATCCATAGCTTTGTGGGTAACTGGGGCTTCTCCATTATCATCATCACCTTTATCGTTCGTGGCATCATGTACCCGCTGACCAAAGCGCAGTACACCTCCATGGCGAAGATGCGTATGCTGCAGCCGAAGATTCAGGCAATGCGTGAGCGTCTGGGTGATGACAAACAGCGTATCAGCAGGAAATGATGCGCTGTACAAAGCTGAGAAGGTTAACCCGCTGGGCGGCTGCTTCCCGCTGCTGATCCAGATGCCAATCTTCCTGGCGTTGTACTACATGCTGATGGGTTCCGTTGAACTGCGTCAGGCACCGTTTGCACTGTGGATCCACGACCTGTCGGCACAGGACCCGTACTACATCCTGCCGATCCTGATGGGCGTAACGATGTTCTTCATTCAGAAGATGTCGCCGACCACAGTGACCGACCCGATGCAGCAGAAGATCATGACCTTTATGCCGGTCATCTTCACCGTGTTCTTCCTGTGGTTCCCGTCAGGTCTGGTGCTGTACTATATCGTCAGCAACCTGGTAACCATTATTCAGCAGCAGCTGATTTACCGTGGTCTGGAAAAACGTGGCCTGCATAGCCGCGAGAAGAAAAAATCCTGATTCGGTGAGTTTTCGCTAAAATAAGGGCGGTCAGTTGACCGCCTTTTTTCTTTTCGTAGGGCGGATAAGCACCGCGCATCCGCCACACAAAGCAACAGGAACATCATGAGCGATAATGACACTATCGTAGCCCAGGCCACGCCTCCGGGACGTGGCGGCGTTGGCATCCTGCGCATCTCCGGCTTCAAAGCCCGTGAAGTTGCCGAAACCGTGCTGGGTAAACTACCTAAGCCGCGCTACGCCGATTATCTTCCGTTTAAAGACGCCGACGGCAGCGTGCTCGATCAGGGGATTGCGCTATGGTTCCCTGGCCCGAACTCGTTCACCGGCGAAGATGTGCTGGAACTGCAAGGTCATGGCGTCCGGTGATCCTCGACCTGCTGTTAAAACGCATTCTGACCATTCCCGGCCTGCGGATTGCTCGCCTGGTGAGTTTTCCGAACGCGCGTTTCTTAACGATAAACTCGACTTAGCCCAGGCCGAGGCGATTGCCGATCTTATCGACGCCAGTTCGGAACAGGCGGCCCGTTCGGCACTTAACTCGCTGCAAGGCGCATTCTCCGCACGGGTCAACCATCTGGTGGAAGCCCTCACCCACTTGCGCATTTACGTCGAAGCGGCAATTGATTTCCCTGATGAAGAGATCGATTTCCTCTCCGACGGCAAAATTGAAGCCCAGCTTAATGACGTGATTGCCGATCTCGATGCAGTGCGTGCTGAAGCACGTCAGGGTAGTTTGTTGCGCGAAGGGATGAAGGTGGTGATTGCCGGACGTCCTAACGCCGGTAAATCGAGCCTGTTAAACGCGCTGGCGGGCCGTGAAGCAGCAATCGTAACTGATATCGCCGGAACCACACGTGACGTGCTGCGTGAGCATATCCACATTGACGGAATGCCGCTGCATATCATCGATACCGCTGGGCTACGTGAAGCCAGTGACGAAGTGGAACGTATTGGTATCGAGCGCGCGTGGCAGGAAATTGAACAGGCCGACCGCGTGCTGTTTATGGTCGATGGCACCACAACAGACGCCGTGGATCCGGCAGAGATCTGGCCGGAATTTATCGCCCGTCTGCCAGCGAAACTGCCGATCACCGTGGTGCGCAATAAAGCCGATATCACCGGCGAAACGCTGGGAATGAGTGAAGTGAACGGTCACGCGTTAATTCGTCTCTCGGCAAGGACAGGTGAAGGCGTGGAGGTGCTGCGTAACCATCTCAAACAGAGCATGGGCTTTGACACCAACATGGAAGGCGGCTTCTGGCGCGTCGTCGCCACCTACAGGCGCTGGAACAGGCAGCGGAGCATTTGCAGCAAGGTAAAGCGCAACTGTTAGGTGCCTGGGCGGGTGAACTGCTGGCGGAAGAGTTGCGCCTGGCACAGCAGAACTTAAGCGAAATCACCGGGGAATTTACTTCAGACGACCTGCTGGGGCGGATTTTCTCCAGCTTCTGTATTGGTAAGTAACCGCGCTTACGAAGCCGTATTCTGACTGTCAGATGCGGCTTCGCTTCATTGTTAGCACTCCTGTTATTCCTCAACCCTTTTTTAAACATTAAAATTCTTACGTAATTTATAATCTTAAAAAAAAGCATTTAGTATTGCTCCCCGAACGATTGTGATTCGATTCACATTTAAACAATTTTAGAATAGACAAAATTCTTGAGTATTATACTGTAGCCTCGTGTCTTTCGAGGATAAGTGCATTATGAATATCTTACATATATGTGTGACCTCAAAATGGTTCAATATCGACAATAAGATTGTCGATCACCGCCCTTAATTTACCCTTCTGTAGCCATCACCAGAGCCAAACCGATTAGATTCAA
>ENA-OQER01001473-OQER01001473.1-human-gut-metagenome-genome-assembly--contig:-NODE-1473-length-11209-cov-1.613517_pt1 | contig 11209 bp, 18 predicted proteins | sample MGYA00242797_ERZ504639 | MGnify/ENA primary metagenome ERZ504639 (study PRJEB26092, sample SAMD00036306) | human gut metagenome | host: Homo sapiens | study: EMG produced TPA metagenomics assembly of...
GTACGTTATCCGGCAAGATTGGGTCGTCTGAGCGGGATATCCACGAAGACGGCGTATTCGAATATTATTACGAAAGCAGGAGAATAAAAATAGTATGATTAAGATTGCAGTATATGGAAAAGGCGGGATCGGAAAATCAACAACCGTGTCTAATGTAGCTGTGGCACTGGCGGAAAAAAGACTGAAAGTGATGCAGATCGGATGTGATCCGAAAGCGGATTCGACGATTGCATTAAGACACGGGGAAGCGGTGCCGACTGTACTGGACCTCTTCCGGGAAAAGAAGCAGGATCTGAGATTAGAAGATATGGTGCGGACCGGCTATCAGGGTGTGATCTGTGTAGAGGCAGGTGGTCCGACACCGGGACTTGGATGTGCAGGAAGAGGAATTATCACGGCACTGGAAAAGTTAAAAGAGACAGGAGCATATGAAGTATATCAGCCGGATGTTGTACTTTATGATGTACTCGGGGATGTTGTATGCGGTGGATTTTCTATGCCGATGAGGAAAGGATATGCGGATAAAGTCTTTATCATCACTTCGGGAGAAAATATGGCAATCCATGCCGGGGCAAATATTGCGATGGCAGTGGAGAATTTCAGACCCGTGGATATGCGTCTCTTGGAGGGATTATCTTAAATCGCAGAAATGTGGCAAGAGAAGAAGAGAAGGTAAAAGAGCTGGCAGATGATTTCAAGACACAGGTGATAGGAACATTATCTCACAGTGAACTTGTGGCAGAAGCGGAAGAAGAAGGAAAGACGGTCATGGAGTGTTTCCCAGGCAGTGAGATGGCGGAAGAATATAGAAAGCTTGCGGAAGTAATCTATGAGTTGTCAAAAGAATCCGGGGAGGGATGGAAATGTTAAAGAAAGCCGGAGAATCAAGCGGTCTGGAATTCAATTCCCCGGCGCATGGGAACTGGAATATTGTTCATACGGGAATGCTTCTTCCGGAAGCGATCCAGATCTATGTCTGTGCGGATAACTGTATGCGGGGAGTTGTTCTGACAGCAGCCGAGATGAATGCCGCAGACAGGTTCTCTTTTGTGATCGTAGAAGAGGAGGACCTTCTGAATGGTAATCTGGAAGATGTGACGATCGAGGGAGTGACAGATGTATTAAAGAAACGAGGCGATCATCCGAAGGCGGTATTATTATTTACAGTATGCCTGCATCATTTTCTGGGATGTGATCTGGAACGGGTATATGAAGAATTGGAAGCGAGATTTCCGGAGATCTTTTCATCCGCTGTTATATGGATCCGATCATGCAGAAGCACGGACTGACGCCGGATCAGAAGCTTCGGAAGTCGATCTACGACGCACTTCCGGAAAGAAATGCAGGGAAGTCTGATTTAGAAAGATCAGTGACAATTTTAGGCAGTGATTTTGCGCTGGATGAGACGAGTGATATCAAACGTTTGTTGAAGGCAGAGAATATAGAAGTGAGAGAACTTCCGACCTGTGACTCATGGAAAGCTTATGAGAAACTTGCAGACAGTAGAATATTCATAGCATGCTATCCGCCTGGAAAATATGACTGGAAAGTCAGGCAGAGAGGCTTGGGAAGAAAGCGTTATATCTTCCGGGAAGCTTTGATTATGAAGAAATCATCAGACAATGGAGAATGCTGGAGCAGACGGTTACGGAAAGTGTAAGAGATGCTGAGATAGATGAGACCATAGAAAGAGAGATTGCATTGTGTGAAGCAGTTTTGAAAAAAACAAGACAAATAATCGGAGATGCACAGATCATGATCGATCACACATTTCATCCAAGACCGCTGGAGCTTGCAAAGCTGTTACTGACATATGGCTTTTCTGTGACAAGAATCTATCTGGATGCGGTAAATCCGGAAGAAAAAGCAACATTTGAGTGGCTGAAACAACAATATCCTGGCCTTTCATATGAGCCGACGATCCACCAGAGATGCGGGTACGTCCGAGGAAAGAAGAAAATATACTGGCAATCGGACAGAAAGCGGCGTGGTTTACCGGAACGAAGCATTTTGTCAATCTGGTGGAAGGTGCCGGACTGTATGGATTTGACGGAATCCGGAAAGTGGCAGGATTGATGATAGAAGCCTGGCAGGAAGAAAAAGATCCGGAAGATCTGATCATCCGGAAAGGTTGGGGGTGCGAAAGCTGCATATGAAACGAAGTTATAAGATCATACCAATTATACAGCGGATGTATCCGGTGTCTGCTCGGCACTCTATGAACTTGGCGGGATGACAGTGATGCATGATCCGTCCGGCTGTAATTCTACATATAATACACACGATGAGATTCGCTGGTATGACCAGGACAGCATGATCTATATCTCGGGACTTACGGAGATCGATGCTGTTATGGGAAATGATGAGAAACTGATCCGTGATATCGAGATTGCGGCAGAGGAATTAAAGCCGAAGTTTATAGCACTTGCGGGCTCCCCGATTCCCTATATGAATGGAACAGATTTTGAAGCAATCGCCAAGATACTGGAACAAGATCTCGGGATTCCGGCATTTTCCGTTCCTACAAACGGCATGCATGATTATGTATATGGTGTTGGAAGAGCACTTGCAGAGATTGCGAAACGTATCGAAGGAAAGAGAGAAGTGACGCCAAAGAGCGTGAATCTTCTTGGTGTGACACCGCTCGATTTCGGACCACAGGAGCATGTGGATGCATTGATACAGAATGTGGAACAGGCGGGATGGAAGGTGTTGTCGACCTGGGCGATGGGAGATACACTGGAAAACCTTGCTCGCGCACCGGAGGCAGAGGTGAATCTGGTGGTCTCTTCGACGGGACTCCGGGCGGCGGAAATATTGCAGGAAAGATTCGGGACGCCTTATGTGACCGGTACACCGATTCGGGGATTTATGAAACTCTGTTGAATGCAATAGAAGAAAAAAAGCAGGTAGCATATCTCGAAAAAGGAAGACATATCGGCCTGACAGGAAACGAGTTGGAAAAAAGTTCAGAAAATCAGATCATATTAATCGGCGAACCAGTGATCATGGAATCTCTGGCAGCGGTGATCGAGACGGAATATCAGATATCTGTAAGAGTAATCTGTCCGCTAAGGGAAAAGAAAGGATTACTTGCGGATGGAGATATTGCAGTTTGTGGAGAAGAAGAACTGGAGCAGGCACTTCAGAGTTTAAAGAATGTAAAAGGCGTTGTGGCGGATCCATTGTATCGCCCGGTCTGCCCGGAGAATGTGGCATTTTATGAGTTGCCGCATATTGCATTTTCGGGAAGAATTTATAAAAAGAAACTGCCGGTTCTTGCAGAACTTTATATAGGCGGTAAGAGCAGAAAGGAAACAGAAATGGGACATTTATATTTTGCAAGACACGGACAGACAGTCTGGAATGTAGAGAATAAGATCTGCGGAGCAACGGATATTGAATTGACAGAACTGGGCCATCAGCAGGCAGAAGAACTGGGACAGGCAATTCTGGAGCAGGGAATTCAGATTGATGAGATACTGTATTCACCATTGATCAGGCAAGGAGACCGCCAAGACATCGTATCTGAGGTAACCGGGATCCCGATGCGTGAAGAAATGCGCCTGAAAGAACAGAACTTTGGAAATACGAAGGTACGCCGAGAAATGGAGAAGAGTTCCAGAAGGCCAAGGCTAATTTTATTAATTCTTATGAAGGCGGCGAATCGATGCTGAAGCTTTGTCACCGGATCTATGATCTGCTCGATGATATTAAAAAAGAATCAGATCAGAAGACGTATCTTCTGGTTGCACATAACGGGATTTCAAGAGCGATACAGTCTTATTTTGGTGATATGACAAATGATGAATTTTGCAAGATTCGGTATCAGGAATTTGTGAGATCCGTAAGTTTGAATACAAGGAGTAAGAATAAAAACAAAAAGAAACATGAAAAATCCACCGTACTTAATAATATTTTAAATACGATGGATTTTTATGATATCTCATCCAATGGACTATACCTCTTTCTTTCTTCGATTTGTTTTTTATCATTTTTAAATGATGTTAAATTTACGTTCCTGGTGGTTTATCCTCCTTATTCTTTATTAGAATCTTTTCAGTTTAAATTGTCCTCTGCATTGGACTATACCTCTTTCTTTAAATTTTAAATAAAGATTTAACTGATTGGTGGTTCGTCCTCCTTTTCTTTTGTTGATATTATAATATCTCACGAAAGAGAAAATGTCAATAGGTAATCTGAAAAAAATATAAAAAATAATAAAAAGACAGAATATTCAGAAAATATGGAGCACCTAAATAAATAATGCTATAAAATTATATAAGATAGATTCCTTCGATAAAGTCTTTAATAAATGGCAGGGCGGCTCCTGTGGCTACGGTGTCTGTGCGGCATTTTCCCGGAATGATATAAGAAGTATCGTCATCAAATGTTGAACGTTCTGCTACACAGGAACGGATATATTCCATATCTTCTTCCGTGAAATATGGTGTTACATGTCCGCCAAGGATTACCGTGTGTTCCAATACCATATGGAGGTTATTGATGAGGATGGATAAATGCCGGAGATATTCATCCCATTTGGCAAGGCAGGACGGATCGCCTGTGACTTTGCGGGAAAAAAATTCATCCAGATTATCACAATCGGAAAGTAGCGAATTACCGGAACAGTAACATTCGGCACATCCTTTGCGTCCGCAGTAGCAGTCCAGACCATTCGGAACAAGAGTCATATGTTCAAAAGTACCACTTTTTCCGGTTGCTCCGGTAAGCAACTGACCGTCGACAATGATGCACCGCCAAGATGATAACCGAGAGATATATAGGTCGCATCGGTAATATCCGGATTTTCCCATAATTCACTGGTACATGCACATTCGGCATCGTGTACAAATTTGCAGGGAACATGAAAGGCATCAGAGAAGAGGTCTATAGACATTCCGGTGCAGTCTAAGATTTTTCCATAAGTTAATTCCGAACCGTCCGGAGAGATAAGTCCCTGGACACCAAGGCCAATTCCAAGAATACTTTCAGCTTTATGATGGTTGATCTGGCAGAAGTTTTTGACCGCTTTTTTTAATTTGGAAAAATATGCAGCAGAAGCTTCGAATGAGACCGGGAGCGTTTCTTTTGCAATCATCTTACCATATAAGTTGATAGAAAGAATGTGTGTAGTATGTGGCAGAATTTCCAGTCCTATTGCGATTTTTGCATCTGAAATAATCTGATATGCATTAGCCCGGCGTCCAACGGAAGAGGACAAACGGCCGCATTTTTCAATTAACTGTTCTGATTCAAGTGTTGTCAGATGTTGTGAAACGGTAGGCAGACTGACTGATAATGCAGTTGCGATATCCTGTTTGGAGCAGGATGGATTCATATATATATAATGATATACGTCTGACAGATTTTTTTCTTAATATCAGTTAATGAAAATTGTTCCATGATCGATCTCCTAATTATTATAAATCATTTTTATAAATTTATTATACAATTTATTCGGTTCATTGAAAAGGATATTTCTCCTATGAAAACTGCACAAAAAAGAAAGTATAATCTTGTTTGGTTTTATGTCTTGCATTTATCTCGAAAAAGATATATTATATAAACACAATTAAATAAAACGATTTTATAAAATTGAAACATATAATTATATAAAAAGAATCAAAAAGAAAGAGAGGAAACAAAAATGGGAATCATTGAAAAAATGAGACTGGATGGAAAAAAAAGGTTTCGTAACCGGTGCAGCAAGAGGAATCGGTAAATGTACAGCTACAGCATTTGCAGAGGCAGGAGCTGATGTGGCAATTGTAGACCTTGACATCGAAGAAGCAAAGAAGACGGCGAAAGAACTTGCTGAGAAGACAGGAAGAAAGGTTATCGCAATCCAGACAGACTGTACAGACAAAGAGCAGGTTGATGCAATGGTAAAACAGGTTGTTGAAGAATTTGGCGGACTGGACTTCTGCCACAATAATGCAGGAATCTGTATCAATGCTCCGGCTGAAGAGATGACATATGAGCAGTGGTTAAAAGTTATGAATATCAACCTGAACGGAATCTTCTTAACAGATATCGCAGCAGGAAAATATATGTTAGAGAATGGCGGCGGATCCATCATTAACACCGCTTCTATGTCAGCACATATTGTAAACGTACCACAGCACAGTGTGCATACAATGCATCAAAAGCAGGAGTGATCCAGCTTACAAAATCACTTGCTATCGAATGGGCAAAACGTGGCGTACGTGTTAACAGTATCAGTCCTGGATACATCGGAACGGAATTAACACTGAATTCTCCAACACTGATTCCACTTATTGAGAAATGGAATGAGATGGCACCAATGAAGAATGGGTAAACCGGAAGAACTGGAAGCTATCTGTGTATATCTTGCAGGAGACGCAAGCTCATTTACAACAGGATCTGATATTGTGGTTGATGGAGCATTTACCTGCTTCTAAGCTATAGAATGTCTGTATGGATATATAGAAAATGCATAGGGAAGTTTGTCTTTTGGCAGGCTTCCTTATATTTATAATAAACGAAAAAATCAGATGATTAGGTCGGAAAGGAATTTATTTATGGGTGCAAAAGAATTAATTATTGAAGGGAAAACGGCACTTGGAATCGAGCTTGGATCAACAAGAATCAAAGGAGTGTTGATTGATTATCAGGGCAATGTACTTGCTGTCGGAATACATGACTGGGAGAACTCTTTTATAGATAATATCTGGACATATAGCCTTGCGGAAATTCATGCAGGAGTGCGTGACTGCTATAACTCTCTGAGAAAAATTGTAGAAGAGACATATGGAGTTACACTCAAGAAGATTGGTTCGATCGGAGTCAGTGCAATGATGCATGGATATATGGCACTGGACAAAGAAGGCAGACAGATTGCTCCATTCCAGACATGGAGAAATACCAATACACAGCAGGCAGCAGATGAACTGACAGAGTTATTTGACTTTAATATTCCGCTCCGCTGGACAGTTGCACATCTGTATCAGAGAATTCTGGACGGAGAAAAACATGTAGAGAAGCTGGATTATGTATCAACACTGAGTGGATATATTCACTGGAAACTGACAGGGGAAAGAGTTATTGGTGTCGGTGATGCTGCCGGTATGTTCCCGATTGATTCGGATACTATTGATTATGATGCCGGCATGAAAGAGAAATTTGATGATTTGATCAGGCCATATGGATATAGCTGGAAACTGGAAGACATTTTCCCGAAGGTACTTGCAGCAGGTGAGAATGCAGGATATCTGACAGAAGAAGGAGCAGCATTTTTAGATGAGACCGGTAATCTGGAATCCGGAATTATGATGTGCCCACCGGAAGGAGATGCAGGAACCGGAATGACAGCTACAAATTCGGTGGCTCCAAGAACAGGTAATGTATCAGCAGGAACCAGTACATTTGCAATGATCGTTCTGGAAAAACAGCTTAGCAAAGTGTACCGTGAGATCGATATGGTTACTACACCAACAGGTTTCCCATGTGCAATGTCTCATGCGAATAACGGAACATCTGACTTAAATGCATGGATCGGAATCTTTGGCGAATTTGCAAAACTGATGGGAATGGAAGCAAGTTCAGGTGATTTGTTCCAAAAATGTATACAAAATCTTTGGAAGGGGATCTGGATTGCGGAGGACTTCTGGCATATGGATACTATTCAGGTGAAAATATCACAATGTTAAATGAAGGCCGCCTGGCTTTCCTTAGAACAGCAGAGAGCAAATTCAACCTTGCAAATTTTATGAAAGTAAATCTGTATACATCACTTGGTGCGGTTAAGATGGGACTGGATATTTTGATGGATGATGAAAAAGTAAAGGTTGAAAAGATTATGGGACATGGCGGTTTCTTCAAGACAAAAGGTGTCGGACAGAGATATCTGGCAGCGGCAGTAGGAGCACCGGTTACGGTTATGGATACTGCAAGCGAAGGTGGTGCATGGGGAATTGCACTTCTGGCCGCATATCTGGCAGATAAAAAAGACGGAGAAAAGTTGGAAGATTTCCTGGATAACAGAATCTTTAAAGAATTATCAGGAGAGACGATTGAACCTGCAAAGAAGAGATTGATGGATTTGATGCATTTATGGATCATTATAAAGCCGGACTTGAAATTGAAAAGAGTGCAATTGAACATATGAAGTGGTAGAATTGTGCATAAAAATCCAGACAAAATAATCAACTTTTTGGTGAATCTTCATCTGCTTTAGGTGTTATAATACGACTGTAACAAAGGAAACCTACTTAACAAAACCTCTTTGTAGCGTTGAAACCACAAAGCGAAGGCTGCTAAGCATCAGATTTTGGAGGAAAAGATAAATGAATACTTTAAAAGCTGAAAAAAGAAGCATGGACGTCAAAGCAAAGAAATTAAGAAGAGAAGGTTACGTTACCGGTAATGTCTTCGGAAGAGAGATGAAAGAATCTGTTCCGGTTAAGATAGAAAAAGCAATTGTTGACCGTTTACTGAAGACCTGTCACAAAGGCAGTCAGGTCATGCTGGACATCGAAGGTGAGAAGATGAATGTTCTGGTCAAAGATGTTGAGTTCAATCCATTAAAAGGTCAGGTAGATGAGATAGACTTCCAGGCACTTGTAAGTAATGAAAAAGTACATTCTGTAGCAGAGATCGTTCTGGTCGGACATGAGAAAGATGCAGGCGGTGTACTGGAGCAGTTACTGGAAGAAGTACAGTTCAAGGCATATCCGTCAGCATTGGTTGACAAGGTAGAAGTTGATGTAAGTAACATGAAAGTCGGAGATTCTATTAAGGTAAAAGATCTTACACTTTCAAGTGACAAAGATGTAGATGTCATGACTGATCCTGAAACGACAGTTGTTACATTACAGTATGTACACAACAATGTACCGGATGATGATGAAGATGAGGCAGCCGCAGAGACCGCAGAATAATTCTTGTGTAATACAGAAAATTGTATTACAGAAGGGAATAATCTAAACAAAGATAAAGTATATAAAAATATGGAAAACCCGGATATCGAAGTATAGATGTCCGGGTTTTTTCTGTTATACTACATCATATATAGAAACTATGATCTGTTCTGATTTGTATAGAGATGAACAAAGTAAGAATGGTAAAATGAGGTGATCTTATGGCAAAAGAGCAGCTTGCGGTAATAGAGATGGTAACGAATATGATCCTGGGTAAGACCGGTGGAATCAGTAAAGTGGATTTTGTACCTCAGAAAATACGGTGCCCGGAACCACAGAGTATTGTGTATGAGAATCCGGGGCAGACCTTCCCAAGAAACACTCCGGAAAGCCAGGGGATTCATTCGGAGCATTTGAGAAATCTGGTGGAGGAACTGGCATACTCACCAGACACCGATATGCACCACTTTATGGTATTGCGTCATGGAAATGTCATCTGTGAGACGGATTTTGCACCTTACAGAAAAGGTATCTGGCATATCACACATTCCATGTGTAAGAGCATCACCGGAATGGCAGCAGGACTTCTGATAGATGAGGGAAAACTGGATCTTTCAGAAAACATTTATAAAATTTTTCACGATAAAGGAAGTACCTGGGCGAAAATATTCCGGCCGAGGTCACGGTAGAGAACCTGATGACGATGACAAGCGGCGTAACATTTAATGAATCAGGAATCGTATCCGGAAATGACTGGCTGGAAAGTTATCTGAATGCACCGGTATCAGAAAAACCAGGCACAAAATTCCAGTACAACAGTCTGAATTCCTATGTGCTTTCCGCAATCATAACCGAACGGACCGGAATGCCGATGGATGAATATCTGAAGCCGAGACTGTTCGAGCCATTGGGGATTACAGATTATCTGTGGGAGAAATGTCCGAGAGGAATTACGAAAGGCGGCTGGGGACTTTTCATGCATACAGAGGATATGGCGAAGCTTGGACAGCTATATCTGAATAAGGGGGAAATGGAATGGAAAACAGATCATTCCGGAAAAGCTGGGCAGAGGCGTCTGTTACGAAAAAAATAGATAGTATAGAAGGTACTTACGGATACGGATATCAGCTCTGGATGGAAGAACGTCCGGGAAGTTTTGAATATAACGGAATGCTTGGGCAGAATGTGCTGATCTATCCGGACGTTGATATGGTGATCGTAACGAATGCGGGAAATGAAGAACTATTCCAGGACAATGTGATGCTGAATATTATAAGAAAATATTTCCCGGTAGATTGGATGCCAAAAGAGACACTTCCGGAGAATCCAATTGCGTATGCAAAGCTGCAGGAACTGACCGAAATCTGTTTAAAGAAGCAGCAATGCTATAATCATCCACTCACGGTCTGTAAAGGTGGATGGAAGAAGAACTCAGAAAAATATAGGCACGCGGGAAGTATATAGAAACACAAAAAGCACGGAAACAACAGATCCATTTACTGGAGGATCTGCTGGATGGTGTACACTATGAATTGGACCAGTCAAGTGTCGGTCTGTTTCCGCTGGTTATGCAGGTGATGCACAATAATATGACAGATGGGATATCGAAAATCGGTTTCCGCAAAGGGATGATACTATGCTTTCAGGAAGGTGAAGAATTAATAGAACTTGAAATGGGATGGTCAAAATATATCGAAAATAAACTGACTGTTCATGGAGAGACATATCTGGTTGCAGTGAAGGGAGAACTTTCTTCAGATGTAGATGATAACCCGGTTTTGAAAGTGGAAATTGCGTATCTGGAAGAAGCGATGAGACGGAAGTTATACGTGACATTTGTCAGGAATACAGGAATAACCGGGACTTAATACCGCCGGAACATATAGAAATAAAATGGTACGAATCGCCCGGTAAGGCTTTGATCATGGAAGGAATGGAATCCATCACGACAGAAGTTACTAAGCATCCGATCTATTCCCGTATCAGGGAGAACGGAGGTATTGATCTGCTCCATCGCCTGATGGAACAGACGATAGAGCCGGTAATTAAGGGGAAATTAATCATTACTGATACACATTAAAGTAAAATGTGCATTATTTCTACTAAAATATTCTATAAAAACACAATTGCCATTTACCGCAGTTTTTTTACGATAAATGACAAGCAGTACGATTCCCCTTAACAAGAGGTAGAGAATGAAGCCAACCACAGGGCATGATTGCCCAGGAAAGGATGCAAGCCAAAGAACAGACCGAAGAACGAAACCGAGGCTACGGCGGTAGAACAGAGCATCGACTTAGACTGAGTGATGCCTACAAAGATGCCAT
>ENA-OQER01001474-OQER01001474.1-human-gut-metagenome-genome-assembly--contig:-NODE-1474-length-11208-cov-1.550492_pt1 | contig 11208 bp, 19 predicted proteins | sample MGYA00242797_ERZ504639 | MGnify/ENA primary metagenome ERZ504639 (study PRJEB26092, sample SAMD00036306) | human gut metagenome | host: Homo sapiens | study: EMG produced TPA metagenomics assembly of...
ACGATCTGCATGATGCATTACATCTGATCAATCTTGCCGAATACCGTATGCAGGATAAATGATTTCCCTAAATATACAAGTACGGTAATACCGATTGCACATATAGTAATAAACCATACCATCTGAGTTGCCGATTTACAGGCCTCCTCTTTTCTATCCTGTCCCAAAAACTGTCCTGCGACTACTGCACCTCCGGTCGCCAGTGCGGCAAATGCATTAATCAAAAGTACCATTATCTGATCCACCAACGATACTCCCGACACCGCCGCCTCGCCGACGCTTGCGATCATAATGGAATCTGCCATTCCTACCATGACCGCCAGGAGCTGCTCAACCACCAGTGCAGGATCAGCGCCAGCAGAGCTTTGTTGTCAAAGAAATATGCCTGCTGTTTCTCTTTTTTACTCTTTCCCATTTTCTTCTCCTGTAATGTTTATATGCCGAAAAAATTCCCCAACGTATATTCTTATTATACGCTGAGGATTCTTCTCATACAATATCCAGTTACTGCAGAAGTAAACTTATGCAGCTACAAATTTATCCAGTTCTTTCCAAAGATTTTCGCATTCTTCTTCATATACTTTCAGTTCTATTTTATGGTCAAATCCAAGATTCATAAGACCTAACAGGGACTTTGCATCTACAATATATCTGCCCCGTTTCATATCCATGTCAAAAGGATATTTTTCAACAATCTTTACAAAATCTATTACATCATCTGGATTCGAAAAAATAACACTTTTCGTACTCATTATTGGTCCCTCCTTTTTTCTTATTGGAAATATCTTAACATTCTCCCGTATTTCTACAAGGGGAAATTATTTAAAAAAGGATGACTTTTTTTGACTGAATTTGTGTTTTTTTTAACGTTTTTTAATCTAACTGTTCTTTTTTCGGTATTCGAGAGGCAGCATTCCAGTCTCTTCTTTGAATACACGGCTCATATATTTAGGGTCTGTATAACCCACCATTTCAGCAATCTTCGTCAGTTTCCAGTTTGTAACCGTCAAAAGTTTTTTTACGTGTTCAAGCCTGTACCCTCGGATCGTCTCGGTAAATGTCCGTCCTGTTTCTTTTCGGAACTGAGTACTTAAGTACTCCTCTGTCACATGCAGTTTTTCTGCAATTTCTTCCAACGTGATTCCCTGATCATAATATTCCCGGATATTCTCCAGTGCCTTTTGCACCAGAAGACTTATATTATTGTGGCATTCTTCTTTGCTTGTCAGATATTCGAAGATTCATCTGCTTTTTCTTCTACGTCCGTCCATCCATTGGCTCTCGATATTCCCTGAAGAAAAGCCTGTCCTTTTCTCTGCGCCTGTAGTGCCCCTGCTTCTGCCGCCATCTGGATCAGGACCAATGCGATATGTGTACATCCTTCCTTTGCCTCCTGTGGTGTACATGGAAGTTCCCTGCAATATGCCTGATACCTGAAAAATATCTCTTTAAAACGCTTCAAATCCTTATTCATCAGTGCTTCTTTGGCTTCTATTTCAAGGTGCAGCGGATACTTATATGAATGCAGCTTAATTTCCTGTATCTTTTCCTTACAGATTAATGTTCCCTTCTTCAGAATCAGATTCCATTCTGCCGCATGATCTAGTTCTCTGACCGCTTCATGCATATTTTCAAATCCATCACTGACCGCCAGGTACATATCACCCTTCCACGTGCAGTATTACAGATCATCGGAACAATTGTCTGTTCCAGATACCGATACGTCTCCTGTTCATTTCCCATATGATAAAAAAAGAACCACAAAGCTGTGACGTCCACGCATCTCTATTGCATACGCACAGAAATCCTGTTTCTGATTAAAAATCTCCAGTTCTTTCAGAATCTGCTTCACCTGTTCTTTATATTTCTCATAATTTGAGCCCATGCCGATTCCCAGAACGCCAATCCTTTCGTCCGGTGCGATTCCATAACCTTCTTTTATGAGTTCTTTTATCTGCAGGTCATCTTTCAGCTTTCCTGCCATCGCATTCGGGAAATGTAATCCAGATTCAGTATGTGTTTCCACTTCTTCTCGCTTTCCAGCTCCTCTTCTCAATCTTCTTAGTATATTGCGGACTTCATAAGTTTTCAATGGTTTGACCAGAAAGTCAACAGCACCAAGCTCCATTGCACGTTTTGCATACAGAAATTCTGGACAGGAACTTGTAATCACAATTTTGCAGGATATCTTTCTTTTCTGCAGGGCTTCGATCATCTCGAATCCATCCATCTCCGGCATCCGGATGTCTGTAAATATCACGTCCGGACCAGCTTTTTCCCGGACCAGCTTTTCCACCAGCGCAAGCCCTCTGGCTCCATTGGCTGCACTTCCTATGATCTCTATATCTGATTCTTCCTGCTCCAGACATTGTAACAGTTCATCTCTATACAATTCATTGTCTTCTACAACAACTATCCTCATAAGGAAATACCTCCTTCCAGATATATCTTACTCTATCCCAGATGATACGCATCCAGTGTCTTCGCCAGATATCTGACTGTCTTATCCACCGCCTCGTCTACCGTCGGCTTGTCCCTGTCACTTCGCATGATTGCAAGCATTCCCCGATAGATCAGCACACTCATTTCATTCAGTTCTTTGATCTCCTGCTCAGATATCTCATAATTTCTTTCTCTGATCACATCTCTTAGCAGATCTTCGTTGCGTTTGAAAGAATCTCCTTTCTTTCAAAATCCTTCGTTAATCTTCTGTCTTTTCTTCCTTTTCATTTGGATAAATCTCATAATATCTCCGGAAAACCTCATTCAGGTTCTGTGTCCCTTCCGGACTGAAGAATAAGAAGTTATAGATTCTCGGTCTCTGGAACGAATGTCTGCAAAAGCAGCGCCACTGTCCCAGATACCACTCCTGAAAATCCTTTCCCTCGGCCTTGTGTATCAACGTTTCCTGCATATATTCATCCAGACATTTTACACTTGCAAATAATTCCAGTTCATCCAGATTAGAGAAATAATGATACAGCGTTGCACTGTTGTATTTTGCCTGTTCTGCAACCTTCCTGATCGTCAGATTCTCTATTCCTTCTTTTTCCATTAATTCAATTGTCGCATTGATGAAATACGACATAATCCTTTTTCTCTTTTCCTGTCTGTTTCCTCCAACTGTTACCACAGTCTGCTGTCCTCCTTCATTCTCTTCCTTAATTTTAACTTTTTGCAATTTTTAACAACATTTCATACATCCGATTTATTTATCTCTTCTATTAATATATCCATTTTTATATTAGCATTTCAATAAAATTTTTTCAATTCATAATAATTATGCATAGTTTATTTTTATTATCTACTATCATTTATCTTATGTGCACAATTTGTAAACAACGATTGACTTCTATTTAATTATATAGTATCTTATTACTATGCGTTTTTATATAAGCTGGGAAACTTGGATAAAATACGTGTATAAAATATTGGAGGTTTTTTATGGGAAACAAAAGAACAAAAAAATCCATCAGTCTTGAAGGATTCGTCTTTCTGGCAATCTTTTTAGGAATTTTCGGTGGTATGGGTATGAAAATGGGCGGTGTCAATATGCTGAACACATTGATGAACACCGGCTACCAGCTGCTTCTTGAGACAGTCTTCTATATTATGGCAATCGCGGTTCTTGCCGGAGCATTTCAGGACTGTTCTCAGAATTCGGTGTCATTTCGATGGTGAATAAATTACTGTCACCGCTGATGAAGCCACTTTATAATCTGCCGGGTGCCGCAGCACTCGGTGTAATCACTACTTATCTGTCCGACAATCCGGCAATCCTGGGACTTGCTGAAGATAAGAATTTCCGTAAATATTTCAAGAAATTCCAGCTTCCGGCTTTAACGAACCTTGGAACATCTTTCGGAATGGGACTGATTGTAAGTACATTCATGATCGGTCTGAAGTTAAAAGGTGGACACGCCGGAACTGCTGTACTGGTCGGTAACTTTTCCGCTATAATCGGCAGTATCATCAGTGTCCGCATCATGCTTCATTTCACCAAGAAAGAATATGGAACCGAAGAATACTGCATACAGTTCGAAGAACATGAAGACATGGATGCCATCATGAATACCCGCGAGATCCGTGACGGAGGCATCGGCGGACGTGCCATCGAGGCACTTCTTGAGGGTGGTAAAAACGGTGTGGATGTCGGCCTTGCCATCATCCCGGGCGTATCACCATCTGTACACTGGTCATGATGCTGACCAACGGCGCATCTGCAGACGGAACTTACACCGGTGCCGCTTATGAAGGAATCGCTTTCCTTCCATGGCTTGGAAAGAAGCTTGAATTCATCTTATCACCGCTTTGGATTCACAGATGCTATCCGGAATCTCCGTTCGATCACTGCACCTCGGTGCTGCCGGTGCGCAATCGGACTGGTACCGCACATGGCAGAAGCCGGAACCGTCCTCGCCAATGACGTAGCCGTATTCACTGCAATGTGCATGGTGCTGGAGCGGATACCTCAGCACACATGTGCTATGATGTCTTCACTTAAAGTGAACAAGCTAACCGGAAAAGCAATTTTAAGCCACACGATCGGTGGACTCTGCGCCGGGGTCGCCGCCAACTGGATCTTTAAACTGGTGATGTTGTTCTTATGATTATGAAGGCTGTGTTTTTACAATTCGAGACATCATAATTCTTGGAAATAATTAGTTGTATAAAAACTCCGCAAGGATATTCGAATGAATCGTCTATATATGATGCTTCTCCAGAATATCTGTGCGGAGTTTTTTGTTCTGTTGTTATCTTTTATCCCATGAAATCGACTCGTTGCTGTCCGAAATTATAAGAGCTTTTTGTTCTGTTACTCTCTTTATCCTGCGTGCCGATGCTGATGAAGATATTTCTCCCGGGTGGCAAGTCCGCCGCGGATGTGGCGTTCCTGTTTGTTCACGTCAAGAACTTTGCGGACGCTCTGCGCCAGGTCGGGTTGATCTGCTCCAGGCGGTCGGTGCAGTCTTTATGTTTGGTCGTCACAATTTAGAACGGTTTCATTTTCTTCAATTAATACAGACTCATCTAACCCAAGATCTCCAAGCAAGCGTAAATAAATATCTACATTTCCATCCTTATCTACTTCTATCTTCTGAATCAATCGCTTTAACTGCTGATTGGTCATCTGGTGTACATCAGTAATGTCTTCAATTTCTTTAAATGTATTATTTAAAATATTCTCTAACTGTTCCCCTTTGGTTAAATGATAAGATACCATCTTGAGTTCATTTTCTATTCGTTCCATTTCCTGGCGAGAACCACCAATCTTCTCATTCAACTCTTCACGAGAAATCAAATCATCCGTATACATATCCATATATTTTTGTCTGGTCTTTTGCAATTTAGCAAGTTCTGCATTTAATTCTTTTTCGTACTCTACATTTTCATCTTTAGCTTTATATACACGCTGAAACTCATTTACCACATGAGCAATCACTTTTTTCTTTTGTTTCAATACATTTGTAAAATATTCCTGCAGAACTTCAATGAGTTCTTCCTCATCCACAACCGTTTTATTGGGGCAGCTATCTACGCCCCGGCCATTTCGCCCCGAGCATACCCACCGTACATACGTGTTCTTATAAGTACGAACCGTTCTACGGAAGGACCAGCCACATTCTTTACATTTGATCAATGTCGAAAACAGATGCTTATTACTCTGCCGTTCGTGACTAAGATTAAATGCATCATGTCTGCCTCTTAAAATCTCCTGTGCTTTTTCAAATGTCCTCATCTTCTATGATTCGAAGTTCCGGCCGCTCCACTACCATCCATTCTGTCTCGTCCTTATCTCTTCTCTGACCTGTTAGGAAATCACTGACTTCTTGCTTGCCATTGATAATTTTTCCAGTATATATTTCATTTGTCAAAATACGGCAAGTTGCATTCTGACTCCATTTGCAATTTCGTTTTGTCTTATAACCTTTTTCATTTAGCATATTGGCAATCTTAGCAGCACCGTAACCTTCTTCTGTGTACCACTTGTAAATCTGCTGTACAACTTTAGATTCTTCTTTATTGATTGCAAGATTAAAATAATCTCCGATTGTTTTGTCGTATCCATATACAATATTCGGAACTCGTCCTTTTTCTGCGTTCATCTTCTTTCCAAATTTTACACGCTTGGAAGTATTGGCACTTTCTTCCTGTGCTAGAGCTCCAAAGATGGTAAGTACAAATTCGCTGTTTCCCATGCTGGTCATATTTGCGGTTAAGAACTGCGTTTCGATTCCAATGATTTTAGCTTACGGACATTTTGTAAAAGATCTACAGTATTTCTTGCAAAACGAGAGATGTCTTTTACAACAACCATATCAAATAATCCCTGCTCTGCATCAGCCATCATGCGAAGAAATTCTTTACGATTTTTAATTTTAGTTCCGGAAATGCCTTCATCTGCATATACTCTTACTAAAGTGTCCCCTGTGCGTTTTGTGTATTCTGAGAAAAATTCCTTTTGGGCTTCCAGACTGTTGAGCTGATCGGCTTTGTCGGTGGAGACTCGACAATAGGCTGCAATGTTCATAGTATCACCTCTCTGTTATAGCTGTATCGTTCTGTTACATCTTTTATTATATATCCAAAAAAGAATTTGTAAACAAAAAAAGGAAGTAGATCACCCCTTTCATTAATAAGTGTTCTACTTTCTTCAACACATACTTTATTATTCTTTCCAAATAAATTTCTTGGGCAAGCCATACTTTTCCACTAATTCATCATTTGTAGAAATCATTTTCTCATGAAAATCTTCCATTCCGCTTGCTGCCTCCAATGTTTTCAGTTCGCGCATAGAAGAATTATAAAAAATTGAAGGATTTACTTTTTCTCCTGTCAAATCATATCTAATACACGATGCTAACAAAGGCATTGAATAGAAATAATATTTATATGATTCTAAATCTCCTTTACCATTTTCAAGTTTCATTTGAATACTATTATAGGAATCAAAAAATAGATTTACAAGTTCAGTAGAACCATACGCCGCAATCTTCCCTTTAATGTTCTCTAACTCTTCCGAATGCATTTGCATATAATTAGGATAATTACTATCTATTTTTATAAGTTCATCAGCTTCACCATTAGCATCGGCAACTAAATAGAATACTGCTTTACTTCCATGACTTGATAAAGTCATATATCACTCATCAAATCATCTGCCAATTCTAACCTATTAGAAAATCGTTGTTCTTTGAGAGTTGAATTAATTTGTGCAAACCCCAAATATACACCAATGACCGTACATATTGCAGTTATAAACATTATAATTAGTTCTATCAGATTTTTTGATTTTTCGATCTTATCTATCACATTCTTTAATTTCACTGTTTTCTCCTTCTGTATTCCCTATTCATATTTTCAACAACTACGCAATTGCTCGTTCAAAAATTCATTTCCCATTTCATCTTCCCATTTCGAAATCACCTTAAACTTAGGAGCTGATTGCATATGTATTACAACACATTCTTCAAAGCTATTTCCTGGTTCAAGATATTCAAATGGCATCTTGTCTTTCATAATAATGACACTATATTCTTTAGGAATAGAAACCTCAACATTATATGCTGTTTCATTACCTGAATTCCACACTTTCAATCTATAACTTCCTTTTGAATCTTAATAACTCTTGCTTCTATATTAGCTTTTTTCTCCTTATTTTCTTCTGCTTGAATCTTTTCTAATTCACGTTTCTTTAATGCCAATTCATATTCCTTTAATTTTTCTTCCACTTCTGATAACTGAACTTGTACCTTCATCGTATCATTAGAACGTTTCAATGCAATAAGTGAGACAATAAAAGCCGCTATCGGCATAACGTACAATGCTACGCCTTTTACAACTTCTATTACAATATTAAAACAATTCACAATTTCCTCGTTCATCTAAGACTATCTCCATTTCTTTAGTACTTTCGATAATTCTTTTTCAAATTCCTTAACAGCCTCTTTTTTTATATCCTCTATATTAGCCTCTATTACTTCTTGATTTAATTCAATCAACTCAGCTTTCGTGAAAATCTTTCCACAATCCGAACATTGCATCTTTGTTTCATCTGGAGCCTCCTTTAATTCACAGTCAATATCATTTATTATTGAAAATTGATCATTACCGCATACATCACAATATAATTTTACATTTCTACTTAAATCTTTCATTCACACTCTTCCTCTCTAGTCAAAACATTTCTTCTGTTTCCCCGGCAAATACTTCGCCAGTTCCTCCACCAACTCATACACCTTCGTTCCTGGTGCTATCTCCGCAGGTGTTTTCCCTTTTCCATTGTTAATAATCCGTCTTGCATATCGAATTGCCAACTTCGGATTTCCACCATTCATCAGCGTCTCAAATATGTCATCCATATTCTTCTCATACTTCCCAATTCCCAGTTCCTGAAATTTCTCATTCAAAAACTTTTTATACTCAGATCTGTGATTATTTGCCGTATAATATGCAAAATGTAACATGAACCAGAATTCGATACACTCGTTACTCCACGCCGCATGATACTGAATATCCGGATTCTTTTGATTTAATACTTCTGCCCGCTGGACTACTCCATTGACATCACTGGATGGAAAGCTGTCTTTATCATAGACACACCATATCTGCCTTTCGTAATCTTATTCTCACGCACATACTCTTCAGCCTTTCCGATTACCCGCATCGTCTCAGCCTGGCAGCCTTCAATTTCAATCAAAACCATATCTCGATAAATGGGATTATCTTCAATATACCGTTTGAATCCTTGAAAATATTTAGGTTCCGTTGCTTGTCCCTCGCAGAAAATGTAGTAGCGGAATTCTTTCTTCTCCAGATATTCCTGCCGACGTTTCTTCTTCCAGTTGTCTTTCTCTTTTCTGCCTCTTTTAGCCATTCACCGTCCCCCAATCTATAATCTTTCTGAGGTATGGATCTGCACCATATTTCCCTTCCAGATACTGTTTATCGAACTTGGCATCCTTTCGTACAGATTCACCTTTCTTATTTTTAAATTCTACAAGAGAATATAATTTTGAGTTCTGACGGTTTCCTTTTGCTACAAACCAGATTTCATCTCTTCTGAATACTTCACTGTTCATAGTAGACAGATCATGTGATGTAAAAATCAACTGTGCACCCTTTTTATTTTTTTCCATATTACTGAAAGTCATAATAAGGTATTTAAGTAATACCGGATGTATCTTTGCATCCAATTCATCAATCACAAGTGTCGTTCCTCTCAATAAACTTTTTGCAATAAATGGGAGCAATCCAAATAATTTCTTTGTTCCACTGGATTCATCAAATAAATTCAATTCTGCTTCATATTCATCTACTACGTGTTTTGTAAATACTTCGATCCGGTCATTCTCCTTTTCTTCTACACGGAAATCTACAATATCCAAATCCATCTCCTGAATCATCTGAAGCATCAGTCTTTTTACATCCTCTGACTTAGAAATAGCCATTCGTAATTCCTGCATAGGATTTCCATAATTCAGGAAATCAATCTCTTCATCAAACCAGTCAAGCACATCCTGTACCACTTCATTTTTGCTGTAAGTAATTCCAAGATACGATAACAACGGCAATGTATCGGATAATTCATCACTGGTTTTCAATCTTGCAAATGCACCTTTCAAATTAATTTCATCTTCATCTCGTTCAAAAAGTGCTGATTTCCGCCCTGTTTCTAATTTTATACGATCCAACCTTTCGTATTCGATTACTTCTTTTTTTACGGTTAATTCATAGCGATACTCTGCCATTGCCGTTCTAAAAAACAGTTCAAATTCTGTTGGCTCATTTCTTGTTTCTTCATCAAAAGCAAACGGCTCTATCACAAGCTTTTTCATTTTTATTGCAATCTCTTCGTTATTACTTGTAGCATATAATGGTCTCAACACCTTCGTAACCAGACTGTGTAACGCTTCAAGAACATTAGATTTGCCTCCACCATTTGGTCCGTATACAGCAGATACCGGTAAATATAATTCCTCATCTTTATCTTTTATAATTCTGTCTTCATGCTCAGAAATGGCGGCAGCCTGCATGTCAAATGTTACCTCATCCCGTATACTCTTAAAATTTTTCACTGTAAATTGGCATAACATCTTATTTACCTCCATTAGTCCAAACTTCTTGCCTATATCCTTATTATATTCCGTTTTTTTATTTTAGCAATAGTTTTATGAGATGAAATCTCATATTTTATATTATAATTTACATTTCGGCAATTTTCGGCAAAATTATACACCTTAGACTTCATATTAATGACTTTCAATCCATTCCTCATCTATCCGCTTTATCCCAGTTCACATTCATTTACTTCCATCTGCACCATATTCTCCCGCAATATCTTCTCCACCTTCTCAGTATTCGCTTCTATCATCACTTTCAATATGTAATCGGCGGTTACTTCCACCGGATTTGGATTATGAAATCGATAGTTCAGTTTTCTTTTCGCCACGGTGAAGTTTCCACCTCCTCCCTGCTCACTCTTTGTCCATTACTATGAAAATTTCTTTTGAAATAGTCCTAGATTTCAGAATGTTTTTCATAGTCTGCATATTGTCATTTCCATGGCTTCTCGTCTGCTGACTCCATCAATCTTTACCGGAATACATCTCTCCAGAATTCTGTCATAAATTCTTTTCTTCTCAATTTTTGTCTCTTGTTTTAATTGTGCTAAAGGAAGATTTGTTGTGATAATCAAAGGTTTCCCCGATCGATATCTCCAATCAATCACACCGAAAATATTTTCTAATGCATACTCACTGCTCCGTTCTACACCAAGATCATCAATAATTAAAAGCTCATATCCATTCAATAATCTGATATATTCTGTCTTGTCTTCAGCTGCAAACAAATCATTTAATATGGTGTTGAAATTTGTCATTTTCACGGTAACTTCTTTTTCCAGCAATGCATTCGCAATACAAGCAGCCAGATAACTTTCCTGTTCCAACTGGTCCCCAGAACAAATATCCCATATGGTTTTGCTTCATTTTTTGCCAGTTTGTTACATATTCTTCTGCGATTCTTATAACGCCACTATCTCTTTCTACATTTTGAAATGTAAATCCCTCCATTTCTTTTTCCTCAAAGCAGATTTTCTTATTTCTTGCGATTAGCTCCCGATGCTCTTTTTCTTTAATAATATTGTGCCTCTTCTGCATATGCCTTCCTTTCACACGCACACTGCCTGTGATGCTTCTCATTCAA
>ENA-OQER01001475-OQER01001475.1-human-gut-metagenome-genome-assembly--contig:-NODE-1475-length-11207-cov-14.772563_pt1 | contig 11207 bp, 13 predicted proteins | sample MGYA00242797_ERZ504639 | MGnify/ENA primary metagenome ERZ504639 (study PRJEB26092, sample SAMD00036306) | human gut metagenome | host: Homo sapiens | study: EMG produced TPA metagenomics assembly of...
CTACGTTGATGAAAATCATCGCAGGACTTGAGCAACCTACCCAGGGTGAGGTGGTTTGGAGCCCAGGCTACTCTGTGGGCTACTTGCCTCAGGATCCTCCGCTCGACGAGAACAAGACCGTGAAGGAGAACGTGATGGAGGGTGTGCAGAAAATATACGATGCACTCGCTGAATACGAGGATATTAACAATAAATTCGGACTCGAGGAATACTATGGCGATCCCGACAAGATGGACAAACTGATGCAGCGACAGGCCGAGGTGCAGGACATCATTGATGCTACCGACGCTGGAACATCGACTCTAAGCTGGAGCGTGCGATGGATGCACTGCACTGTCCTCCCGGCGACTGGCCCGTAACCAACCTCTCGGGTGGTGAGCGCCGTCGTGTGCTCTCTGCCGTCTGCTGCTGCAGAAGCCTGATGTCCTCCTGCTCGATGAGCCTACCAACCACTTGGATGCTGAGAGTATCGACTGGTTGGAGCAGCACCTGCAGCAATATGAGGGAACAGTCATCGCCGTCACTCACGACCGATACTTCCTCGACGATGTGAGCGAGTGGATATTGGAACTCGACCGTGGCGAGGGAATCCCATGGAAGGGCAACTATTCGTCATGGCTCGACCAAAAGACCAAGCGAATGATACAGGAAGAGAAGACTGCCTCTAAGCGCCGCAAGACGTTGGAGCGCGAGTTGGAATGGGTACGCATGGCACCTAAGGCCCGACAGGCTAAGGGTAAGGCCCGTCTGAACTCTTACGAGCAGATGCTCAACCAGGAACAGAAGGAACGCGAGGAGAAACTGGAGATCTTCATCCTAACGGTCCTCGCTTAGGCAACAAGGTGATCGAGGCTCAGCACGTAAAGAAGGCTTTCGGAGAGAAGGTGCTCTTCAATGACCTCAACTTCATGCTTCCTCCTAACGGCATCGTGGGTATCATCGGTCCTAACGGAGCCGGTAAGACTACCCTCTTCCGCCTCATCATGGGACTGGAGCAGGCCGACGGCGGAAACTTCGAGGTGGGTGAGACCGTGAAGCTTGCCTATGTGGACCAGCAGCACAAGGACATCGATCCTCAGAAGACGGTTTACGAAGTCATCTCGCAGGGCAACGAGACCTTGCGTCTTGGCGGACGTGATGTGAACGCACGAGCTATATCTCGCGATTCAACTTCTCGGGAACCGATCAGAGCAAGCTCTGCAGTGTGCTTTCGGGTGGTGAGCGCAACCGCCTGCAGTTGGCCTTGGCGCTGAAGCAGGAAGGCAACGTGCTTCTGCTCGATGAGCCTACCAAGATATCGACGTGAATACGCTGCGCGCCTTGGAGGAAGGTCTGGAGGCCTTTGCGGGATGCGCGGTTGTCATCAGTCACGACCGTTGGTTCCTCGACCGTATCTGTACTCACATCCTTGCCTTCGAGGGTAATGGTGAGGTCTTCTTCTTCGAGGGAAGCTACTCGGAGTACGAGATCAACAAGGCCCGCCGTCTTGGCGATACTGAGATCAAGAAGGGTCGCTATCGCAAGTTGATGGAAGAATAAAAATATAAGGATAAAAAATCAGAGAAAATGAAAAAGTTAATGATTATCTCACTGGCTCTTGTATCAATGTTTACAAGCGCCAACGCCCAACTCTTGTATAAGATTTCGGGCAAAGACCTTAAGTCACCATCTACATCGTAGGAACTTATCATCTGGCACCCGTCAGTTTCGTCAATGCCATAGAGGGTATCCCTGACGCTCTCACCAATACCGAACAGGTATGCGGAGAGCTCGACATGGAAGATATGAAGAAACCAGAGAGTGTACAGAAAATGGCAGCTGCCATGCTGCTCCCTTACGGCAAGAAACTCAAGAGCATGCTTACCGAAGAAGAGTACACACGACTCAACAAGTTGCTCAAGGACCTGACAAGTGCCGATATGAGCAACCCTATCGTGGAGGCTAAGTTTGGCAACATCACACCGCAGGCTCTCAACACACAGCTCACCCTGCTCATGTCGCTCAAGCATGCCCGTGGCTTTGACCCTACACAGTCGTTCGACGACTACTTCCAGAAGTTTGCCAAGCGCAACCACGAGCCTGTCATCGGTCTTGAGACGGTTGACAAGCAGATAGAGGTGCTCTTCAAGAGTATTCCTCTCGAGCGCCAGAAGCAACTCCTGATGTGCCTCGTCGATAACACGGAATATTACAACATGGTAACGCAACGCCTCAGCGACGCCTACTTCTCTCAGAACATGAAGCAGATAGAAGAGGTGCTCAGCGAGAAGCGTAACGACAGCTGCGACGACACGAAAGAGGAGTATGCCATCATGTTCGACAACCGCAATGCTGACTGGGTGGCAAAAATGCCTGCCATCATGAGCGACAAACCAACCTTCTTTGCCGTAGGTGCCGGTCATCTGCCTGGCGAAAAGGGTGTGCTCAACCTCCTCAAGCTGGCTGGCTACGAGGTAGAGGCTGTGAAATGATTTTCAAAACAAACAACTATATGAAGAAACTATTTTTATCTCTCGCTTTTCTGCTCCCCATGATGGGAACGATGGCGCAAACCCAGGTAAAGACGGCCGAGGGTATCCTCGAAGGAAAAGACCTCTCGGGCATCAAGGTGTTTAAAGGTGTTCCGTTTGCTGCTCCTCCTGTGGGCAACCTCAGATGGAAGGCTCCGCAGCCAGCAAAGCACTGGGACGGTGTGCGCGAGGCTAAAGAGTATGGACCTAATCCGATGCAGGAACCACTCTTCGGCGATATGAACTTCGGAACCAAGGTGAACAGCGAAGACTGTCTATACCTTAATATATGGACTCCTGCCAAGACGATGAAAGAGCATCTGCCCGTATTGATCTATTTCAATGGCGGAGGACTGATGGCAGGAAGCGGAAGCGAGGCTCGATATGCTGGCGATGCGATGGCGAGAAAGGGCATCATCTCTATCACCGCCAACTATCGCGAGGGTATCTTCGGTTTCTTCGCTCATCCACAACTCTCCAAGGAGACCACCTATAAAGGATCGGGCAACTATGGTTTCATGGACCAGGTGGCTGCCATAAAATGGGTGAAAGACAATATCGAGGCCTTCGGAGGCGACCCCAACCGCATCACAATCGTTGGCGAATCGGCCGGTTCGATGTCGGTAAGTGCCTTGATGGCTTCGCCTCTCTGCCAGGGTCTCTTTGCACAGGCCATGGGTTCCAGCGGCTCGGTCATGGGATTCAAAAAGGTGCTTACCCTGAAGGAAGCTGAGCAGAAGGGTGTGGAAATGGCACAGAATATAGCTGCACAGATGGTCGGTAAGACCGATAAGACAAAGGGAAAGGCAAGCAAGAAGAAAGCCCCTAAGGCTGACATCGACATGCTTCGCAACCTTCCTGCTGAAGAGCTGCTGAAGTTGGCTTCCGTCAAGTCGCGCCCCATGTACAACATCGACGGATATTTCTTCGTAGAGCAACCAGAAGAGACTTTCGCCAAAGGCAACCAGACCAAGGTGCCTCTGCTCGTGGGCGGCAACAACCAGGAGATGACACCATGGGCTGTACTGATGGGCAAACAGCCTACGGTGGAGAACCTGAAGGCTGGTGCCAAAGCTACTTTCGGCGAAGAGAACATAGATGAGTTGTTCCGTCTTTACGGCATCACTACCGACAAGGATGTGCTGGAGCAACCAGGTGTGAACTTGGCTTCTGACATCTTCCTTGACTATTCCACATGGAAGTGGGGCAACATGCACAAGCTGACAAGCGGACAGCCCGTTTACCGTTATCGCTATTGTCATCCCCGTCCTGCCATGGCCATCAAGGGAAAAGTGGCTGCCCTGCTGGTGGTGTGATAGACGCCAAGGAGGGTGAGGCTCCTGCCCCACAGGACAAGGGAGCCGTACACTCTGCCGATATCGAGTATGCCATGGGCACTCTGCCTACCAACCGTGTTTACGACTGGCAACCTGCCGACTACATGATAAGCGACATCTTCAGCCAGTACTACATCAACTTTGTGAAGACTGGCAACCCCAACGGACTGGGTCTGCCTGAATGGCCTTCCACCAACGGTAAAGCCATCGCTCCTGTGCTACAGATCGACGAGAACACGGTGGTAAAGACCGATGCCCAGATGGAGAAGCGATATGAGTTTATCGACCAACTGTTCTGGAAGTAAAACGGTCAAACGGTTCTCAAAACCAATAAAGAAATGAATATAAAATCAATAGGTAGTAAAATAAAAGGAAACCCCACGAAGATGGAGGGGACGGTATATTCGATACTTATCATTTGTGGCATTTCCCACTTTCTGAATGATATGATTCAGTCGATCATCCCCTCCATCTACCCCATCATCAAGGATAAGTTCGACTTCTCGTTCGCACAAATCGGAATCATCACCCTGATGTTTCAGATGGCGTCATCGATTCTGCAACCCTTTACCGGACTGTATGCCGACAAGCATCCACGCCCCTATGCCCTCTCTGTGGGTATGTGTTTCACACTCATCGGTCTGCTGATGCTGGCCTTCTCAGAAAATTATCTGCTGATTCTCCTCTCTGTGAGCATCGTGGGTTTAGGCTCATCCGTGTTCCACCCCACTGCATCACGAGTAGCCCAGTTGGCATCGGGAGGCAGGAAGAGTCTGGCACAGTCCATCTTCCAGGTAGGCGGCAACGGTGGCTCGGCGATAGGTCCTCTCCTTGCAGCCCTCATCATCCTCCTTTCGGACAGCATGCCATCTCGTGGTTTGCCCTTGCCGCCTTGCTCGCCTCCCTTATCATGATCAGATTAGGGGCATGGTACAAGGCCCGGTTGGCGTATGTGGTGACGCATCCGCAGAAAAACGTCACCCTGAACAACGACATCTCGAAGCGGGCAAAATATGGGGCACTGCTCATCCTCGTGCTGCTCATCTTCTCGAAGTATTTCTATACCTCCTGCATCACGAGCTACTTCACCTTCTTCCTGATCGACAAGTTTGGCATCTCGGTACAGGCTTCTCAGTTGTGTCTGTTCGTCTTTCTTGCCGCCTTTGCCATTGGTACTGTGGCTGGAGGTATGTTGGGTGATAAGTTTGGGCGCAAGTACGTCATCTGGTTCTCTATCCTCGCTCGGCACCCTTCGCCCTCATCATGCCCTTCGCCAACCTGTTCTGACTCTCGTCTGCACCTTCCTTTCGGGATTGATCATTGCCTCGCTTTCTCGTCTATCGTGGTGTACGCCACTGACCTGATGCCCGACAAGGTGGGTCTCATTGCCGGCATCTTCTTCGGACTGATGTTTGGTTTAGGAGGTTTGGGCTCCGCTTTCTTCGGATGGTTAGCAGACAAGACCAGCATCGAGTTCATCTTCCAGGTAAGCGCCTTCCTGCCTCTGCTCGGCATCATTGCCGGATTCCTGCCTAACACGCAAAAGAAGAGGAAATAAGGGAGAGTTTTTTAAGGAGTTAAAGGAGTTAAAGGAGTTAAGACAAATGCCTCTGTGGACATGAAATTAAACAGCACACCCTACCATACAGGTCAAAAAACTCCCCAACTTCCCAAAAATGTAGGGTGAAAAACTTGCATATAAGAAAATAATCATGTATATTTGCTGCGTGATTATACTAACTCAACTATTGCAAATAGGGAAGTTAGAGAAGTTAAATTAAAAAGCAGTAAAGTATGAAAAAGAAATTGGTATTGACAGCAGCCGTTATCGCTGCTCTATCTGTTGGATCTTGCAATAGCAAGAAGACCAACGCTCCTGAGACCGATCAAGACAGCCTCAGCTATGCAGAAAAAGATTCGCTTGATTCAAACGACTTTGTACTCGACTCTATTGCAGGTACTTACGAGGGAACACTTCCTGCTGCCGACTGTCCTGGCATCAAGACCGTGCTGACCCTCAATGCAGACAGCACCTACCAGTATTCTGCCGACTACATTGACCGTAAAGACGGACACGACGAGGCAAGCGGAATCTACAAACTCCTGTCGCACGGTGTGATAGAAATCACCCGTCCTTCGAGTGGAGAAACTTCTTACTATAAGGTAAGAGATGCTCATAGTCTCATCATGACCGACTCCATCGGTAACGAGCCAGAAGGCGCCATGGCCAAGCACTATGTGCTGACCAAGAAGTAAGAAAAGACAAACGTCAGGCTACACCCAACAGCTCTATCTCGAAAATAAGGGTAGAGCCACCGGGGATGCCTGGCTGTGAGAACTTGCCATACCCCATCTCTGCAGGTATGTAGATTTCCCACTTGGCGCCTACCGTCATCTGTTGCATGGCGACAATCCATCCTTCTATCAGTTCGCACAGGCGAAATGCTACTGGAGCTCCACCACGGCTGGAATCAAACTTCTTGCCGTTGATTGTCCATCCCGTATAGTGGGCCGTAACGATGCTTCTTCGGCCTGGTTTGGCACCATCAGGATTGCCTGCTTTCAGCACTTTATAATAGATGCCACGGGGCAAGGCCTGTACGCCTTCCTCGCGAGCCTTCTCTTCTAACCAACGCTTGTTGGCTTCTACGTATTCTCTTTTTGCCATTTTTGGGGGTCGATTAATGATGTTCTGGCACAATGGCAAGATACACCAAGTCGTGGTCGGTGAGGTTCTCCATATAGTGGGCATGGTTCATGGGGCAGTAGTGTACCTGTCCGGCACGTACCTCCTCCACACTGTCATCATAGTGGAATGTAGCCGTTCCGCTTATCACAAACACCACCTCGCAGTTGCCCTCGTGGGTATGCAGTCCTGTGGTAGCTCCCGGACGAAGTGTAGAATACATGATCTTCACCTTGTCGTCCACGAAGTTTCGAGTGTCCAACTTTCCTTTTCCTCCCTTGAAGCCCTCGAGATGAGCCTCAGCAATTTTTTCAAAATCTATTACCATATTTTTTTGTTTGTTGAATTTTAGCCGGGTTCAGAAGTAAAAGTCCTACACCAAGGCATCGAGATGTTTTTTCAGCTCTTTCAGCTCATCGCGCACACTGATGAGCGTCTCCAGAACATCTGAAGATTTCTCAGCGCCAGTCCTGTTCTGTGACAGATACTTGCGGGCAGCAGCAATCTTGAGGCCCTTCACCTTGATGAGCGAATAGATGACCTTTACCTGCTCTATGTCCTTCTCGGTATACTGACGAACCTTGTTGGATGTGACCTTGGGTTTGAGGAAAGGAAACTCTTTCTCCCAGTACCTCAGCGTAGACTCGTTGACACCCACTTCCTCGGCCACTTCCTTAATGGAGTAGTACAATTTGACGTTTTTATCTGTTTTCAGAGCCATAATTTGCAACTTTTTATCAAACAATGATTAATTGATTTGCAAATTTAAGCAATTCTTCTTATCTTTGCAAAGAATTTCGGAAAAAAATAAAGATTAATACAAAATAGATATGATGACAGCTAATGAAGTGCGCGAATCCTTCAAGAAATTCTTCGAAGGCAAAGGCCACAAAATTGTTCCATCAGCACCTATGGTTATCAAGGATGACCCTACGCTGATGTTTACAAATGCTGGTATGAACCAGTGGAAAGACATTATCCTCGGTACAAAGGACCCAGGTAAGGATGTACGTCGTGTTGATACTCAGAAATGTCTCCGTGTTAGCGGTAAGCACAACGACCTCGAAGAGGTAGGTCATGATACTTATCACCACACCATGTTCGAGATGCTCGGTAACTGGAGCTTCGGCGACTACTTCAAGGAGGGTGCCATCGATATGGCATGGGAATACCTCACTGAAATACTGAAGCTCAACCCAGAGGACCTCTACGTTACCGTGTTCGAGGGCTGCAAGGAGGAAGGTCTGGAGCGCGACAACGAGGCTGCAGATTTCTGGGCAAAGCACGTACCTGCCGACCACATCATCAACGGCAACAAGCACGACAACTTCTGGGAGATGGGCGATACGGGTCCTTGCGGTCCTTGCTCGGAGATCCATGTTGACTCTCGTACTCCTGAGGAGAAGGCTCAGGTGCCAGGCCGTGAGTTGGTAAACAAGGACAACCCACAGGTGATCGAGATCTGGAACATCGTGTTCATGCAGTACAACCGCAAGGCTGACGGTTCTCTCGAACCTCTCCCTATGCACGTCATCGATACCGGTATGGGCTTCGAACGCCTGGTTCGCATGCTGCAGGACAAGCACTCTAACTATGATACAGATATCTTCCAGCCAATCATCAAGGAAATCGAGCTATCTCTGGCAAGAAATATGGTTTCACTACTCCTACCGGTGAGAATGGCGAGGGTAAGGATGAGCAGGAGAAGATCGACATCGCCATGCGTGTTTGCGCGACACCTGCGTGCCGTAGCCTTCTCTATCGCCGACGGTCAGTTGCCAAGCAACGCCAAGGCTGGTTACGTCATCCGCCGCATCTTGCGCCGTGCCGTACGTTACGCTTACACCTTCCTCGGCCAGAAGCAGGCATTTATGTACAAGCTCGTCAATGTATTGGTAGAGCAGATGGGTGCAGCCTTCCCAGAGTTGCCAGCTCAGCAGGAGCTCATCACCCGTGTGATGAAAGAGGAAGAGGATTCATTCCTCCGCACACTGGAGAAGGGTATCAACCTCCTCAATGGCGATATGGACGAGCTCAAGGCTCATGGCGAGACTCAGCTCGACGGCATGAGCGCTTTCCGTCTCTTCGATACCTACGGTTTCCCTCTTGACCTGACAGAGCTTATCTGCCGTGAGAATGGTTACACCGTAGACGCAGCCGGTTTCGACGAGGAGATGAAGAAGCAGAAGGAGCGTGCCCGCAATGCCGCTGCCGTGGAGAACGGTGACTGGGAAGTACTGAAGGAAGGCGACCAGAACTTCGTGGGTTACGACTATACAGAATATGAGTGCCACATCCTGCGCTACCGCAAGGTGACACAGAAGAAGAACAGCTTCTACGAGTTGGTACTCGACAACACTCCATTCTATGGTGAGATGGGTGGACAGGTTGGTGACAAGGGTGTACTCGTCAACGAGGACGAGACCATCGAGATTATCGACACCAAACGCGAGAACAACCAGAGCATCCACATCGTGAAGAAACTGCCAAAGAACCTGACAGCCGACTTCATGGCTTGTGTAGACATCGACAGCCGTGAGGGCAGTGCTGCCAACCATACTGCCACCCACCTGCTCGACTACTGTCTGAAACAGGTACTGGGCGATCACGTAGAGCAGAAGGGTTCTTATGTAGACAAAGACACCTTGCGTTTCGACTTCTCTCACTTCCAGAAGGTAACTGATGAGGAGCTTCGCCAGGTAGAGCGCAAGGTGAACGAGATGATACGTGCCGACTATCCTCTGGACGAGCACCGCGACACTCCTATCGAGGAGGCTAAGGAACTGGGTGCCATCGCCCTCTTCGGCGAGAAGTATGGCGACAAGGTTCGTGTGGTTCGCTTCGGTCCTTCTGCTGAGTTCTGTGGTGGTATTCATGCCAAGAGCACCGGTAAGATTGGTTTCTTCAAGATTATCTCTGAGAGCAGCGTAGCAGCCGGCATCCGCCGTATCGAGGCTTTGACAGGCAAGGCTTGCGAGGAGGCCATCTACGGTTTGCAGGATACCATCGTGGCTCTGAAGGCTTGTTCAACAATGCCAAGGATCTCGAGGGTGTCATCAGAAAGTACATCGACGAGCACGATGCCCTGAAGAAGGACGTTGAGAAGTTCCAGGCTCAGGCTGTGGAACGTGCCAAGGATAAGCTCGTAGAGAATGCTAAGGAGGTGAACGGTGTGAAGGTTGTTACAGCCGTATTGCCAATGGAGCCAGCAGCTGCCAAGGATTTGGTATTCAAGGTTCGCGAGGCATTGCCAGAGAACATGATCTGTGTGGTAGGTTCAGTATATAACGACAAGCCAATGCTCAGTGTAATGTTCAGCGATGATATGGTGAAGGATCACGGTTTGAACGCCGGTAAGATGATTCGCGAAGCTGCCAAGTTGATTCAGGGCGGCGGTGGCGGTCAGCCTCACTATGCTCAGGCTGGCGGTAAAAACAAGGACGGCTTGAGCGCTGCTGTAGATAAGGTTGTAGAGCTGGCTCAGCTGTAATATTACATATAATATAAGGTATAAAGACAAAGTAGCAAAATATATAATGTGCTACTTTGTCTTTTATTTTAGATGGATTAGTTAAGATTGCTAATTCGCCAACACTTTACACAACACTCCAAAATCTACTTGCCAAATATAAAGAATGGCAAAAAAACAGCAATCAGCAACAATGTTGGAGCATTTGAGAAAAAAATGACAATTGCTACGTTTTATCATCTCACATAAAAGATAAAAATCCATAAAATATTCGCAAAAATAGCGAACGCTAATTATAAAGTATTATCTTTGCAATCAATAAAACATATATAATTATGGAAATAATATTTGAAGAGGATTATCTCCGAGAATTATATTATGAGGGTAAAGCGCATAACAAAAAGTATCGCTTCCAACCTCAAATCATAAAGAAGTACGTTCGAGTTATTGACCTTATGGCATCCTTGAACAGTACAGCTGATTTTTATCGCTACAAAGCTTTACATTACGAAGTTCTTGTGGGTGATAAGAAAGATCGTGAATCTGTTAGAGTCAATGACCAATATAGAATAGAGTTTCATTCTGAAGTTGTTGGCAACGAAAAACAAATCACGATATGTAATATATTAGAATTATCAAACCATTATAAATAAAAAACAGCATTATGTCAAACTTAGGTTTTGGTTTTTACCCAACTCACCCTGGTGAGGTTTTGAAAGAAGAATTAGAAGAACGTGGCATTTCGCAAAGAAAATTTGCGGAAAGTATTGGTATGGGATATTCCGTACTCAACGAGATACTGAATGGCAAACGTCCCGTTACCACAACTTCTGCTCTGATGTTTGAGGCTGCATTAGATATTCCTGCAGATTCTCTCCTAAAATTGCAGATGAAATACAATATGCATACTGCTCGAAAAGATAATGCTTTGGTAGAAAAACTTAAGCAGATTCGCAAAGTTGCAGCCATACTGTAAAATATATAATAAGGTATAGATATGGTAATGAAGAATCCTTTTGTCACAAACGGTTACGCTGGTCCGGAATACTTCTGCGACCGTGTGGAAGAAACCCAGCACATCACAGAGATGCTGACCAATGAGAATAACATGGCTCTGATTTCCCCTCGACGCATCGGAAAGACAGAGCTGATTCACCATTGCTTTGCCCAGCCAGTCATCCAAAAAGATTATTATACTTTTATCA
>ENA-OQER01001476-OQER01001476.1-human-gut-metagenome-genome-assembly--contig:-NODE-1476-length-11196-cov-1.885175_pt1 | contig 11196 bp, 16 predicted proteins | sample MGYA00242797_ERZ504639 | MGnify/ENA primary metagenome ERZ504639 (study PRJEB26092, sample SAMD00036306) | human gut metagenome | host: Homo sapiens | study: EMG produced TPA metagenomics assembly of...
GTAGAGCTGTACATCGATCGATGCTCAGACGTACGTAGCTGTACATCGATCGATGCTCAGACGTACGTAGCTGTACATCGATCGATGCTCAGACGTACGTAGCTGTACTTACATGGCTGTTCAGGCTGACAAATGATTATTCCAATTATAAAATGGCATCTGTTATCGGCATCTGTGTATTTTGTATCTGTGCCGTGCTGACACTTATTGGATTTACGAGGATGATTGCAGGGAATAAAGAGGAGGAATTTCAGTAAATGAAAAAACAGTTAAAAATAGTTGGAAAACATATGCTGCTGGCTTTGTTGGCATTTATATGGCTGATTCCAATTGTATGGCTGCTGGTAACTTCTTTTAGTTCATACAAAGGCATTAATACAATGCATTTTTTCCCACAAAGATGGTCTTTGGACAATTACATGCAGTTGTTTTTCCGGCCGGATACCGTTGCCAATTTTCCGGCCTGGTTTCGGAATTCCCTGATTATTGGAGCAGCGACCTGTGTAATTTCCACATTATTTGTGCTGATGGTAGCGTATGCAATGAGTTGCATGCGGTTTCCGGCACGTAAACCATTGATGAGTATTGCGATTATTCTTGGGATGTTTCCGGGAGTTCTTTCCATGATAGCCATTTATTTTGTAATGAAATTACTGGGGCTGACAGACAGCATGGCAGGGTTAATTATTATTTATTCTGCGGGTTCCGGACTTGGATATCTCATTTGTAAGGGCTTTTTTGATACCATTTCGGTTTCACTGAGGGAATCCGCAAACTGGAGGGGCATCGGAACTTTCCATTTTCGTAAAATCGTAATTCCAATTGTCGAAACCGATCGTTGTTTATACGGTGATAAATGCTTTCCTGAATCCGTGGATGGATTTTGTGATGGCAAAACTTATGATCCGTTCAAAAAATCCGGCAGACTGGACGGTAGCAATGGATATATAATCTGGTGCAGAGAACCCTTGTGGGAGATTATTTTTCCGTATTTTGTGCGGGTGGTGTGATTGTGGCAATTCCTATTTCTATTTTGTTTATTATCATGCAGAAGTTTTATGTAGAAGGAATTACGGGAGGGGCAGTAAAAGGATGAAAAAGAAGCAGTTTTACATGTACCGCTGTCGCAGTTCGCATATGCATATGATGAAAGAACAATTGTCCTGCGGCTTCGGGCGGCAAAAGGGGATTTAAAAAGTTGCAAAGTGTTTTATGGAGATCGTGTGGATCCTAAGCCACAGATAGAAACATTTGAAAAAGAGATGGTTTGTGCGGCAAAAGATGATTTGTATGATTATTTTGAAACTGTTATTCATGACAGATACAGCCGGTTGTGCTATTATTTCCTGCTCTGGGATGGAAAACAGGAACAGTATTATTATGAGCGCGATTTCAGCCGGGATATCCCGGAGAACCGGACAGAATTTTTCCAGTTTCCCTATATAAGAAGAGAGGATATGTTTCATATTCCGTCATGGGCGAAAGATATGGTGATGTATCATATTTCCCGGATAGTTTTGCAACCGGTTACCGTACCATGGAGAAACAACCGAATGAACAGAAAATCGAGATAAAAAATGGGGAAAAAGCGAATTTCGGGAAACCGGCTGGGCGGCACGTTAAGTGGGATAAAAGCGAATCTGGATTATCTGCAGCAGCTTGGAATTAATTGTATTTATGTAAATCCGGTGTTTGCCGCAAATTCGTATCATAAGTATGATACCATAGATTATTTTTCCATAGACCATGCCTTGGAACAAAAAAGGAAGCAAAAGAACTGGTGGAAGATTGCCATGCACGGGGCATCCGTGTTTTGTTTGATGGAGTGTTTAACCATTGCGGACCGGATTTCTTTGCTTTCCGGGATGTTCTTGCCCATGGGCAAAAATCAGAATATCTTGATTGGTTTTATGGGATGCAGGCACCGGTTGACTATAAAGATCCCCCAAATTATGAAGCCTTTGCCTATGTAAAAGAAATGCCGAAACTAAATACTGGAAATCCAAAAGTCGAACAATATTTGATTAAAGTCGGAGTGTATTGGATACAGGAGATTGGGATTGATGGCTGGCGGTTGGATGTTGCAAATGAGATTAATCATGACTTCTGGCGGCATTTCCGGGCGGCTGTGAGAGCAGTTAAAAAAGATGCACTTCTTATAGGGGAAATCTGGGAGGATGCACAGTGCTGGCTGCTGGGCGATCAATTTGATTCTACCATGAATTACCGGTTTTCCTATTTATGCACAGATTTTTTTGCAAAAAGGACAATGTGTGCGCGGGAGTTTGATGAACAGATGACCAAAATGATTTTACCGGTATCCACAACAGGTGTCAGAGATACAGATGAATTTTCTGGATTCGCATGACATTCCACGGTTTCTGAGTTATTGTGGCGGAGACCGCAGAAACTTAGGCTCGCCTGTTTTATCTAATCATGGGATATGGGATTCCTTCGGTTTTTATGGAGATGAATGTTATCTGGATGGAAAACAGAGACACAGTATCGCCAGGGGATGCGATGGGACACATCGGACACCTTTGCCGGGGATTTGAAAGAGTGGATCAGCTTCCGGAAGACGCATGAAGCATTGAAAAATGGTAGATATCGTGGCATCTGGATGGAAGACGGAGGATTGTATGCTTTCCTGCGGGAGAATAAAGAGGAAAAAGTTTTGGTTATTATCAATAATTCAGATGAACCATATGCCTGTGACGATAGATTCTGGTGCGAAACGGAACAAAAAATCTGTGGGTTCGTATTGGATAAAGTAAAACAATTGCCTGCAATGCAGGGAAAACCCTTCATTATTAAAAATAGATAGTTCAAAAAATGCTGCCTTACATGTAAATTGTAAGGCAGTATTTTTGTGCAATACTTTTAATGACATATAAATAAACCTGTGGTACACTGACCGTACAAGTAAATGTACATGATACAACTTTGATGGAATGAGGGGCCGGATGGGTTGGCAGAATCTGCTTTTTTATGAGGGAAAATAATATGGAGAGTATTACAGGAGGAAACACATCAAAATATCAGGAACTGACGGAACAGCTGCGCTCGCAGATTGTCTCCGGAAAGATTACGCCGGGACAGAAACTGCCATCGGAAAACATGCTTTCCGCACAATACCAGGTCAGTCGTCAGACGGTAAGAAAGGCACTGGCGATTTTGCAGAATGAGGGATACATTTATGCCGAGCATGGGCGAGGTACTTTCTGCTCCGATATGATGCGGCATGCACACCCATCCAAAAATATTGCGGTGGTAACGACCTATTTGTCGGATTATATTTTCCCACGTGTCATACAGGGAATTGATGATGTGCTGACAGGTGCAGGTACAGCATTGTCTTAAAGAACACAAAAAATTCGCGGACACGGGAAGCAGAATGTCTGCAGGAGATTCTGGGTAAGGATATCGATGGTGTGATTATTGAACCGAGTAGAGCCAGATTTTCTGCCGGCATATGAACTTGTATGAACAACTGGAAAAATCGCATATTCCGTATGTGTTTATCCAGGGATGTTTTCCGCAGATGAGAGAAACACCGCATGTACTTCTGGATGATTTCCAGGGAGGATACATGATCACAAAATATCTGACGGATCTCGGTCACAAAAATATCGTAGGCGTATTTAAGGCAGATGACATGCAGGGGCAGAACCGTCATAAAGGATATGTCCGGGCATTGCAGGAGGCGGGGATTTTATATGATCCGGATAAAGTCGTATGGTTCCACACAGAAGACCGCAAGCTTCATCCGTATGAAGCTATCCGGGAAATGGCAGGAGGAAGCTTCGCGGGCAAATGGATGCGGTTGTCTGTTATAACGATCAGACGGCGCAGCTGGTGATCCGGGCATTGCAGGAGAACGGTCTGCGCATACCAGAGGATATTTCCGTAACTGGTTATGATAATTCCTTTCTGGCGAACCAACAGGGACTTCGGCTGACAACGATTGACCATCCGCAGGAAAAGCTTGGTGCCATGGCGGCGGAACTGCTTCTTTCCATGATTCAGAATGGAGGAAAGGAGCAAGGGGAGAGCGTTCTTATCCAACCTATGCTTATCGAGGGAAATTCGTGTATGGAACGGCAATAATAATTTGTGCAGTTTGACCAAAAAGATTTCGGATAAAACAAGAAAAGAACGACAATTTTGTTAATTTTTTGCATGAAAAACAACTTGTAAATACATGCATACAAGTTATAAACTTAGAGTATGAAAAATGAGCAATACGGAGAACAATTCTAAGGAGGAACGAGTATGCTGTTAAATAAGGATTACAAATTTTGGTTTTGCACAGGATCACAGGATCTGTATGGAGATGAATGTCTGGCAAAGGTAGCCCAGCATTCCAAGCAGATCGTAGACGAGTTAAATAAGACAGGCGTTTTGCCATATGAGATTGTATGGAAGCCAACCCTGATCACGAACGAGCTGATCCGCAAGACATTTAACGAGGCAAACAATGATGAGACATGTGCTGGTGTGATCACCTGGATGCACACCTTCTCTCCGGCAAAGTCCTGGATTCTTGGACTGCAGGAGTACAGAAAACCTCTCATGCATTTACATACACAGTTCAATGAGGAACTTCCATATGACAGTATCGACATGGATTTCATGAATGAGAACCAGTCCGCACACGGTGACAGAGAGTATGGTCATATCGTAAGCCGTATGCGTATGGAGCGCAAGGTTGTTGTCGGACACTGGACGGACCCGGTTGTTGTTGATAAGATTGCAAGCTGGATGCGTACCGCAGTCGGTATCGTAGAGAGCAGCCATATCCGTGTGATGCGTGTCGCTGACAATATGAGAAATGTAGCCGTTACCGAGGGTGATAAGGTAGAGGCACAGATCAAGTTTGGCTGGGAAGTAGATGCTTATCCGGTAAATGAGATCGCAGAGTCTGTTGCAGCCGTATCCCAGTCCGATACAAACGCACTGGTAGATGAATATTATGACAAGTATGAGATTTTACTTGAGGGCAGAGATCCGGAAGAATTTAAGAAACATGTAGCAGTACAGGCACAGATCGAACTTGGATTTGAACGTTTCTTACAGGAGAAGAATTATCAGGCAATCGTTACCCACTTCGGAGATCTGGGCGCATTAAAGCAGCTTCCGGGACTTGCTATCCAAAGACTGATGGAAAAAGGATATGGATTTGGTGCAGAAGGTGACTGGAAGTTGCAGCATGGTACGTCTCATGAAAGTGATGACAGCCGGTATGAAGGATGCAAAGGGAACTTCCATGCTGGAAGATTACACCTACAATTTAGTAAAAGGCAAGGAAGGAATCCTCGAAGCGCATATGCTTGAGATCTGTCCGTCCATCGCAGACGGTCCGATCAGCATCAAGTGCCAGCCACTTTCCATGGGTGACAGAGAAGATCCGGCAAGACTTGTATTTACATCGAAGGAAGGACACGGAATTGCAACTTCTCTGATTGATCTGGGCAACCGTTTCCGTCTCATCATCAACGATGTAGAGTGCAAGAAGACAGAAAAACCAATGCCGAAGCTTCCGACCGCAACGAACTTCTGGACTCCGGAACCGGATATTTATACAGGCGCAGAGGCATGGATTCTTGCTGGCGGCGCACACCACACCGCATTTACCTACGACCTGACTGCAGAGCAGATGGGTGACTGGGCAGCAGCCATGGGCATTGAGGCTGTATACATTGACAAAGATACCAAGATTCGTGATTTCAAGCGTGATCTGATGCTTGGAGAGGTATTCTACAGATAAAAGATAGGTAACACCTGCTTTTGTAAAATGCAAAGGCAGGTGTTTATGATAGAAAGAGAGGTAGAAACAGTGGAAAGAAAAGACGAGATCGTGTCCGGGAAAACATTTCTCGGAATTGAATTTGGCTCCACACGTATCAAGGCGGTACTGACCGATGCGAACCATACACCAATCGCATCCGGCAGTCATGAATGGGAAAACCGCCTTGACCACGGAATCTGGACCTATACTATGGACGATATCTGGGGTGGTCTGCAGGACTGCTACCGGGATTTAAAAAAGGACGTAAAAGAGCAGTATGGCGTGACGCTGACAAAGATTAGTGCGATTGGATTTTCCGCCATGATGCACGGATATCTGGCATTTGATAAGGCTGGGGAGCTTCTCGTGCCGTTCCGTACATGGCGTAATACAATCACAGAGGAAGCAGCAGCCGCACTGACAAAGGAATTTTCCTATAACATTCCGCAGCGTTGGAGCATTGCCCATCTGTATCAGGCAATGTTAAACAAAGAGGAGCATGTGAAAGACATTGCATTTTTCACCACGCTTGCAGGATTTATCCACTGGAAACTGACTGGGGAAAGGTGCTCGGCGTGGGGGATGCATCCGGAATGTTCCAATCGACAGTAATACAAAAGATTATGATGCAGCAATGCTCGATAAGTTTGATGCGCTGGCAGAACCATACGGCTTTGACTGGTCACTCCGTGACATTCTGCCAAAAGTTCTTGTTGCCGGAGAAAATGCCGGAACGCTGACCGCAGAGGCGCAAGGATTCTCGATACCGATGGCGAACTGGAAGCAGGAATTCCGGTATGTCCGCCGGAAGGTGATGCCGGAACCGGCATGGCAGCGACCAACAGTGTAGCTGTCCGCACTGGAAACGTATCCGCAGGTACTTCCGTATTTGCAATGATCGTACTGGAAAAGGCATTGAAGAATGTGCACACGGAGATCGATCTGGTGACCACGCCATCCGGAGAGGCGGTTGCCATGGCACACTGCAACAACTGCACATCCGATCTGAATGCATGGGTCAACCTGTTTGAAGAGTTTGCCAACAGTTTTGGCATGAAGATTGACAAGAATGAGCTGTTTTCCGTTTTATACAACAAAGCACTCGAAGGTGACGCAGATTGTGGCGGTCTTTTAGCATACAACTATTTTTCCGGAGAAGGAATTACCGCATTTGATGAAGGAAGACCTCTGTTTGCCCGCACACCGGATGCAAAATTCAATCTTGCAAATTTCATGCGCGTGCATTGTTTACGGCACTGGGCGCATTAAGGATGGTTTGGATATCCTGCTCAAAGAGGAAGGCGTACAGATCGACAAGATGTACGGCCACGGCGGTCTGTTTAAGACTCCGGTAGTCGGACAGCGCATCATGGCAGCAGCCATCGATACACCGGTTTCCGTTATGGAGACAGCCGGAGAGGGCGGCGCATGGGGTATCGCGCTTCTTGCAGCATACATGGCACAGAAAGAAGAGGGCGAAAGCTTGCCGATTATCTGAATGAGCGTGTATTTGGCGGGCAGGAGGGTGTAACTGAAACCCGGTTCCGGCAGATGTGGAAGGATTTGATCAGTTCCTGAAACGCTACAACGAAGGGCTTGCAATTGAGCGTGCAGCAGTAGAACATTTATAAAATAATAGTTACAGATAAGAAACAGGCAGAATCCGTCGTTTACAGCGGCGGATTTTGTGGATATAGAAAGGACAGAAAGCATGTTAGAAGAATTAAAAAAACAGGTTTACGAGGCAAACATGGAATTGCCGCGCAGAGGCTTGATCACTTATACATGGGGCAATGTCAGCGGGATTGACCGTGAGAGCGGCTACTTTGTCATCAAGCCAAGCGGTGTGGATTACGATAAACTGACACCGGACGATATGGTGGTTATGGACTTGGAGGGAAATAAAATTGAGGGCGATTTGAAGCATCATCCGACACACCAACCCATCTCGAACTGTACAAAAAGTATCCGGATATCGGAGGCGTGGTACATACCCATTCCCCGGAGGCTACTTCCTGGGCACAGGCAGGAAGGGATATTCCGCTTTACGGAACGACCCATGCGGATTATTTCTTTGGACCGATTCCATGTGCACGCAGCCTCACATCGGAAGAGATTGACGAGGCATATGAGACCAACACCGGAAAAGTCATTATTGAAACCTTTGAGACAAGAGGCATCAACGGTTTACACACCTGGCGTGCTCTGCACGAACCATGGTCCGTTTACGTGGGGCAAGGATGCGGCAGAGGCAGTGCACAATGCCGTTGTCTTAGAGGAAGTTGCAAAGATGGCAACCCGTACCGAACTGATCAACCGAAGGTGCAGCCGGCACCGGATTGTATCCGCGATAAGCATTTCTTCCGCAAGCACGGTGCGAATGCTTATTATGGACAGCAGTGAAAAATTTATGATGGGAAATGCCTGATCCCGGTAATTGTGGGATTTGAAGGCTCTTGGAGTATGAAGTATTCTTAAATGCAGACCGTACAGCAGTTCCAAAATTAAAAAATTACGAAACTGTTGTGATTGATGCACAGTATTTTTCGAAGAAAGATATCAGAAAATTACATGCTGGCGGTACAAAGTTTACAGCTATCTTAATATTGGCTCTATCGAAAATTTCCGGTCATATTATAAAACATACGAGCATCTGGCAATCGGGGATTATGAAAACTGGGAAGAGGAAAAATGGGTTAATGTTGCGGATAAAGACTGGCAGGAATTTATGGATACATTAGCCGGAAAATTAAAGAAAAAGGGAGTGGATGGCTTTTTATTGATAACTGTGATGTATATGATTATGCCCATAAAAAGGATATTTTTGATGGGCTGACGGTGATTTTAAAGAAAATCCGGGCAATGGGGAAGCCGGTAGTGGTCAATGGAGGAGATATCTATGTGACGGCATATCAGTCCTGTTATGGTTCTGCTGCGGATATTATGACGGGTGTAAACCAGGAGTCGGTGTGGAGCAGGATTGATTTACAACCAAAACATTCCATACGCAGAAAAAAACGGAGCGGGAGTATTTCTGCCAGTATCTGCAGGCATGCAAAGCGGATGGAATGGATGTTTATCTGCTGGAATACACTACAGACCATAAACTGATCCGCAGGATTAAGAAGTATTGCAGGAAAAAGAAATATGATTACTATATTGCGGATTCGCTGGAGCTGGGTATTTAATACAATGTGTTTTTAAGTTTGACTTTAAAAAGTAGATATCATACAATTACATTGTTGAAAAAATGCTGCTGGTACAGCTGGAAGAACTTCATAAAGTTGTCACCGCTGTTCCAGTGAAATAACAGGAGGATTAGAACCATGGGAGTACATTCCATAGATGCAGAGGATGATCAGTTTGCGTATCGTTATGATACACAGTTACTGATCGACAGAAGAGACAGGGATCTTGACGAGGATGAGATCGCAGATTACATCACGGAAAATTTTGAGGGAAACAGTCTGATTGCGGCTGGAGATGAGGATCTGGTCAAGATTCATTTCCACACGAATGAGCCGTGGAAAATTCTGGAATACTGCAATACGGTCGGAGAAATTTATGACATCGTGGTCGAGGATATGATCCGGCAGGCAGCAGGGCAACAGGGATAAAAAGCAGAGCGTCCGATACAGAATACTATAGTGTGACGCTGGAAATGAAAAGAGGTGCTGTCGCATCAGTAAATGATTGATATTTACTGGGCGGCAACACCTGTTTTCTTTTGATGCCATGAAGTATAGAAGGCCTTCCTTAAATGAATTTTAAATGTTTTATACTCTTTAGAAAAACTTATTTGTCCCAGGTATCCGGTTGCGTTACAATAATTACAGATAGTGTCAAATGGACGGAGGTGGCGATATGGCAAACACAACCAAGCTTGCACTTGAAGCATCCTTAAAAGAACTCCTGCGGACAAAACCGATTGACAGGATCACGATCAATGATCTGACGGAACATTGTGGCATCAGCCGTATGACGTTTTATTATCACTTTAAGGATATTTATGATCTGGTGGAATGGGCATGTGTGGAGGACGGAAAGCGTGCGTTGCAGGGCAAAAAGACATACGATACGTGGCTGGAGGGAATTGCGCAGATATTTGAGGCAGTATTGGAAAACAAGCCATTTATTATGAATGTATACCATGCGGTTGCCCACGAAAAAGTGGAGCAGTATCTGTATAAGCTGACGTATGAACTGATCGTAAATGTCGTGGAAGAAAAATGCAAAGGCATTGTGATTGCAGACGGGGATAAACGCTTTATTGCAGATTTTTATAAATATGGATTTGTGGGAATTATGCTTGACTGGATCGACAAGGGCATGCAGGAGGATTACCATAAGATCGTTATGATGATGGGAACGGCACTCGATGGGAATATTGCGCGTTCGATCGAGAATTTTAAACAGAAATAAAAATTAATCAAAATGCCTGAAATGATAAAAATTTTATCATTTCAGGCATTTTGTAAATGGTATCTTTTCACAGAGATGGTAAGATAACCATATCGTATTTGTTCCACAAATGATCTGTCGTGTTACAGGTTTTATGATTTTATGGGAATTGATTTTGAAATGAATCAGAAACCTGTAACGAAGAAACACTAAATGAGAAGTATCCCAGAAATCAGAAAGGAGATTTTTCTATGTCAAATAAAAATAAGAAATTAGGACTTGGAATTGCAGCAGTTGCAGCAGCCGGTGCAGGACTTGTATATGCTGCACAGAAAACCAGCCAGCAGAAAGTAAAGAAGATTGCAAAGGCAGCACCACCGGTTGATTACCGCAACACGGAGCGCGGAAAATATGAAAAAACAGCAAAGGCATTTATTACACCAACGGAAACTATGAAGCATTTGCCCGGCCAAAAGAAACCGGAAGGTGTCGATGACAAAAATGCATACATTGTAGGAAGTGGACTTGCAGCACTTGCAACGGCATGTTTTCTCGTAAGAGACGGGCAGATGCCAGGTTCCCATATTCATATTTTAGAGGCAATGGATGTGGCAGGTGGTGCCTGTGACGGTATCTTTGATCCGACCCGCGGCTATGTGATGCGCGGTGGCCGTGAGATGGAAAATCATTTTGAATGTCTGTGGGATCTGTTCCGCAGCATTCCATCACTGGAAATCGAAGGGGCATCCGTGCTGGACGAGTATTACTGGCTGAACAAAGAAGATCCAAACTATTCACTTTGCCGTGCAACCGAAAACCGTGGTGAGGATGCACATACCGATGGCAAATTTAATCTGAGTCAGAAGGGCTGCATGGAAATTATGAAGCTGTTTATGACAAAGGATGAAGATCTGTATGATAAGACCATCGAGGATGTGTTTGATGAGGAAGTTTTTGACTCGACCTTTCTGGCTATATTGGCGCACGATGTTTGCCTTTGAAAACTG
>ENA-OQER01001477-OQER01001477.1-human-gut-metagenome-genome-assembly--contig:-NODE-1477-length-11186-cov-1.904150_pt1 | contig 11186 bp, 16 predicted proteins | sample MGYA00242797_ERZ504639 | MGnify/ENA primary metagenome ERZ504639 (study PRJEB26092, sample SAMD00036306) | human gut metagenome | host: Homo sapiens | study: EMG produced TPA metagenomics assembly of...
GAACTCCTCGGATCGAATGGATGGAACTATAGCTTTTCTTTTCTACCTGCTGAAGATGTATCAGCCAACATTTTGCATCCGAAATCCGAACCGTATCAATCCTTCTTTTTCCAAATGGATCTTTCTTCAATAAATTGATAACTGTTCCGTATCCTGCAACTGTAGTAGGTCTGACACCGGTTTTTGTTGATATATATTTTTCAACCAGTTCCAGTACCGTCATATTTCCGCCATTTGTTGCAATCTGTTCAAAATGATCTGCCTGGATTTTCTTCTCCATCTCCGAAGCGATAAAGCCCGGTGCTTTCCTTTCGGAGTTGCATCGTTATGGTCTAAGCGCCAGCTATATACGCAGCGCTCCTTTCCCATCTCATCGACATACTTAAATCTATATCTGCCATCAGATAACTGTATTTCTCCATTGTGTAATATACGTCCTCTATGATCTCTCCTTTTTTCACTCATAATATTTCGTCTCCTTCATTAAATGCTCATTTAACTTGGAAGACCGTCTCGGTTTATTCATTATACCACAAGACCTTCTCTTCGCTAAGATAAAATGAACATTATTTTCATTACTATTTCTTCTATTCTGTCACTTAAACTGTACTGGCTGTGTCCAGATAATCTTCAAATAATTTTCTTTTGAACCGGATATGCGAACCAACTTCCAAAATAAAATCTGCTCCTTCATTTTCACCTGCGATTTGTCTCAATCTCTTTTCTCCAATTCCGTAATATTCTGCTGCTTCGGAAACATTTAAAGAATATTTCTTCCAAACAGGTATTGTTTTTTCTGTATGATTCATTCGCATTCCTCCTTCCCTCTGTTTGTGTTCAACAGCGTTTTCGCTTTCTCCATTTTCATACTTGCAATCGCTTCTCGTTTGCTTGTGCCTCCAACATACACGGGTGTACACATTTCTAAAATACGGTCATAGATACGCCTTTTATCCAACATGGTCTCGCTTTTTATTTCTTTCAGCGGAAGATTCGTTGTGATGATCAAAGGTCGTCCCGAACGGATCCTGCGGTCTATGACACTAAAAATAATTCCTAACGCATATTCTGAATTTCGTTCCACTCCAAGATCATCAATAATCAAAAGCTGGTAAGAAGCCAATGCATTGATATATTCCGTTTTGTCTGCCAGTGGAAATATATTATCAATAATGGTATTGAAATTTGTCATCTTTACCGTTACTTCCCGCTTAAGAAGTTCATTGGCAATACACCCGGCAATATAACTTTTCCCGGTACCAACCGGTCCCCAGAACAAACAGCCTATATGATTTCTTTTCATTTCCTCCCAGTTATCAACATAGCTTTTTGCCTTATGCATTACCGTATCTGACATATCTGCATTCTCAAATGTCCACTCTTCCATTCTGCTCTCGTCAAAACAGATGCTCGTATTTCTGCTGACTAATTCCCGGTGCTCTTTGTCTTTAAAATATTTTTGTTCTTCTTCATACGCTTTTCTGTCACAGGCACATTGCCTGGAATGTTTCTTCATCCCCATAAATCCACCCTCAGGAAAAAATGCTTCTTTCGCTTCCCCACAGACTTTACAGTATTGCAAACCATCACTGCCTACACATACAGTATCTTCTTCTCTCATCACAAACTCTCTCCTTCCCCATAGCAATAATTTACTTCATGATATTTATTTCTTTTATATTTCTCAGTTACTTTACTAGGTGCCACATTTCCGACTCCTGCACAGCCATTTTTACGACCAGATGAAGGTTGCTTTTCCGACTCTGTTGCAACCATCTTTTCAACCGCCTTATTCTCAACCAGCTGTAAACCAATCTCATCAGATGGAATTTTTACATATAAATGATTGGGTTTTGAAAAACCACCAGATCTGCGAACCAATAGTCCCACATCATCTAATTCCTTCAATGCTGTTTTTACAGAAGATTTACATTTGCCGATTTGAGCAGACAATTCCTCTATCGGAAAAATCAGATAAACATTTCCATACTTGTCTATCCAGCTATTCTTTCTCGATATCCGTGCCCGTTCATACAAAATCATATAAAGAAATTTTGCAGTTTGGGAAATGCGCAGTTTGAGCAAAAACTTCGGAAACTGGAAGTACTGAAGCATCTGCTCTGACTCCTTCATGTATTCATATTTCATTCTTTTCTCGCCTCGTTTCTGTTTCTAATTGTTGTAAAAATCATTTTTATGCCGGCTCAAAAATGTCCTTACACATATTCAAAAGATGAAGGGCATAAATACAGCCTCTTAATGAAAAATTTTTATTTTTCCTGCAAAAAATACCCTTTCATTAATACGAAAACGCTGAGAGGCATTTTTACAGCCCCCTGAAGAAAACTTTTTATTTTTTCTTGTTAATTAAATATTTGAAAATAAAAACATACTCACCTATCCAGGTGAATGCCTTATCAAAATTTTCTTATTTTGTTGTCTATGATGCTTACTCAGAAACGCTTGCGTATCTGCTAAAATGTAATTGCCTGCAATTATATTTTCACGTGGGTATGGGGACGTAATCCCCATCAAGTCTGCCACTCGTAAGTAATACAATATTGTCGAAATGACAATACTGTAATACACGGGTGATCTTGCTCTGGTTGTAATGTATGAATTCATACAATAATAGGCCCTCCTCCATGCCATTGCGCACCCACAATGCTCCCAGTACCAGTACGATGCTAAACAGGAAAGGAATGCGCCAGCCCCCAGCTTAAAAACTGTTCGTCAGTCGTCATTATACTGATCAATGAAACCAGTCCGGTTGAAAGCAGTAAACCTACACCGTAGCCAACTTGTACACCGCTACTGTAAAAGGCTTTTTTATTTTTCGGTGCACTTTCAACGGAAAGCAACGCCGCGCCTCCCCATTCGCCGCCGACGGCAAATCCCTGAATGGCACGCAGTGTCACCAGCAAAATAGGTGCCCACCACCCAATGGTCGAGAATGAAGGAAGAATACCAATCAAGGCTGTCGCGATGCCCATCATCCAGACGGTCAGCATTAACATGCGCTTACGTCCCAGTCGGTCGCCAAAGTGACCGAAAATGACACCGCCGAGCGGACGGAAAAGGAATCCGACGCCAAAGGTGGCAAATGCGGCGAGCGTTCCCATCGCCGGGCTTACTTGCGGGAAAAACTCGCGATTAAACACCAGTGCGGCGGTGATGCCATAGAGTAAAAAATCATACCAGTCGACGACGGCACCAGCGAAGCTGCCTAACGCAGCTCGTCGGGCGCGACTTAACGAAAGCGTCCCTTCATCGGGACGAGTGGAGATGAGCGTGGAGTCCATAATGATCCTGTTTGTACTGTCTTTTTATAATTAGTATGGAAAAGGTAACTCACATTGCCGTCGATCTATAAACGAACCTTATGAGACTACCTCTACAGAGCGCATCTGCAAATGATTTTATGGCTGATTAGCGGCAACATGAAAAATTCGATGGAAGATGAAAGCGCAGGAGTTGCTGGTGTTGTTTAAGGATTAAGCAGAGGACCCACAGGTTCGAGATATGAAACATAAAAGTCCGCATATGCACAAAATGGCACCTTGATGAGTCTGATAGACTGCATTGCATTATAACCAGTAGGGAGGCGAGGTTAGGTATGTTTTTTTAGCATCATTGTTGAGACGTATTGCATTTTAGTTACTACGATTATAAAGCTTATAATTTCAATATTGAAAAAACAGACTTTGTTGTCATCCATATTCCCGATCAGATTGGCGATGCTATGGCCATCTTTCCTGTTATTCGGGCGCTTGAATTGCATAAAATTAAGCATCTTTAATTGTAACGTCGACAATTAATTTAGAAGTCTTAATGCGCTTAAACTTGAAAAGACTAAATTAACATTAGTCACAATGACTATGCAGGATCACGCAACATTAAAAGAAATAAAAGATTTAGCAAAGAACATAACACAGCAATACGGTACGCCGGATCTTTGTATAGAGGCGATGCGTAAAAAAGAACCTGAAAACGATGATATTTATCAGTCAGTTGAAAGCAAAAACGAATTTTCAGGTTGTTGGTTTAACCATGAAGTGCTACTCCCCTTTGTGCAAGAACGCGTCCCGTATGGATCAGAAACTCCGGGCTCCCGTACCTATGACATGGGCATTTATGATGCGTGAGGCGGGTTTTCCAGCAGTCAGGCCAATATATGAATTGCCACTAAGTGAGGATGTACTCGATGAGGTGCGCGAGGAAATGCGATCGTTAGGATCTTACATTGCGTTCAATTTAGAAGGTAGCTCGCAGGAACGTACATTTTCATTATCGATTGCAGAAAATCTAATAGCAAAAATTCAAAGTGAAACAGATATGCCAATAGTGATCGTTCATGGACCCAAAGGTGAAGATAAAGCCAGGGCATTAGTGGATTGTTATAATAATGTCTACCGTTTATCCTTACCACCCTCGATTAAACGTTCAGCAGCAATCATAAAAGATGCTATATCGCAATAACTCCTGACACCTCAATATTACATATGGCAAGTGCTATAATACTCCCGTTGTTGCAATTTATGCTGATTACAAAACGCGATGGCCCGCAATGGCCGATGTTTCGGAGTCAGTCGTCGTTGGGCAAAAAATTGACAATATAAGTCTGGATGAATTCGCAAAGGCATTAAAAAGTGTTTTGGCGAGAATATGAGACAGTACTTATGCATAGTAATGCCGATCTGTTATGAACGGCGGTGTCATCAATACTCTGAGGCTGGTCAATCATCACAGAAAACCAGCCTTTGGATCAAAGCTGTACTCACCGGATACGATCATAGTCACATCGAACGCGATTCTTGCGGTGCAGCAGTTTTATTTATTCATTTTCTGTGAGAGAAGGGCAAGCTCTATAGAGGGAATGTAAAAAAGAGTGCTTCGAATGGAGCACTCTTTAAGAAATTATAACGGAAAATCACAGGTTTTTATAACATGTCGCATAAGCAAACCCAAGCTTTTCAAATACGCTTTGATCACCTGTTGCCAGGGAAACTACGTATTGTTCGCTTGAGTTTGGGGACTAGATGACCAATACATATTTGATTGAAAACCAGCTTCAGTCGTGTAATGCCCCATATCTCCCCATTCACTGTACAGTGACCCGATGCCTCGGGAACGACTATGGTTTAAATGGTCTGCACGGGGAAGTGTGTAGCCATTGCTACTGCAAAATTTTCAGCAAGGCTGTATATCATGAAAGCATCGCCGGAGTTCACCCACCAACTCTTCACACGGATTTCGTATATATAGCTAGGGCCTCCTGATTTTGGCGTCGCCGTAATCCTTTCCCAATTGCTGCCGACATTTTTAAATGTCACTTTACCGGTAGCATCAACATCGACCAGGAGCAGAGCTTGAGAACTCATAATCAGCTGCCGTTTTTCCTGGGGCAAAGTTGTCATTATTCAACTGATAATACGCCCCAGTGAACCCCTGCGAAGGAATGTAGTTGTCGGTAGGTCAGTACCATTGACTGATACTGTACCGCTCATTATTTTGTCTTCTGCGCGAGTGAATTGTATTGTGGTACTCAGACCAGCTTGATGAACACCATTCAATACAGGGATCAGCGTTGCGATACCCTCTCCGCGCCTGTAACAGTGGCTTTGTAATCACCGTTGATATTTAGACTGTAATCAATTGCGCTAATTTTTATATAGGGCACGTTAGTACCTGATTGCACAAATTCCATCCCTTCAGAAACTTTGATCGGATTGCCTGATATATCGTGCAGAACAAGACGTAATTCAGCACTATCGGTATAGTCCCCTTTCAGTGATGACCGATTGCTCTTAAGGACGGACTGCGAGGTGTCTGCCGGGCCAGCCACCAGCGTTATATCTACTGTTTGCATTCCACCAGCGGTCGTGACTGCGCTTACCGTGACGCTACCTGTCATCGCTCCTTTCACGCTTGTTGTCGCGATTCCGTTTTGATCGGTCACCGCTGTTAATGACGTTAATGTGGCAGAGCCGCTTTTTAAGGCGAAGTACACAGTGAGACCTTCGATCAGGTTACCACTGCCATCCTCAACCGTTGTCTTTAAGGTACTTAAATCAGTGTTGGTGGCGGCGATAGTCGATGGATCAGCGATAAAGCTAGCAACATGGGCGGTGCTTGAGTTGCCAGTGACTTTCACGGTTGTCTGTGTCTGTATTGTTACGCCGTTATGGAACGATGCAGTCACCGTATATGTACCGACTTTATTGCTGGTCAGAACGACTGGAGCCTGACCTGAAGAGTTAGTTCTCACTTTTCCGCCACTTAACGTCGCCCCTTCTGGCGTTACGCTAAAGTTGATGACCTGACCCTCACTGGAGTGCCATTGCAGAGGTTAGCGTTGCCGTCAGAGTAGCACCTGTAGGGGCATAGACACCGATAAGCGGACTGGACGCCGTGAGTGTCAGTTTTTCATCAATAGCCTCCAGTTGTTTCTCAAGTGAGGCTCCATTCGCCAGGGATGCTTTCACCATATACGAACCGTTTCTTTCGGGCGTCATGGTGACCTCGGCTACACCCTGCGTATTAGTAGAAACCGTATTCTGGCTAATGATCATTTGCGAGGATGGCTCTGCACTGAATGTCACGGGTTGATGCGCAACCGGGTTGCCAAACTGGTCGTTAACGTGAGCTTTAACTGCTACGTCTTGTGCGACCATTACCTGACCTTCAGGTATCTCCAGACTGGTAATCGTCGCAGAATTAACATCTGCACTGGCATTCAGTAATCGCGAGATGACTTCAGTAGGTTTATCTGCCAGAGAGGCTGAAACTGTTTTCAGTCCGACCTCGGTGCTTGTCACAAGAATTTCAGCGAAACCCCGATCATCAGTTTCAACGCTGGTGCTGCTTAGCGTGACGGAGGTTCCGCGGAAATTAACTTTTATGCCTTCTACCGGGTTGCCGTTAGTGTCAGTGACGCTTGCAGTCATGGTCGCGCCCTCAGTCGTGCTGACGACGAATGAGTATACAGAGGTTAAGGAGGCTAGTTTTGCGGTACCAGCATCGGCAATCAACGTCACCTGTTTCGTATCACTGACACCATAATTGTTCACGCTAACTGTCACGGGTAGTGCCGGATTTTGTACCGCTCAGTGTAACTTCAGCCTTGCCGTTGATGTCAGTAATGGCGGAACCGCCTTGTCCGAGAGTAAAGCTTGCGCTCACATCTGCCGGTAGCGTGAATGTCACCGCCTCATTGGCTAACGGGTTGCCGTTTCCATCAGTCACTGTTGCCTGCAGCCTGGTCATCCCGACGTATTAGCGATAAAATTGTCCTCGGTAACGTTAAGATTAACCTGCGCAGTGAGCGTATCCGCAATAAAGTTCACCACCAACTGCTCACTCTTACCGCCAGTCATCGATGCTGTAACAGTATGAGCGCCTGCTTTTGTACCTTTCAGCGTGACTTTCGCTTTGCCTTCAGCATCAGTAATCGCTTTACCGCCATCGCTCAGCGTGAAGTTCGCCTTCACATCTTCCGGCAGAGTAAATGTTACTTCAGTGTTGGCTATCGCATTGCCTCTGTATCAGCGACTGTTGCTGTTAGTGTCGTGAGATCGTTATTGTCGGCAATCACCGGATCCTTCGAGGCTGCCAGCGTGATTTCGGCATTCGCGACGTTCGGCACATAGGTCACTGTTTGTTGCATCGAATCGCCATTTTCGAGGGTTGCCCGTCACTTGATAAACCCCGGCTTTGTAGCGGTAAAGCTTGTGTAAAAATTCCGTCGTGGTTGGTAGTTGTATATAGCGTTATTACTGGGGTCACGCCTTCACTTGGTGATACTCTGAGGGTTACCTCCTGCTGGGGTACACCGTTGCCGTAATTATCCTTCACCTCAATATACAGATTGGTAGTGTCGCCTGCGGAGACTGTATCAAAAAGTGCCTGTAGCAAGGTGAGATGTGCCGTAGACGCATCAGCGTTGACATTAATTGATGTGCTAAGCGTGGAGCTACCATTTTCCAGACTGGCCTCAACGGTATCCGGTCTCGCTCCTGATTCTATCGAGGAGCGGGTATTGGTATAAGTGACGGTAGCCTTACCCTGTTCGTTCGTTACGGCTTGGCCGCCATTCGTCATTTCGGCAGAGTTTGTTCTGCTGGTGAAGTTCACAGTCACACCTTTCACCGGAAAGCCATTATTATCAACGACTGTGGCGGTGATGACGCTGCCGGAGCTGTTCTGCGGGGTACCGGCGATTATGCTGTCTGGGACAGGCGTCAACTCGATAATTTTTGCCGCCGCTGTGTCGCCAATAAAATGCACAGTTTTGTTGTCGCTGGCACCATTATTAGCCAGTGATGCAGTGACCGTCTGCTCACCAAAGGCAACGCCTGCGAGAGTGGCCTGCGCGATGCCAGACTCATTGGTATTACTTACTCCCGGGGTCAGGGTGAGTCCTGAAGAGGCTGAGCTGAATGTTACCGGAAGATTATTCACCTCATTGTCGACTGATCTTTAACCGTTGCAGTTAGCGTTGCGTTATCGACGCCATTACCTGTGATCTCATCTTTTGACATCTGCAGGACAACCTGAGCCGAGGTTTTGTCCGCCACAAACGTTACCGGCTGCGAATCACTGGTATTGTTATTACCCAGCGTTGCGGTAACCGTATGCGTACCCGCTTTTTTACCTTTCAGCGTGACATGCGCTTCCCCATTGGCCTGAGTGATGGCAATACCGTTATTTTCAAGGGTAAAGTTTGCCGCAACGTCCTGTGGCATGGTGAAGTTGACCGTTATCCCCGCCACCGGATGATTCGACGGATCTTTCACTGTTGCTGTCAGAGTTGTCTCATCCACGCCATTCCCAATGATTTCCGCTTTCGATGTTTGCAGAACGACAACCGCTCTGTCTTTATCCGCCACAAACGTCATTGGCTGTGTATCGCTGACATTGCTGTTAGCCAGACGAGCGTGATCATATGCGTGCCCGCTAACGTGCCGGTCAGGGAGGCGATTGCAGTCCCGTTGCTATCCGTCATGCCTTTTCCGCTGTTGCTAATCGAGAACCGACTTGCGACGTCGTTTGGCACAGAGAAGGTGATTTCTTTATCTTTTAATGGGTTGCCATTTTTATCCTGCAAGGTTGCAGTCATATGTAGCGGAGCTGTGTTGGTGACGGTGATATCACCTGAAGGCACACTGAGGGTCAGGGCAGCAGTACTTTGATCACCGATAAAAATCACCTGTTGATTAGCCTGAGAACCAGAGCTCACAGAGGCCGTAACCCTATAATCACCATTTTTCAAACTGGTCAGCGTAGCTGTGGCGATCCCGTCGTGGCTATTCACTTCGGTTTGGCTCAGTTTCGCTGCTGCTGAATTAACATTGAAAGTGACCTTGACGTCATTGAGCAGGTTGCCTTTTGCATCCCGGACTGTCGCGGTCATTGTGGCGCTATCATTGCCGTCAGCGACCACTTCATTTTTCGACTTCTGCAGATCAACCTGCGCGGTACTCGAGTCGCCGACAAAACTGACAATTAACGTTTGTTTCACGCCATTTTCAAGGGTGACTTCAACCGTGTTGTCTTCCTGCTTACTACTTTTCAGATCAAAAGTCGCCAGACCATTAACATCCGTTTTTGCGGTGTTTTGATTGTTAAAGCAAGTTGCCGACCCGCTTAATACCGCAAACGTGACGGTATGATCATTGATTGGGTTGCTTCCTTCATCAGCGACATTGACCGAGACGGTGTTTGCTGCATTCTCATTGGCGAGCACACCATTATTGCTGGCAGATAATGTCGCAATTTTTGCTGACTGCGGGTTGCGTCGATGATAAATCCAGCGGTATGCAAATCTTCATTCCAGTTTTGCATTAACAGCTTCGCAGTAAGCCCACTGCCTCTGGTATAGGCGGTATAGGTTGCCTTATAGACGCCATCTGCGGTTTCTTTCCAGTCTGTAGTGACACCAGGTTTCACGTTGTCGATGCTGACTGCGTTATTCAGTTGCTGTTTTTGCTCCTTAACAGGTTTGTCATTTTCATCTCTCAGTTCTACCGTCACCTCGATAGGATTGCCGGAGAGATAACGGTCTTTATCAATTTTAATTGACGAGTGAGTTCGGGATGACGAAATAGAAATGATATTCACCACGCGGGGGCTTTAGCCGCATCCACACCATTCAGCTGTGGCATTAGCGTCAGCGTGCCAGACATCGCTCCTGTGGTCAGGATCTGGGTATAGCTTCCGTCACCATTATCTTTCCATTCAGAAAGGGTGATGTCCTGAACACCTTCGTGACGCGTCGAGAGCACCAGCCCGACAACAGGATTACCTGCTGCATCATGCGCAATAAAAGTCAGTGTGGCGGTTGAATGGGAATCCGCGTTCAATGTTTGGGTACTTAACGATACCGAGGAATCTTTCTGGCTTAGCGTAGGTGCCTGAACGACCACCATGCTTTGTTCACGATTCGACAAATTGCCTTTGACATCTTCAGCGGTGACTTCAATCGGCCAGGTGTTATCGGTTTCTGGCGTACTGGTGAACCGGTAACCCGGCAGGGTAACCAGAATATCTTTACCCGTTGTGACCACTTTGCCACCGGCAGCTTCCAGTGCGGTGGCTTCGACGTTATAGCCTTTCAGGGCATATTTGGTTTGTAGCGACGAAACCAGTGATTTCACTTCTCCTGACTTCCCTGTCACGGGGTCTGTCAGGGTCAGGCGGACCAGTTCTTTTTGCGATATTCCAGAACGATGTTGTTGTTGCGATCCACCAGATCATAACGCTGCCTGCAAGCTACGCCGTGCAGCGACTTCATTCGGGTCAAGCTGTTTCTGCATTGCGCTGCCAGGTTGCCAGGTAAAATCGACGGCAAAACGGGTGTCATTTTCGCCTGTTTACCCTGGCGTTGCTCCGCGCTGAAGGTCATTAGCGGGAAGGGGGTATAGTTAAGTCCAGCGGTTATGGCATGAGGATTACTTTGCCGATCGTCTTTATCGAACAGGGCCACTTCATCGCCATAATACTGTTCATAGACCAGTTTACCGCCAAGGTACGGCCAGGCGGGTAGCCAGCCTTCTGCGCGTACATCCCAGCCATTGGCCGGGCGTGCTTCATAATCGTTGTCCAGTTCAGGTGCGCTGCGCCAGTTGGTCAGTCGCAAATAGCCGTTACTGCTTAATTTTAGATAGTCGCGCCAGTACTCCGCGCCA
>ENA-OQER01001478-OQER01001478.1-human-gut-metagenome-genome-assembly--contig:-NODE-1478-length-11183-cov-7.861342_pt1 | contig 11183 bp, 15 predicted proteins | sample MGYA00242797_ERZ504639 | MGnify/ENA primary metagenome ERZ504639 (study PRJEB26092, sample SAMD00036306) | human gut metagenome | host: Homo sapiens | study: EMG produced TPA metagenomics assembly of...
GATTTTGTATCCTGTAGCACCTGTAATCTGATCGGCAGAAACAGTAAGAATTTGGTTTGTTGAAGCTGTGTGGTAGGCAGTAAAGTCGAATCCCAAGCGTCCATTGAACATCTTTCCTTCGAATCCTGTTTCCCAACTTGCTACATTCTCCGGTTTCAGATTAGCGTCAGGAATGGTACCCTGCATGGTATAGCTTCCCGGGTATGAGGTGGATGAATAATATCGGTCAAGGGAATAAGGTGATGTATCATTACCTACATTCGCCCAAGAAAGGCGATATTTCAGCATATTCATCCAATGAGCCTTGTCCTGCAGGTTGAACACTCTGTCGAGAAGGATGCTGGCTGATACGGAAGGATAGAAGAAAGAGCGGTTGCTCTTGCTGAGCGTACTCGACCAGTCGTTGCGTGCTGTCAGATCCAGATAGTATGTGCCGTCCCAACTCATTTCAGCATAACCATAAAAGCTGTTTACAATCTTCTTCGTTTTATTGGCGTAGATATCCGGAATTTCTCCAGACGGCAGGTTGGTAATGTTGTATACGCCATCCATCTGAAGTTTATTGAGAGTGATGTCTGTGCGTCGGTACTTGCGCTCGAGACTGTTTCCACCAAAGGCTGCCGTCAGTCCGAAACGGTCTTCAAGCCAGTTGTTTTTATACTGCAACAGGAAGTCATGATTCAGAATATAGGAACGGGTGCTCTGTTCGCGATAGAATCCTGCCTGATAGTTGGGAGTGTACCAAGGTTTTCTCTGGGTACGCCAGTCGTTAGTTATGTCGATAGCAGAACGCAAGTTGAGTGTCAGTCCATTGAGAATTTTGATATTTACCTGTGCATTTCCGTAAATGCGATTACGATCGAGCGTATTGATCTCTTCGTATGCTGTACGGTAAGGGTTGTACGAGTCGTTAGCAGGATAAACAAGACTATTACCATGGGTGCCATCGGTATTGTTGTAGTTCTCTGCATTGTACCTGCCTGGAAATATTCATCTTTCCATGCCTTGATAGGATTATTGTTGTATCCCCATACTAAGGCATACATCGGACTCTGTGCGCTATATCCACTGATAGGCAGATTGTCGCTGGACTTATGGTTATAGTTGACATTGGCTGTCAGCTTGATACTCTTGTTGATGGGAGTCTCGAAAGCCAGCGAAACTGAGTTCTGACGATAACCTGTGTTTGGTGTAATCCAGGTGTTTCGGGTGTCATTGATGGATGCTCTTGCCGATGTACCTCTACCATTACCTCCAGCTATACTAATGGTGTTTTTCCAGGTCACACCTGTTTGGAAGAATCCGGTATACCAGTCGTCCGCATATACCCATGGCAGTTTTTCATAGGTACCAGTTTCCCAGTTTTTAGACATATACTGGTATCTCATCTTGCTGGTATCAAATTTCTCTCCGAAAGCATAACGGGAAATATTGCGGTATGTAGCAATACCATCGGGAGCTTCGTTGGCATCCAGTGTCCAGAAGCAGAATGGACTTAATCCATTGTCACTTCCGGCGCCATATTCTTTCTGAAAATCAGGCCAATAACTGGCATAATCAAGTGTGACTGAAGAATTGAGTGTTACCCCGATACCCTTTTTGGTACTTCCTTTCTTGGTTGTGATGACTATAGCTCCATTACCTGCCAGCGAACCATACAGGGCAGTAGCTGCAGCTCCTTTCAGAACGGTAACTGATTCGATATCGTCTGGGTTAAGATCAGCAAGACTGCTTCCGAAATCTACCGGAGCATCACCATTGGCATAGTTGGCACCACTTCCAGTAGTTGGTGAGCCGGCATCCATCGGTATTCCATCAATGACGATGAGCGCGCTATTGTTGCCGTAGTTGAGCGAATTGTCACCTCTCAGCGTGATTCTCATGCTTCCTAACGGACCGGTATCTGCACCGACCATAGACAGGCCAGCTACTTTACCAGCCATGTTATCCAGCCAGTTTCCACTAACCGTACTGGTCAGTTCATCGTTATTGATTGTTTTCACAGAGTAACCTAATGCCTTTTCCTTGCGTGAGATACCCAAAGCTGTTACCACCACTTCATGGAGCGACTGGTTAGTGAAAGACTCTTTATTATCTTTTGCTACTTTTATTTTTTTGATGTTCCCTTCTGCTCCTACAATTGAGTCACGTGGAGCCATCTGTGCCATTGCGGGAGTAAGACCTCCCATGGAAACAAGGGCAAGACAGCCCAAACTCTTTTTAAAATGTCTCATATCTTCTTGAATTTATGTGCTACATTATCTGATATTTACGTTGAATGCTTTTGGTCTTTTCATTTCTTCCGTATAGACATGACCAAAGTTGTCAGTTACCTTGATCTTTATTGTACTGTTGCTTTTCGAAGCCTTTGCTTTGAAGGTGTGCAGTAGGGGTGGATGGGAAGGTAACCTTTGCTTTACCTCCAGCATTGATGCGCTTGGCATCGTAAGAAATAATGTGAAGCGGATCATAACCTTCCATGCGGGTTACCTCAAGCGGTTTTCCTTCTTCGGTTACTTCTATCTTCCAGTCAGGCTGATAATTCCAAATATTCAGCAGGATTTCATTATTGCTTTTCTTTACATCATATCCCTGTGCATATATCTTCATATCTTCTTGATATTTAGGAGCATATACTTCTGGAGCAATGTAAGTAGTGTTGAGATCGTAGCTCTGAATTGGTATTTTTTATCAAAACCGCTACTTTTATAATACCATTCTGCCAGTTTGCCGTTCCACAGATATACGCCATAACCTCCTGGAGTTCCGTCGGTACAAGTATTATTGCCAGACAGTTTACCCGTCCACCACCATGTAGCACAGATAGCAGCAGTATTGTGTTCACGGATATTGTTTCGCTTTTGAACATTATAGTTGACATGTGTATGTCCGGAAAGGAAGTGGACATTGGAGAAATCTGCAAACAGGGTTTCTATCTCACCCGTGTTTTGCAGGTTATCATCATCAATTTCCTGATTACCACCCAGTTTTGGATTACCATAGAGAGGAGCATGGGTAGCTACCATGATAGGGGTGTTCTTATCCTGGATGGAAGCAAGGTCTTTCTTCAGCCATGCGAGTTCCTCAGGAATGACAGTTTCATTATAATTGCGCTTTCCGATGGTTCCCTGCGATGCACCAGCATTAAGATATTGTATGTCATCAATAATAATATAATGTACATTACCGGCATTGAAAGAATAATATACCGGTCCGCAGATCTTAATCCATTCATCTTCAGCCTTTCTGTCGTCAGGGAAGTAAGGATCGTTGTCGTGATTTCCCATGCAATGGAAGAAAGGAATCTCTATTTTCTGCAGTTCCCGGAAAGTTTCCTTGATGCCATAATTGTTGGAATACCAGAATCCGTCCCAACTCTCATCCCCCAGCTGATGCCATAAACTTATATCCCTGAGCACGCAATTCCTGAGCGGTCTGGTTGATATCAGCAGCTACACTTTCAAACTGGTTGATATCATTATTGCGTTTTGCCAAATGGAAGTCAGCCATGGCAAGGACAGCGTGTTTCTGATTATCAACCTTGTTGAGCGAGAAATCTATCTTTTCAGTTGTTTTAGTATCTTTGCTGGAAAGATGCTTGAAAAACTGTGGCAGGTTTCCTACCATGGTTGCTTCATATCCGGATGGGATAGAAACGAAGACATAGCCATATTTCTTTTTTGACAGGAAACTGTATTCGCCTTTGTCGTTGGTTTTCACAACTTCCACACCGTCAGAAACCACAGCATTGGCAATAGCCTTACCTCCACAGGTAACTTTACCCGTAATATTGCTCTGTTCTTTCTTGTGATTGCTGAACCCTTCAATATCAGCGTTGATGCTCTTTTCCGAGCAAGCTGTCATAGGTAAGGACAATGCTATAGACAGCAATAATGTTACAAAATTTTTCATTTTAATACCGTTAAATATTTCAGGTGCAAAATTATAGCGATATTATTTCAGCCCAGTTACTCTCTGATGAATATAGGATAACATCTCTGTTACAATCCGTTCATAGGTGTTACGAAGGTGTGATAACATTGAAGTATATGATAGAGACATGGATTATCTGAAAAGCCAGACAAAGTCATTTATTCAAGATTCTTAAAAGCATTGGCAGATTTTATTGGTCTTCTTTAAATTATCTAACAGGAGGAATCTTCCTCCTGTTAGATAAAATTTAAAACTTAATATATTTCTGCATTTTTAAAGCTATAGTTATGTTTGTCCAAAGTCCGGACATTGATAAGTGCATACTCTGCAGAGAACTTTAAGTTTTTTGTTAAATAGTTATCTGCTCCTGCTTCATAAAAGGTCTTGGCACTGTTCCTTTCATCATTATTGCGATATCCTTATAGTGATAATCGGCTGATTTTCCCTAATAATGCTTCGCCCCACGCCATGAAGGATGCTATTGGAGTTCCACCTGATAGACTTTGCAGTTATGTCAGCTGAGCGTGACGTAAGTGCATTGTCCCTCAGTCGGAAGGTGCCCACGAAACGACATCCGGTATCTTACAAACTGAGTAGGTGGGACGCAAGCGATTCCCACTTAATCAGTTTGACACTACTGCATGTCCATTCGTCGAGAAGGGCACTGGCTCACAGCATCAACCTTCATTTTCCCTCCCTTCCACCTTATTATAATATCCTGGTCTTCCTCTTTTAAATGTATTCATGTGGACGTGAATACATATATACATGGATAGGTGTGTACGTGTACACATATATACAACTTAAATCCTCATACCATAATGAGTAGCTGCCTTTATAGATTTGCATTTTTATAAACAAGATGATAATGCTTCGCCCCACGCCATGAAGGATGCTACTGGAGTTCCACCTGATAGACTTTGCAGTTATGTCAGCAGAGCATGACGTAAGTGCATAGTCCCTCAGTCGGAAGGTGCCCACGAAACGACATCCGGTTGCTTACAAACTGAGTAGGTGGGACGCAAGCGATTCCCACTTAATCAGTTTGACACTACTGCATGTCCATTCGTCGAGAAGGGCACTGGCTCACAGCATCGTCCTTCATTTTCCCTCCCTTCCACCTTATTATAATATCCTGGTCTTCCTCTTTTAAATGTATTCATGTGGACGTGAATACATATATACATGGATAGGTGTGTACGTGTACACATATATACAACTTGAAGCCCTCATGCCATGAAGAGTAGCAGGCCTTTATAGATTTGCATTTTTATAAATAAGATGATAATGCTTCGCCCCGCACCATGAAGAATGCTACTGGAGTTCCACCTGATAGACTTTGCAGTTATGTCAGCAGAGCATGACGTAAGTGCAAAGTCCCTCAGTCGGAAGGTGCCCACGAAACGACATCCGGTAGCTTACAAACTGAGTAGGTGGAACGCAAGCGATTCCCACTTAATCAGTTTGACACTACTGCATGTCCATTCGTCGAGAAGGGCACTGGCTCACAGCATCAACCTTCATTTTCCCTCCCTTCCACCTTATATTATTATATCCTGGTCTTCCTCTTTATAAGCATTCTGTCTTTCCTAAATAAATCTTTCGGCTTTTCTTCTTTATAATCTTCGCCCTCGCCATAGTCCAGTAAGCATGAACAGTTAGCCAGGGTGTTGTTCTTTCGCAGGCCGATTTTATCGACTTACGAAGGAGCAACACGCTGGCTTTTTAAACTGTTGATACTTGCTTGGACTATTCCCACCCAGCTTTTTTTATCCCTTCAGTCATTCCCAGTTATACTATATTCTTCTTACTGAAACCAGAAGTCTTTGCTTCCGTATCGTCTTTGGGATTTCGGGATTCTTTTTCTGCAAGTTATCGCGTATCTGGCAAATAGCAAGTCGTGATTCGGTAACAATCTTCCTTTTCCATGAAACATGCAAAAGAGTATTCTTCCCATCAGACTTGCCTTATTGCCTTGTACGCACTTTGAAAAGCAGAAAAAGCTTCCCGATCCCAAGTCCGAAAGGACTTAACGAAAGGGAGAAAATAAATTTAGAGACTATGGCAAAAGATTTCAACAACCGCCTGATTACTCCAGAATTGGAGAAGGCAATGCAGGACTATCCGCTCTATTCCCAGGATAGCAAGAAGAAGGATGCAGTTTGCATCGCAGTGTTTTTCATCGGCAATGCTCGCTGGTACATTCTTGAAGGACAGCGAGAGAATGATGATTTTGTGCTCTTTGGCATCGTTGTAGGTCTGGCTGAGACTGAATACAGCTACATTTCTGCCAATGAAATGGCAAGTGTGGAACTGGACGCAACCAAGTTCGGACTCGGCATAGTCAGAGTGGAGCAGAGAAAGCCATTCCAACCATGTCAGCTTTCAGAAATCATCGACAGAGAGTTGCAGTCTTTCCTCAGCAGACTTTACGATTGAAAACATTTTCTCGGTGGGTAGTGGCTGATGGCTGCTACCTGCCAAGTAACAACACTTAAAGCAATGAACATGGTACAGGTTTACATCAAGGGACAGGAGGATAAGGAGTTGAGCAGCTTTTTGCGCTATTATCCGGTACGTATCAAGAACATCGGTATGGATGCATTCTTCGACCGCCAGGTTATCTATGATTTCAAGGATGGCCGAAACCATGCAGATGTGGCGAAGTGCGTGGCAAAGATGCTTGTCAAGGTTGTTGGCGAACGTACCGCAGTTCATGGCACAAAGGTCAAGAAGGAAGAGCGAGCAAAGCGCTTGAAGGAAAAGAATAATATTGAGGTGGATGCGAACTTCTTCAAAAACAAGATAGTCTGCATTTGGGACGATGTGGTCACTACCGGCACTTCATTCTGTGCCTACACCGCACAATTAGAACAAGTCGGGGCGCACGTAACAAACGGCATTTTCCTCGGCAAGACATCATATAAATACGTGCAACAATGAAAAGAAAGAACATGACAAAGTTTGACAAGGCTGTTTCGGCAGCCTTTACAGGTCATCGCTTTTACAACTTCTCGCAGCAGGAGGTCATAAGAGAGCGATTGACCAAAGCCATCCTCGAAGCTTACGAGCATGGCATCAGCAATTTTATTTCGGGATTCGCCATCGGTATTGACTTGATGGCAGCCCAGATTGTGCAGTCGCTGAAACCTTCCTGCCCAGGAATGACGCTTACCGCAGCCATTCCTTTCAGAGGTCAGGCAGATAGGTTCAAGCCCAGTGATAGGGTGGTTTATGATGGATTAATGGCTTCTGCAGATGAGGTGATCATCCTTCAGAATACTATTACACCCGATGTTTTCTTGACCGAGACGAGTTCATGGTTGAGAATGCGTCCCTTCTCATTGCTTTCTATGATGGGAGAGAGAAGGGTGGAACCTACTACACTTTCAAGAAAGCCAACAGCTTGGGCGTTCCGGTTGTGAATATATATTGAATAACTCGCTAAATATCAAGCTTATGAATGAATTTGTTGACATCATCGTTATCTACGTCGTTCTCCGTGCCATCCTCGCCTTCCTGGGCGCATGGTGGCATGGAGACGGACGCAACGATTTCAGACGAGACCGATAAATCAGCCGAAAATGTAAAAAGTTACGGAGATAATTCATATTCTCCGTAACTTCTTACATTAAGCCTCCATTTTTGAAGTTATTGGGTTTCCCTCAGTTCTTCTATGAGGTTTTCAAGAATATAATCATCGCTCATAAGCTGTAAACCATATTTCGGGTCAGACAGTTGCTGGTACACCTTAGTAGTGTAAAACAAGTTGAGTGCCCTTTCTGCATCAATATGCAGAGCTTCTGCAAGCATCATTATTATTCGGCTTTGTTTGCGCCATAATACAGAATCTCTCATACTTCTTTCTCCCAGTTTAATAAAGTTTCACTAATGTCGTCTGCCACCCAGTCAAGGCTTTGTGTATGAAGGTCTTCATACCGTTTAATCAGCCTACGATGAATCAGTCCCTGTTTCAGCAGGCGGTCGTGCATCTCCTTTCCGGAAATGCCCAATTTCCGTGCTCCACTCTCTATTGCCATAACGGCGAAGTGAATATGTCTGTATGTATCGTTGTCTGTATATGCCATATTCTGTATTCCGTTTATTTTGTATTCTTTATAGTTCCTTCATGCTCTAATCATTTGATAGATATGCGCCTGAATCTATGGGATAAGCCAAGTTCAACCCCATATTGGCACTATATATCTGCAAAATACAAAAAATATTCAGAAAAGTGATTTAATGAATGAATTTTGTTTGCAGGACGAACTTGATTTAACCTTATTTATATGCTAGAGGGTTGTTGATGGCATCTTGAATAACCGGAAATCCTTAATGACCTTAATGACCTTGACCTTAATGACCGGAAACGCCCCTAAACATTCATTTATTTTTCTGATGAAACTCCTTCCTTGTCTTAGCCATTGCTTCTGTAGCCCTATCGTGGGTCTTTATCAGCAATGGGCTTTTGTGATATTGCACAATCTTGACACCAACAGAGTTGTGCCTTTTCTTTTCCTCGATGCATTGGACAATCAAGTCCGGATTTGCCGACTTTGATGTTGGAGTCTTGTCAAAGTTCTGAATATAGGCAGCGTTGGTCAGGAAGAGAATGTCGGAACCTTCGGGGATTTCCTGCATTACCTTAACCATGAGGGTTAACATCATGCGGAACTCTGTAGTGTGAAGGTCGCTGATTACATCACGGCTGATGATATTGCCGTAATGCTCAATCACAACGGCAGCACCACCAGCTCGCTCTTTATGGCCATAATCACATGAACCACCTATCCAAACGTAATATGTAGAAGTATCTTGTGTCATAATTATTTTATCTTCAACGTCCGCAGATATTCCTTCTGCTCGGGAGTGATTCTGTAGCTCTCGATGGCCTTCTGGATGGTCTTGTTGTGCGTCCAGGGAGCAAGGCAGCGTTGCTCGATGTAGGGAATCGTTGCGTCCCATTGCTTGGTAAGAGCCGTGGCGAAGAACCAGGCAACCATCATTTTTACATAATACTCTTCGCTCATTATTGATACTGGAATTTCAAGATATTCTGCCTTGAAGTCTTTATCTAGGTAATGAGACATAAGTGTCTCTATTCCAAAGCGGCAAGTATAAATGTGTGACGATTTACTCCAAGTCTTGATCTTCGCCAACAGTTCCTTCTTGTGTTTGGCAAACACCTTCGGCGACATGATGTCGCAAACCGCCCAGTTGTCCACGAATGGCAGGAATTTATCTGTAAGACGGATGCACTCTTCGTAGTCTTTCACCTCGGAGATGAGGAGTCCGTGAAGCATGTTCTCATCGTAGTATTCGTGAGGAAGCTGATGAAGGAATTCCTCGCATCCTTTCTCCTTTGTAAACTCTTTTGCGAACTTGCGGAGCACAGGCACACGAATGCCTATGAAACTCTCCATAGGCACTCCCGGTGTCAGTTTGGCTTGGAAAGCAGCATACTGCTTATCCTGCATGGCGAACAGTCTTTCTTGAAGTGAAGTCATAAATTCTTTGTTTTATAATGCAACATAGAAGGAGCAATTGCCTCTTTATTCCATTCTTCCATATTTCATTTCCACGCCCTCCTTATCATACTGCTTGCGCTTGCCGGTTGGTGGCTCAGTAAGCGTGATGCGAACTACAGCCGTGCGTGATAGGGAACGGGCGATGCTCTGGTCGAAAGCATCCATGTGGTGAGGAAGAAAACGCTCACAGATTAGTCGGAGACCATGAATCTTCTCTGCATCCTCGGTCACGATTTCTGCCTTGCCGAATGCAATGGCTGATTTGAATTGCAGGGTGAAACTGCCGTCCTTCGGACCAACCGTAGGCGCACAACGGGTTACGCTGAAAGGCAAACCTCTGGATGAACCTTGATTGCTCCAACTTCTTGCCTTCCAGGGCACCATGAAAATACCAATTCACATCATCATCTGATGCGAGTGAAAGCGGTAAGCCGTAAGGTTTGCCGTCTTCGTCAATAAAACTTACTGTTATATATGGAGCCTTATGCATTACTTCCAATGCCCATTGGCTATCCATTTCTCTTGATTCCTTTCTCATTTTTATCCAATTAATTTAATAATCTGTTTATCCGAAGCATCAGGCAGGATTTCTTTCAGATGTTCGAAAATCCTCTGATAAGATTCCTGGGGAGTTCGGTTGCATTGGCAAGCCTCCCTGCCATAGAGATCTTCGGGAGTATTCAGCAGCGACCAACCCCAGCCATATTCGTGATTGTGCTTGTCACGAGGATAGATGAAATCCTCGGTCACGATGTAAGTCGCCATTTCCAGTCGGGTGAGATAACCGTTAAACTTGCTTCTCATTCCTTTTCCTGTAAAACCGCAGGCTGCCCGAAGTTCTCTTGTGATGAGACTACCGGTAGATTGAAGCGTGCAGAGAATGGCTCCTTCTATTGATTCATCATCTGGGCGAGGGTATTTGCTTCTTCTGTAGTTACAGAAGTCCGGCCACCATTTCTGGCTGATGAATCCTGCTTTCTTGTTGAAGAACTTTCCGTACATACATGGCATTTCCTGCACAATCTCGCCCTTCCATTTCCATAGCGGCCAGTCCCAACCGCCTTCAGGAAGTCTTACGTAACCGCAGTCTTCCGCCACGATGTCTTCGGCATAGAAGCTTCAATGCCGCTATCAAGGAGGGGGAGGAAGCCGATCTTCTGAATCAGCTCCATCATGCCTGTTGCTGAATATATTTCTGGAAAATTCATTTCCTTAAATATTTAATTAGAGTTTCTATGGATTTAGACTTTTTTCCAACCTGAGCATATCGCTCAAATATACTTATGTCCATATTCCTGAAATCATCTATTTCCATTCGGATGTCCTCCTCCAAATAGTTCTCTACCTCCTTCAGGTAACGTAAATTAACCTTCGGAGAATTTGCGATTAAGTCACAGAGAGCTTTTTCTGGTGTTGCCATCAGAAAGGCGTAACTCTGCATATTGATGCTTGTAATCCCTATTGAAAAGGCTTCTCTTGACATGTTCTTATACTCAAAACGCCCGACAGGAGTATCAAAACTACGGGAGTGCTTTAGTGTCATAGACAGAGTAGTATAAACAGCTTCTGGTATTAATCCATAATAACGTAAGGCTGTCTGCATAGACACATACGAAGGAGCATAAAGATGATTGGCTATCAGTTCTGTGGATAGAGCAACACGAGACACATTTGGGGCTACCACATAAAGCCCCTTCTTGAGTCGGATAATTTTATGAGCCG
>ENA-OQER01001479-OQER01001479.1-human-gut-metagenome-genome-assembly--contig:-NODE-1479-length-11179-cov-1.996562_pt1 | contig 11179 bp, 17 predicted proteins | sample MGYA00242797_ERZ504639 | MGnify/ENA primary metagenome ERZ504639 (study PRJEB26092, sample SAMD00036306) | human gut metagenome | host: Homo sapiens | study: EMG produced TPA metagenomics assembly of...
CCTAAAGATGGATCCATACTAACCGAAAAATGATAGTTTCCCGAAGGAACACTCCATACGGTAGAGTTGCCTTCCCGACGTACAAAGGTAACGTCCTTATCCTTTACCGCCTTCTCGTCCAAGGTAGCTGTCTCCGAATCACAGGCTGGAAAAGACCGCAAAGCGATCGCAAGACTTTCTGTCCGCACCGTCCAGAGCTGCCTGCTGCTTGGCATCCTCTGTACCATTTTCTTTCTGGTCTTTGGAAATCTGTGCGGAATCCTGCTTTTTGACAGCAACGAGGCCGGAACTTACATCCAGATCCTCTCCTGGCTCTGTCCGTTCCTCTATCTTGGCACAACGCTTGCCAGTATTTTAAACGGACTTGGAAAGACCTTTCTTGTCTTCCTGTCAAATATGGCTGCGCTTTTTATAAGATTTTTATTCGTCTGGTTTGTCATTCCTTTTTCCGGTATCAAAGGCTATCTGCTCGGACTGCTTTTTTCACAGCTTCTGCACAGCCTGCTGTTGCTTTTCTGCCTGAACCGCAGTTTATCCTAAAATGCTGCCAAGTTTCTGTAGTCTGCTTTTTGTATAAAAAAAACATTTCCCGGACATACTAACTTCCGAGGCACAAAAACATCTGCATTTGAAATGCGACCCATCCAAGGAGGAATCGAAATGAACGAATTATCGGAACTTGACCTGCAGAACCTCCGCCATCTGATCGGCGGGTTTGACACCACACACTGCAAAATGACCGCCTACGCACAGGAAGCAGGCGATCCGGCTGTGAAACAGTTTTTCCAGAAATCTGCACAGTCCGCGATGCAGTGCAAACAGCAGCTGATGACATTTCTGCAGTAACAGGAGGTAAGAAAAGATGTTAGATGAAAAGACAATGGTAGCCGACACATTAGCCGGCATCAACGGAGAACTGGTCCGCTATGGCGAAATGATCCCACAAACCGAAAATATGCAGCTGAAACAGGTTTTAAAGCAGTTCCGCAACCAGTGTGAAACTTCTCAGGAAGAGATCTATCAGCTTGCCCGCAGCAAACAGTACTATGTACCGGCCGCAAAGCGACCGCCGAAGAAATCCAGCACGTTCGCTCCGTCCTTTCCCAGGGTTAGGAAACATGCGTCTGTCATAAGTTTTTCTTAATTTTAAAAACTCTTCCTTGTCAGAATTCGGATTCTATGGGATACTGTTGTAGTAATAACCTGTTGCAGTCAGGAAGTGGGAGTCTTCTTCGGCTGAAAAAAATTTCTGAATTTTACAAGGAGGGGTTTTTTTGAAACTTCACAGTTTAAAACATACCTGCATCATCCGGTCCTCTGTGCGGCTCTGCTGATTCCGTCATACACCGTCCACGCCGACTGGGAGTACAATGCAGAAGAAAATACACTGCGTTACAAGACAAACGACGGCACCTATCTTACTTCTGTATTTCGTAAGATCAAAGGCTATACTTACTATTTTGATGCCGACGGAACGGTCCACACCGGATGGCTGGATTTAAAAGGCGATCGCTACTTCTTCTCGGAGAGCGGTGCCATGCTGACAAGCCAGTGGATCGGTAACAAATATCTGATGAAAAATGGCAAGATGGCCAGAAGCCGCTGGGTGGACAACCACAATGTCTATGTCAACAAAAACGGTTCCCGCGTGCAGTCGGCAAAAAATACAAAGCGAAATTTATCAAAACCGCCCAGGGCACAAAATACCGGAATGTGGATGGCACCTACTCTGCAAAGACCTGGCAGAGCATCAAAGGATACTGGTACTACTTTTATTCGACCGGATACATGGCAACAAATGCCCAGCTTGGCGAGTATTACGTCGATAAGAGCGGTCATATGGTCAAAAATAAGATCGTAAAGATCGGCAAATATTATTACCGCTATGGTGCGGACGGAAGATTTGTAAAACGTTCCAAGACAAGGTCCAGACTGATCCCAAAAAAGAAACATTCCAAAAGGCACCTCTCTGATTAAAACAGAAGAAAGGCATAAAAAAGCTTCTTCGATCTATTTCGTTTCGAAGAAGCTTTTCTTTTATTTGATTCTTAAGATCGTTTTCCGATTTCCTACATCCTTTTTGTTCAGCACCCAAGCATCCAGTTGTACATCTCTTCATACTGTTTTGCAGAACTTGCCCAGGAGAAATCTGCTGCCATTGCACGGTCTACCATCTTGTTCCACTCACGCTTTTTCTCATAATAAATGTACTGTGCGTACTTCAGTGTGTTGAACATCTCATGTGCATTATAATTTGCAAAGCTAAATCCCGTTCCGGTTCCCTCATACTCATTGTACGGAATCACAGTGTCTTTCAGACCGCCTGTCTCACGCACGATTGGCAGTGTGCCGTAACGAAGACTCATCAGCTGGCTGAGGCCGCACGGCTCAACAGGGACGGCATCAGGAATGCATCACAAGATGCATATATCTTATGAGACATTGCTTCAGAATAGAAGATGTTTGCAGATACTTTGCCCTGATATTTCCATGCGAAATGGCGGAACATATTCTCATATTTCTCTTCGCCGGTTCCAAGGATCACAAACTGAACATCCTGCTGGCACATCTCATCCATCATATAGGCGATCAGGTCGAATCCTTTCTGGTCTGTCAGTCGTGATACGATACCAATCATAAACTTCTTGTCGTCTTTTTCCAGACCAAGCTCTTCCTGAAGTGCTCTCTTATTCTTTACTTTTTCTTTGCGGAAATTCTTTGCGTTATAATTTTTTACTATATATCTATCCGTCTCCGGATTATATTCATCATAATCAATGCCGTTTACAATACCACGCAGGTCATGTGCCCTTGCATTGAGCAGTCCGTCAAGATGTTCGCCGTAGAACGGTGTCTTGATCTCCTCTGCATAGGTACGGCTGACGGTCGTGATCGCATCTGCGTAAACCAGTCCGCCTTTCAGGTAATTGGCATCGCCGTAAGCTTCCAGTTTGTCCGGTGTAAAATAGCAGGATGGAAGTCCGGTGATATCCTTTACGGTCTTCATATCCCACACACCCTGGAATTTCAGGTTGTGGATCGTCATGATCGATTTCATGTTGCAGAAAAACTCGCCCTCGTGGAACTTGTCCTTCAAAAATACCGGGATCAGACCGGTCTGCCAGTCGTGGCAGTGTACGATATCCGGTTTAAATCCGATCAGCGGCAGCGCTGAGAGTGCTGCCTTTGAGAAAAAGGCAAACTTCTCGATATCTTCGTAAATATTTCCATATGGTCTTGGTCCTGCCAGGTAGTATTCATTATCAATGAAATAATAATGGATGCCCTCATACATCATATGAAGCACACCTACATACTGCTTCGCCAGGACAGATCCATATAGAAATGCGTTATGTACTCTAACTGATTTTTATATTCCTCTTTCATACACATGTACTTCGGTATGATCACGCGTACGTCAAACTCGTCTTTATTAAAACATTTCGGCAGCGATCCCACTACATCTGCCAGTCCGCCTGTCTTAATAAAAGGTACACATTCTGATGCTACAAATAACACATTTTTCATAAACTTTTCCTCCTAATCGGTACCGCTTTTTTTCATTATAACGCATTTTTTCCTCTATTGAAAAGTGTTATCTGTATATTTTGCACAATTTTTATGTTTTTTTCTCTGATAAAGCTTCTATTTGTCCCATCTGTGTTTTCATCGATTCTTGTATTCCAGGCGGATCTTATCCGCGATCAGAGCAATAAACTCCGAATTGGTCGGCTTGCCTTTGCCGTTGCTGACCGTATAACCAAATAATTCTTCGATCGTATCCATCTTACCTCTGCTCCACGCTACCTCGATCGCATGACGGATCGCCCGCTCCACACGGCTTGGCGTGGTCTGGTGTTTTTTTGCGATCGTCGGATAGAGGATCTTTTGTGATGGAATTGAGCATTTCCATATCGCTCACCGACATGATGATCGAATCACGCAGATACTGATAACCTTTGATATGTGCCGGTACGCCGATTTCATGGATGATGTTGGTCACATCCGTCTCCAGGTTGCGTTCCATGTATTCTTTCTTGCTCTCATAAGCATTTACCTTCTGTACTTTTGCGAAATTACGGTCTTTCTTTACTCTTGTGTGCTTGATTCGGTTGATAACCATCTCATTGTCAAATGGTTTCAGAATATAGTAATCTGCTCCGAGGTCAAATGCATCTTCCGTGATCTTCTCCTGGCCGACGGCTGTAATGACGATGAATGCCGGATGTTTGCGGATTTCCTGATCTTTGTTCACCCGCTCCATGACAGTCAGCCCATCGACTTTGGGCATGACCAGATCCAGAAGTACGACATCCGGCTCCTGCTTTTTGATAATATCATACAGATCTTCGCCATTTCCTGCTTTTCCGACTACATTCAGTTCTTCATCACTGCTCACGATTTTATCCAGAAGCTGTAAAACCTTCGCGTTGTCATCTGCAATCGCTATATTCAGCTTATCCATAAAAGCACCTCCATTTAGTTACAAATATGCCAAAAACTACTTGTATTATAAGCAGAACTTTTGGTGGACGCAAGCAGTTCCTGTCGCATTTTCTCCCTTTTTTCGACAAACTGCCCTCCATTAAGCTTAAAAGAACAGCCTTTTTGTCGTATATGGGCGAAAACCGGATGCATACTTCCTCGCTTACTTCTCCAGCATATTTTCTGCAAAATTGCATAACCACGGGAGGGATCTGCCACAAAGACATGGGTGACTGCTCCGATCAGCTTTCCGTCCTGAAGGATTGGACTTCCGCTCATGCCCTGGACGATGCCGCCGGTCTTTTCAAGAAGATCCTGATCCTTCACCCGGATCACCATGCTTTTGTTTATATCGCGGTGGCTCAGGTTGATTTTTTCGATCTCCACCGTATATTCTTTTACGCTGCCGTCGATTGAGCAGTAGATCGAAGCATTTCCCGTATGCACTTCCTGGCGGTACGCGTCTGTACAAACGAATGGCCGGACAGTTCCTGCGGCATGGCATATAACATTCCTTTGATCCCGGTCTCGGAATTGGAGGTGATCGTCCCGAGAATCTGTTCATCCCGGTAATAGATCGTCCCGGAGAGTTCGCCCGGATTGCCTTTTTCTCCTTTCTTTACCGCTCCCACGCTTGCCCGGTACAGTTTTCCGTCCCGGATCTGCATCAGAAGCCCGGTGTCCACATCACTGATCCCGTGTCCTAATGCTCCATACTGTTTCTGCCCGTCCACATAGGTCATCGTGCCAAGTCCCTGTGTGTCATCCCGCACCCACACACCCAGTTTGCAGCTGCCATCCTGCATGCGAACCGGCAGAATCTGACATTCTTTTTCGAATCCATTTCTTATAATAGTGAGTCTGATCTTTTTTCCCTGACTTTTTTCGACGATTTCCAGAATTTCTTCTTTTGTGAAAATTTCTTTTCCATCTGCTTTTACGATATAATCCCCCGATTTCAGTATTCCAAGGGAAGGTTCTCTTTCCATGCCATCTGCATCTGTCACGCTCCCGGTCCCGACAACCAAAATCCCTTTTGTTTTCATAAAAATACCGATCGTATTGCCGCCCGGGAGTACCTGCGGCAGCTCTTTTTGCTGTATTTCAACCGTTTTGAGCGGAACGAATCCCAGAAAAGAACACTGGATCTTGATCTTTTCTTCCGGGATTTTTGTATTTTCCGCAGAAACGGATGCATAGACAACCTCATCTTTTACCATACTTTGAAAAGGGAGCTTTATCGTATCGACATCCTCATAAGATGCCACATTCAGCTGATCTGGGATGCTGCTTTTCAGATACCAGAATCCGCCCGTCACAAGAAAAAAGAACAACAGCAAAAACATCGCCAGCGTGCGATAGATTGCCCTTTGTTTCTTTCTGTTATTTTTTCTTTTTCACACACGGTCACCTCATCTTTCCCTGCCTCTGCGGCTGATTTTTGATTTGGTTCTAGTATGTGAAACTCAGATTCTTTTACTCTGGCTCATTCTGGAATCCGTGTCCTCTGGCATTTTTTGCCAGCTGACGCATCTCTTTTGCACTGTCAAGCACCATCTGCGTGATCTTTGCTCCGCCGAGGATCTTGCCAGTTCGTCGATACTCTCTTTCTCATCCAGCTGCCGGATCGAGGTCTGGGTCTCGTTTTCGATAACCTTCTTTTCGATCATAAAATGCACATCTGCCATCGCTGCGATCTGTGCCAGATGCGTGATACAGATCACCTGATGGTTTCCGGCGATCAGTGCCAGCTTTTCGGATACCATCTGTGCAGTGCGTCCGCTGATACCGCTGTCGATCTCATCAAAGATCAGCGTCTCGACCTTCTCCTGGTCTGCCATCACGGATTTGACCGCCAGCATGATCCTGGAAAGCTCACCTCCGGATGCCGTATCCTGCACCGGACGCAGCGGCTGACCCGGATTGGTGGAAATCATAAAACACACTTCATCCTGCCCGGATACCATATAATCTTCCAGCAGACGGAAATCGAGTTCAAACTGTACATCCAGAAAATTCAGATCCATCAGAGCCTGCTTCACATGTTCTGTAAAACGCTGTGCCGCTTCCTTTCGGATGACAGTGAGGTTTTCTGCTTCTTTGCAGCTGCTTTTTGCAGGCGGCAAAACGGCTTTTTCGCTCCGCTAGGTATCCTTCGTAGTTTTCAAGTACTGCAAAACGCTGCTTCTTTTCTTCACAGTATGCCTGGATCTTCTCGATCGTATCACCGTATTTCGTCTTCAGATGATTGATCAGATCAAGTCGCTCCTCTGTCTTTTTCAGCGTTTCTTCATCGACATCCAGCTCATCTGCATATCCGGAGATCTCCCGGTTAAAATCATTCAAAAGGCTGTCCACATCCATCAGCTGGTCATAAAGTGCCTTCAGATCCGAATCGTACTCTGACACGGATGCAAGGCTTCGAAGAGCACGCCCGATCGCTTCCGATGCTCCGTCAGATGCACAGAGCTGATGTGCCTCCAGGACCGATTCCAGGATCTCTTTTCCGTTTGCCAGTCTCTTATAATCGTCCTCCAGTGCCTCATCTTCCCCTTTTTGCAGGGCAGCTTCTTCGATCTCACCAATCTCAAAGCTTAAAAAATCCATCTCTTTTGCTCTGGTGGCATTGTCCAGCTGTGCCTGATCCAGCTCCTTTTTCAGTTCGCCGTATTCCTGATAGCGGGCATTATATTTTTCTTTTGCCAGAGCCAGCTTTTCTCCCGCAAAATCGTCGAGTAGTTCCAGATGTTTGCGAATATGTAAAAGAGACTGATTCTCATGCTGACCATGGATGTCGATCAGCAGTGTACCGGCTTTTCTGACCATGGAAACCGGAACAGTCTCTCCATTGATCTTGCTGGTCGTCCGCCCCTTTGACAGCCGCCGGCTGATGATCACCTCACCATCTTCCACCGGGATCTCCAGCTCCAGAAGTGCCTGTCGCTGTTCTTCATTTTCAATCACAAAAACAAGCTCCGAAAGTGCATAATCTGCATCTTCCCTTGCAAACCCCTTAAAATTCTGCAAACCAAGGGCAACGGCGATCGAGCCGAGCAGAATGGATTTTCCCGCTCCTGTCTCACCGCTTAAGATATTCAGTCCCCTTCCGAGACTGATATCTGCCTCTTTGATCAGTGCCATGTTCTTCACATGAATATTTGCCAGCATATTACACTCCCATTTCTTTTAATTATGCAGCGGCGTACCGGCTGCAATGATCTTTTTTATCTTATCCATGACGATCAGTGTCTCATCTACGCTGCGGACGGCACACATGATTGTATCGTCCCCTGCGATACAGCCTGCGATCTCCGGCCATTTCATGGCATCAAGTGCCGCTGCCACTGCCATAGCCATACCTGCCACCGTCTTTACGACCAGTATATTCTGTGCCATATCCATCGCCACAAAGCCATCCCGCAGGATACGGAGATATTTTTCATTCATGCCCGTCTCGGTTCCCTGCATCACTTTGTAAACTTGGCGGCCTCTGTCGTTGGTTACTTTTGTCAGCTTCATTTCCCGGATATCACGGGAAACGGTTGCCTGCGTCACCGGAAAGCCTCTGCGTTAAGCTTTTCTGCCAGCTCTTCCTGTGTCTCTATGTCATCTCTGCTGATCAGATCCAGGATCTTTGCGTGTCTGTTGATCTTCACCCTTCATTTCCTCCTACTGGTCATTCATCTTGTTTCTCAGACTTCAAGAAACTGATGTTGTTTATCTTTATCAGTCGTGTCATACGGCTGGAACGGTAAATGCGGATACAGTCACCGATTCCCAGTTTGACACAGGTATCTCCGTCAAACGATGCGGCTGCCTCATCCCAGCCCGCGGTATGTCCGTGCAGCAGCTCCACCGTGATCTCCGCATCTGCCGGAAGCACGATGCTTCGTGTGTTAAGCGTGTGCGGTGCGATTGGCGTAAGCAGGATCAGAGAAGCTCCGGGGAAACGATCGGTCCACCTGCCGAGAGGCTGTATCCGGTTGATCCGGTCGGCGTGGAGATGATGATGCCGTCCGCACTGTAAGAACGTAAAAACTCGCCATTGACATAAATATTAAAGTCAATGATCTGAAGCCTTCCGCTTCTTGCGATCACGATATCATTGAGTGCAAAATCCTGCAGCAGCTTTTTCTTGTGGCTGTAGGCACAGCCTTCGAGCATCATCGGTCTTCGATCACCACGTTGTCATCGATCAGCCGGTCCAGTGCCTCTTCCATATTGTCACCGTCCACCTCTGCCAGATAGCCGAGTGTCCCTTTATTGACTCCGAGAAGCGGAATATTCCGCTCGATCATGTCTCTGGCCGCCTGTAAAAGCGTGCCGTCCCCGCCAACCACCAGAATACATTCGGTGTCATCCGGGATCAGATTCGCATTCGTATATTTATAAGAACGCAAGCTTTCTTTTCCCTGGCGTTCCTGTATGATGCACTGTTTTCCTCTGAAATTCAGATAGGCTTTAATCTCTTTTGCGATCTTTCCTTCCGGATCTTTCATACTGTTTGATATTACATAAAATCTGTCCATTCTTTATCCAGCCTTATTTATCAAGCGTTCCGTGTGCCTGTCCAACGACTGCATCCACATCCATGTCACCGTCTGTCATCTCGGTCCCTTCCGGCTTTTTCTGCAGATAGAGCAGATACTCAATGTTTCCTTCCGGTCCTTTGATCGGTGAAAAATCAAGTGCCAGCGGCTGCAGATACTGCTCTTTGCAAAAGCAATGACTTTTCAATCACTTCTTTGTGAACGGCCGGATCACGCACCACGCCTTTTTTGCCGACTTTTTCTCTGCCTGCCTCAAACTGTGGTTTGATCAGACAGACGATCTGCCATCCTGGCTTAAAAGATTCCGAACCGGAAGCAGTACCTTGGTCAGAGAAATAAAAGACACATCGATCGATGAAAAATCAACCGGCTCTTCGATATCTTCCGGTGTTACATAGCGGATGTTGGTCTTTTCCATGCAGACCACACGCTCATCGTTGCGAAGTTTCCAGTCCAGCTGTCCATGTCCGACATCCACAGAGTAGACTTTTACCGCTCCGTTCTGAAGCATACAGTCCGTAAATCCGCCTGTCGATGCACCAACATCCATGCAGACCTTTCCTTCCAGTTCCACGCCGAATTTTTCATGGCTTTTTCCAGTTTCAGACCGCCACGGCTGACATAACGCAGTGTATTTCCACGCACTTCAATCTCTGCCGCACAGTCAAACATCGATCCGGCCTTGTCTTCTTTCTGTCCATTGACATAGACACAGCCTGCCATGATTACCGCTTTTGCTTTCTCTCTTGAAGCCGCATGCCCTCTCTGGACAAGCAGCACATCCAGTCTTTCTTTCATCTGTGCTCCTTTTTTGCAGCCGCTTTTAAAGTCCCATGGCTGCCGCAATTATTTTCTTTTCTATCGTTTCTGCATCAATACCGCATTCTTTTTTAAGGATTTCTACGTTTCCATGCTCGATATAAGCATCCGGCAGGGCAATGTTCATCACCTGCACATCGCTTCCAATCTCCTCGTAAAATTCTGATACATGCTCGCCGAATCCACCTTCCAGGACATTCTCTTCCAGTGTCACGATCAGCTTATGCTCTTTCGTCAGTGCAAGCAGACGCTCCTCGTCAAGCGGTTTTACAAACCGTGCGTTGATCAGGGTACACTCAAAACCTTTGCGTTTCAGATTCTGACGCACTTCATGTGCTGTCTTTACCATGCTGCCGACTGCGATCAGAGCAATACCTGCCGCTGAAATCGGATTTCTACGGCCAGATCGGTGATATTTATTACCAGATGGGGCAATTGGATCAAGCGTATAAAGCGTACGATGAGGCATTGAAGTACAATGACAAGAACGTGGTCGTACTGAACAACTACAGTTACTTCCTTTCCTTGGAGAAGAAAGACTTGAAGAAGGCGGAGCGTATGAGCGCCCAATGTATCAAGCTGGAACCGGACAACGCCACGTATCTGGATACCTACGCTTGGATCTTCTTCGTACAAGGGAACTATACCTTGGCGAAAATCTATATCGAGAGCGCTTTGGAGAAAGATAAGACAAAGAGCGCCGAACTCGTGGATCATTATGGGGACATCCTTTTCATGAACGGTGATAAGGAGAAAGCGGTGGAGCAATGGAAAAAGGCGAAAGAGATGGGGAAGGATTCCGAGATCTTGAACCGTAAGATCGCCGAGCAACAATATATAGAAGACGAGAACGCGAAATGAAAAGAGACTATTTCTTGACCTTCCTGTTATGTGGAGGTCTTTTACTTTCGATGTTGACAGGCTGTAAATCGTCCAAGAAAGTCGGGACGGTGGAATCCGCTAGCGTGAAGGCTCATAATGAGTTCTTCCAGTCGGTGGAGGATCAATCCTTCCAGTTCCGTACCTTGACGGCCCGGTTGAACGTGGATCTGGATATCCCTGGTAAGCAAATGAGCTCTCGGGTGGATATGAAGATGGTCAAGGATAGTGCTTTCCAACTGTCGGTACAACCTTTTCTCGGGATCGAGATCTTCCGTATCGAGTTGAGCCGGGATACGATCAAGGTGGTAGACCGCATGAATAAACGTTATATGATCGAGAATTATTCCAATTTGCAAGGACAGACTCCGATCGAGTTCAACTTCTACAATTTGCAGGCTCTTTTCACGAATCATCTGTTTATCCCGGGGGAGCAAGGTGTTTCC
>ENA-OQER01001480-OQER01001480.1-human-gut-metagenome-genome-assembly--contig:-NODE-1480-length-11177-cov-1.908597_pt1 | contig 11177 bp, 17 predicted proteins | sample MGYA00242797_ERZ504639 | MGnify/ENA primary metagenome ERZ504639 (study PRJEB26092, sample SAMD00036306) | human gut metagenome | host: Homo sapiens | study: EMG produced TPA metagenomics assembly of...
CTGGATCTTAACGTGATCGAAGATCAGGAACGGATCCGGCACTTGGAAATGGTGGTCTTGGACGTCTGGCTGCATGCTTCCTGGATTCTCTTGCGACTCTGAATTACAGTGCGTATGGATGTGGTATCCGTTATCGTTATGGTATGTTCAAACAGCAGATCAAAGACGGATATCAGGTAGAAGTACCGGATAACTGGCTGAAAGATGGATATCCATTTGAACTTCGTCGCCCGGAATATGCAAAAGAAGTTCATTTCGGTGGATATGTTGATGTAGAATATGATCCGGCAACAGGATCCAACAAATTCGTACACAAGGGATATCAGGCAGTAAAAGCGGTTCCGTTTGATATGCCGATTGTAGGATATAATAACAAGATCGTAAACACCTTAAGAATCTGGGATGCAGAGCCAATCGTAGACTTCGAGCTTGACTCTTTCGATAAAGGTGATTACAAAAAAGCAGTTGAGCAGGAAAACCTTGCCCGCAATATCGTAGAAGTCCTTTATCCGAACGACAACCATATGGCTGGTAAAGAGCTGCGTCTGAAACAGCAGTATTTCTTTGTATCTGCAAGTCTTCAGGCTGCTATTGATAAATACAAAAAGAACCACAAAGATATCATGAAACTGCACGAAAAAGTTACTTTCCAGATGAATGATACTCATCCGACAGTAGCAGTAGCAGAACTTATGCGTATCCTTATGGACGAAGAAGGACTTGGATGGGATGATGCATGGTCTGTAACAACTAAATGTGTTGCTTACACAAACCATACAATCATGGCAGAGGCTCTTGAGAAATGGCCGGTTGAGCTGTTCTCCAGACTGCTTCCACGTGTATACCAGATCATCGAAGAGATCAATCGCCGTTTCATTCTTGACATTCAGGCTAAATATCCTGGAAATTATGACAAGATCAAGAAGATGGCAATCCTCTATGATGGACAGGTAAAAATGGCTCATCTTGCAATCGTTGCAGGTTACTCTGTAAACGGTGTTGCAAAACTTCATACAGAAATCCTTAAGAAACAGGAACTGAAAGATTTCTATGAAATGATGCCGGAGAAATTCAACAACAAGACAAACGGTATCACACAGAGACGTTCCTGCTTCACGGAAACCAGCTTCTTGCAGACTGGGTAACAGATCATATCGGACCGGAATGGATCACAGATCTGTCTCAGATCAGCAAACTGAAAGTTTATGTTGATGATGAAAAAGCACAGCAGGAATTCATGAACATCAAATACCAGAACAAAGTTCGTCTGGCAAAATATATCCTGGAGCACAACGGAGTAGAGGTAAATCCACGTTCTATCTTCGATGTACAGGTTAAGAGACTTCATGAGTACAAACGTCAGCTTCTGAACATCCTGCATGTAATCTATCTGTATGACCAGATTAAGAAACATCCGGAAATGGATTTTTATCCAAGAACATTCATCTTCGGTGCAAAAGCATCTGCAGGTTATGCACGTGCTAAGAAAATCATTAAACTGATCAACTCTGTAGCAGATGTTGTAAACAATGATGCATCTATCGAAGGCAAGCTGAAAGTTGTATTTATTGAGAACTATCGTGTATCCAACGCTGAGATGATCTTTGCAGCAGCAGATGTTTCTGAGCAGATCTCTACTGCAAGTAAAGAGGCTTCCGGTACAGGTAACATGAAGTTCATGCTGAACGGTGCACCGACTCTGGGAACTATGGATGGTGCTAACGTTGAGATCGTTGATGAAGTTGGCAAAGAAAATGCATTTATCTTCGGTCTGAGCGCAGACGAAGTAATCAACTATGAAAACAATGGCGGATATGATCCGAGAGTCATCTACAATACAGATGATGAGATTCGTCAGGTACTGACAGAGCTTGTCAATGGAACATTCTCTTCTGATACAGAACTGTTCCGTGACCTGTACAATTCTCTTCTTAACCAGAACGGTGGAGAAAGAGCAGACCAGTACTTTATCCTTGCTGACTTCCGTTCTTATGCAGCAGCACAGAAGAAAGTGGAAGAAGCCTACAAAGATGAAAAAGGCTGGGCTCGTATGGCTATGCTGAACACAGCATGCGCTGGTAAGTTCACATCTGACAGAACTATCCAGGAATATGTGGATGATATCTGGCATCTGGACAAAGTTTTCGTAAAGTAAAAACTCTGCAAAGGGGACTTTGCCAGTCCCCTCTGCACACCCCTGGGCAGAAAGGCAAAAAAATTTCCAGATAACATAAGACAGAAGGAAAGTATAAGATATGCTTGGCTCCTGGATTGTGGTATGGGGAAGTGTATCCTGTGTGGGGACAGATAGATGGAATAAATAAAGGGAATCTGGATTTTCAGTAAAATTGAAAATTCTGATTCCCTTTTTACATAAGGTCGGATGGGGTGAATGTGGATTGCTACCAGGTACATCCGGGAGCTGTGTGGATAAGTTCTGCCAGATATGTGCGGATTTCGTCCATCTGGCGGGCTGTATCGGGATTGCTGTATGGGATGCGGTCAATGATTCGGTTCAGGTAGTTGTGTTCTTGGATAATATCGAGGCTTGCGCGGAAATAGATATCGCTGAAGTAGGCAACGTAGGATACCCAGTAGTCCATTTTGGTAACCCGGTCAGGGGAGTAGATGCACTGATTTTTAAAGATGGTGTCGTATACGACAGGGGTGATTTCCTGTGCGCCGATTTCTTCGGCAGAGGCTCCCATAAATATCTGAAGGTCGTCTTTCAATTTGACGCGACAGTTGTCCAGCTTGTCAGCATCGCGGATCAGGCGTGCATGAAGAAGTGTACGTGGATCGGTAATTCCTTCAAGACAGAAATCGCTGTGGTGTGCAATGGAGGTTTTGATGATATCATCCCAGGTGTCTTCTGGAACGAACTGGCGGATCATTCCTTCCTCAAATAAAACCTTTACACCGTAGGCAGCGTGATCCATAGTGGTTGGTTCGAAGCTGTCAAAGCGTTTTAACTGTTCAAAACGGCCAATGTCATGGAGAAGGGCGATGATACGTGCAAGTTCAGTGTCTTCTTCTGATAATTGCATGCGATGGCAGATTTCTTCCATGGCATGTACGACACCGTAGGTATGTATGATTTTGAGACGGACTTTATCGTTGTTACTGTCATAGCCATCCAGGTATTTCTCGAATTGCTGTTTTGCATTATTGTAATTCATAGATATTCATCCCTTTACGTTTTTATCTCAGTTATATAAAAAATATAAAAATGCTTGACAAGATTCGACAGAGAATAAGTACGCCACTGAAATGGTTGGATGGCGATGAATGATTGGTGACCAGCCTGTGGTATAAGCCGCCACAATAAAATGGAATAGAAAAACCCTCGGACCAGCCTCCGAGGGTTTCGCATTTGGTGCTTGGAAAGTTTCTAAGCTTCTGATGACATTATAGCATATGAAAAAATAGCTTACAATATGCAAAAACAAGATTCGTTTGACAAGATTCGACAAAAAATGACATCTTTATTGCTTCAAGAGATTTTTTCGGTATTCTCTCGGGCTGCAACCCTTGATCTTACTGAATACTTTTGTGTAATAGTTGGAATCTGAAAATCCGGTCTTTTCAGCAATGTTGCTGATGGATTCTTTTGTATTCAGGTATTCCAGGCTTCGCTCGATTCGGTATTCTTTAAGAAAAGCGAAGAGTGTAGTATTCATATGTCGCTTGAACAGGCGGGTGCATTCGCTTTCACACAGATGTATATTTTCGGAAATATCTGTAAGAGTGATCCGGTTCATATAATTCTGCTCTATATACGAGAGGATTTTACGGATACGTTCATACTCTGTGAGATCAGATGCGGGAGATACAGCCTGAAGCGGAAAATGCTCTGCCAGCAGTTTCCACATAGTCTGCATATGTATGGAAATATCCAGCTCATAGAAATCAGGCTTTTCTTTGTCCAGGGAGATGACTTTCAGCATATGGTCGCGAAAAATCGTATGCCAGTTTTCAGAATAATCGATATGCATGGCACATACGGCAAGATTCTGTATGACAGGATCTACATATTTGGTACAAATCGTACTCTGAAAGAAGCCGTAGATCAGCTTGGAATCAAAGGTGATCGGAATATAAGAACAGTCTTCCTGATCCTCCATTTCACCGGAATGTAGTGCATTGGAATTGCAGAAAATAATGTCTCCTTCCTTCAGATGGAAGGAACGATTATTCACACGGTAATGCATCGAGCCTTTTTTTATATAGGTGATTTCAATCTCCGGATGACAGTGCCACAGGAAGGAATTGGAATCATACTCTGATAAACGCTGGTAACTGACGAGAAACGGAAAATGATCGCTGCCGTGTTTTTTTAATTCTTTTTGAAACTGATTTGTGATGATCTGCATGGACTCTGGCCTCCGTTAAGTAGCGTCAAACGCATAAAATTACAGATAGTGTTCTTTTATTATAGGCATATTTTTATATAAAACGCAAGATTTTACCATTTTTTCGCAGATTAATTAAGGAATTTTACTATAGATACGTTATAATAAAATTACAGGATGTATTTAGATCGTAAAAAATATAAAGGAGAATGAAATCATGAATTTACCGGAAACAGCAAAACTTCAGGAAATTTACGGGGAAACAGAAATCAGCGGAGCACGTTTCAAAAATCTTGCAGATAATTTTTCAAAAATCTATGGACAGGATAAGGCAGAATACTTTACAGCACCTGGAAGAACAGAGATCATTGGTAATCATACAGATCATAACGGTGGTAAAGTAATTGCAGGAAGCATTAATCTGGATACGATAGGGGCAGCTTATCCGAATGGAACACAGGTGATCCGTATCACAAGTGAAGGATACAGGGATGAAATCGTAGTTGACCTTACAAAACTCAGCAAGAGTAATTACAAAAAGGCACAGCAGCACTTGTAGCAGGAATGATGGAAGGTGCGCAGAAGAATGGTTTTGAAACAGGTGGATTTGATGCTTATGTCAGCACCAATGTTATTGCGGCAGCAGGTGTCAGCTCTTCTGCTTCTTTTGAAATGCTGATCTGTACGATCATTGATTACTTTTTCAATGAGAGCAAAATGTCCTTTAATGATTATGCCAAAGTAGGTCAGTACGCAGAAAATGTATACTGGGACAAGGCATCCGGATGATGGATCAGATGGCATGTGCAGTTGGTGGTCCGGTACTGTTTGATTTTGCAGACAGAGATAACCTGAAATATAGCAAACTGGATTTTTCCTTCGGAATTTGGATACAGACTTGTTATTGTAAACACAGGAAAAGGTCATGCAGATCTCAGTCAGGAATATTCTGAGATTCCTGGTGAGATGAAAGCGGTTGCAAAAGTACTTGGTGTGGAACTTCTTCATGAAACAAATGTAGATGCACTTCTTGAACACTGCAATGAAATTGAAGATGACAGAGCCGTCCTTCGTGCACTTCATTTCTTTGGAGAAACATCACGCGTAGAAGATGCTGCAGATGCGATTCATCACAATGATTATGACAAGTTCCTTGAACTGATCGATGAGTCAGGAAAATCTTCATGGGAACTTCTTCAGAACTGCTACACAATGAAAGATTTTATGAGCAGAAGATACCAGAACACTTGCATTAACTCAGCTCTTCCTCAAGAAGATCGGGCAGGTGTATGCCGTGTTCATGGAGGCGGTTTTGCAGGTGTTATCGCAGCAATCGTGCCGGAAAAAGAACAGGATAATTACGTAGAATATATTTCCAGATTTGTTGGAAAAGAAAATGTATATCCGATGGACATCCGCGCGATCGGAGCAGTACATATTGGATAATATGAAAGATAAACGACAACAGTTGATTATCCTTTGAAAATTATTAAAATACATACATAAAAAACATAAGGTATCATAAATACAGACAAAGGAGAGATTCTTTGAAGATTATTTCCTATATTTCTGTATTTATGATACCTTTTTTATATCAGTGATTTATTCTTTTCAAGCATTTCGTAAATGATATTTTGAGTATAAGTTCCGAGATGCTTCTGATCCTCTTTGGAAAGTTCTTTTACATAGATCGGTTTACCGTATTCCAGAACAACATGTGTGGATTTGATCTTTGGCATATGTGCCTCAAAAATTTCTGCGGTATTGTTCATCGCCATCGGGATGATCGCACATCCGGATTTGCTGGCAATTTTGAAACTTCCCTCATGGAACGGAAGGAGTTCCAGTTCATCCTTGTTTTTGTTCCGGGTTCCTTCTGGGAAGATGCAGATGGAGATGCCGGATTTGATCTTTTCAATAGCGGTAAGGATGGTTTTCAGTCCCTGTTTGATATCCTTACGATCCAGAAACAGGCAATGCAGATAGCGCATCCAGTTGGAAAGAAGCGGATATCGTTCCATTTCTTTCTTTGCAATATAACCGGTACGGATCGGGCAGCGACTGTAGGAAAGTACAATGTCAAAGTAGCTTCTGTGATTACCAATATAAAGGACTGGTGTGTCTTTTGGGACATTTTCTTCACCGATTATCGTGACCTTGGTTCCGGCTTCCCACAGAATAAATTTAAAAACTGCCTGGATAATACGAAGAGAGCTGATCTCTTTTGTTCGCGGTGAAAATTTCCGATGATCCATTCCACGAAAAGGATTGGAATAGATAAAATCAGAAATCCAATGACCGTGATGGCAACAATAACTAAACGAATCATAATGAATTCCTCTTTCTGTCAAAAAGATGTCCCGCATAGCAAGACTCTGGTACAAGTATAAGTGATTTTGCAAATACTTGCAATAAATGTTTTATACTCTGCATAGAATACATACTGAAGAAATCTAATACCGGGAAATGAGAGAATTTATGAAAAAAGCAGCTTCTCTGCTGTGTCTGGCAGTGCTTTTTCTTATGTTGGGCGGATGTCAGATGATACGGATCGAGGAAGAAAATAAAACACCACTTGCATATACCGTGATCGAGGATTCCCAGATTCCGGAAGAAATGCAGGAGCTGATCAGAGAAAAGAAGGAAACAGAATTTCAGATTGCCTATCAGAAGGGAACGGAGCTGTTTCTGGCAAAAGGGTATGGTCGACAGATGAGTGGAGGATACAGCATTCAGGTAAAAGAACTTCTGCATCTTCAAATGCAGTTTTTTTTGAAACAAAACTGATCGGTCCGACGGAAAAGATTCAGGGCGGGGAACCGTCATATCCGTATATTGTGATAAAGACAGAATACCGGGATGGTCCGGTGCAGTTTCAGTGAGACGGGAGGATGGAATTGTGGAATTAAAAAAAGAAGATATTCAGATATTAAGGACAAAGAGCAAGGCATCCAGCCAGGTAACATTTGATGTGGATTACAATGTACCGGATGTAAACCGGACATTGGACGTATGATTCAGAATAAGGGGGAGATGACAGTAGAAGAAGTGCGCCTGAATGAAGGGCATGCATTTCTGAAAGGAAAACTGCAGGCAGATCTTCTTTATGTCGGTGAGGAGGATGGCAGGATCTACAGTCTTTCTGCAAATCTTCCAATGGAAGAGACACTGAATCTGGATGGAATAGTCAACGGGGATAAAATGTGCCTGAAATGGGAAATTGAGGATCTGAGCATTCATATCATCCATTCCAGAAAAATGAATATTAAAGCAGTGGTTACTTTTTTTGCTTCTGTAGATGAGCTGACAGGAGTACGGCTTCCGGTATCTCTTGATGATGAGACAGTATCTGTGCAGAAAAAAACAATGCGTGTACTGAGTCTTGTAATACATAAAAAGGATACTATGCGCCTGAAAGAGGAAATAACACTTGTATCGAATAAACCTAATATAGCAGAGCTGCTCTGGTATACAACAGAAGTTCGTGGACTGGATCTCAGACCGGAAGAAAACAGTGTAAAAGCCAAAGGAGAACTTTTTATTTTGCATTATATACAGGTGATGATGAAAGTGGAACGCTCCAGTGGATAGAACATTCTATACCATTTAATGGAGAGGTGGAGTGCTCAGGCTGTATTTCGGAAATGATCCCAAATCTGGAAGCTGCTGTGATCAATCAGACCCTGGAGGTAAAACCGGATGCGGATGGAGAAGAAAGAAAGCTTCAGGCAGATGTTGTACTGGAACTGGATATGAAGCTTTATCAGGAAGAAGATCATGAGGTCATCATGGATGTGTATACACCGTTTCGTCAGTGTATGCCAAAAGGTCGGAAAGAGATACTGGAAAGTCTTCTTGTCCGTAATTTCTCCCGATGCAGGATCGCAGACAGGATAGAATCAAAGAGACACAGGGGAAGATCCTTCAGATCTGTCACAGCCAGGGCAAAATAAAAATAGACAAAATCCAAATCGTTAAAGATGGAATTCTGGCAGAAGGAATTGTACGACTAAAAGTGCTGTATATTGTAGAAAATGATGAAATGCCGTTTTATTCCATGGAAGCAATGCTGCCGTTCAGTCACGTAGTTGAAGCCAAAGGCATTACAGAAAACAGTGTATATTATCTGCATACGGAACTGGAACAGCTTTCAACGACAATGGTAGACAGCAATGATATTGAGATCCGGGCGACGATAGGACTGAATGTGCTTGTGATCCAGTGCAGTGAGGAGATGATCCTTGAAAAAATTGAAGAAATTCCACTGGATCAGGAAAAAATCCGGAATATGCCGGGAATTACAGTGTATATCATGAAACCAGGTGATACATTGTGGAATATTGCGAAAAAATTTTATACAACGGTGGAGGAGATCATGCAGATGAATGATCTGGACGGGGATGAGGTATCTTCCGGAACACCACTTCTTCTGGTGAAAAAAGTCGAAGAATAATATTGAATTTAGTATGAAAATCGGCTAAAATATAGCCAGATCATGTTTGTATACAAAGTACAAAGGAACGAAAAGTACAAAGGATGGAAGGTGAATTTATGCGTTTTACGTGCATGCAAGATTAATCTGGGACTTGGATGTTCTTCGCAAAAGAGAGGATGGATATCATGAGGTTCGAATGATCATGCAGACGATCCAGATGTATGATCTTCTGGATATCCGGAAGAAGGAAGAACCGGGGATCTCCTTATCTACCAATCTTCCATATGTCCCGTCAGATGAAAGAAATCTGGTATATAAAGCAGCAAAACTTCTTATGGATGAATTGATATCAAAGAAGGCCTTTCTATGAAGCTGACGAAATTTATTCCGGTGGCAGCTGGTATGGCTGGAGGAAGCTCGGATGCAGCTGCAGCATTTGTAGGAGTGAATCGCCTGTTTCGTCTTGGATTAAGTGAAGAGGAACTGATGAAGAGGGCAGTACAGTTGGTGCGGATGTTCCGTATTGTGTTATGCGTGGAACTGCACTTGCAGAAGGAATTGGAGAGAAGCTGACCAGACTTCCGGGACTGCCGAAATGCTATGTGTTGGTTGGTAAACCGGGAATCAATGTTTCCACAAAACTTGCCTATGAAAATCTTCATCTGGATCAGATTCAGTCGCACCCGGATATTGATGGAATGATCAGTGACATTGAGAATCAGGATCTTCACAGTCTTACTGCGAAAATGCAAAAATGTTTTTGAACCGGGAATCATCAGTCAGTATCCGGTTATTCAGGAGATTAAAGATCTTATGGAAGCGAACGGTGCGCTTAAGGCAATGATGAGCGGAAGCGGACCGACCGTCTTTGGAATATTTGATGACCGCAGTAAACTTCGGGAAGCTACGGAAGCGCTTCGCAACAGTCATCTGGCGAAAACTGTATTTGCAACACAGATATACAATAAAAAGTAAGAAAGGGGAAGTACTTATGATAAATGATTTTTCTGTAGACATGAATGAATATCTGCCATTACGCGATGTTGTATTTAATACACTCCGTAAAGCAATTTTAAAAGGTGAACTGAAGCCAGGAGAACGACTGATGGAAATTGCACTTGCAGAACGTCTTGGTGTCAGCAGGACTCCGGTAAGGGAAGCTATGCGAAAACTGGAACTGGAAGGTCTGGTTGTGATGATTCCCCGAAGAGGTGCACAGGTTGCCAATATCACAGAAAAAGATCTGAATGATGTTCTGGAAGTTCGAATTGCTCTGGAAAATCTTTCTATTGAAAATGCATGTGCACGTATGACAGAGGAACAGCTGGCGGAATTGTGGAAAGCGGCCAAAGACTTCGAAGCAACTATGGCAGAGGGTAATCTGGTCAAGCTTGCAGAGGCCGATGTGGCATTTCACGAAGTGATTTATAAATCTTCTGATAACAGAAGACTGAATCAGGTATTGAATAATCTTCGGGAACAGATTTATCGTTACCGTGTGGAGTATCTGAAGGATGAAGAGACAAGAAATCTTCTCGTCAAAGAACATGAAGAAATTTACGAAGCAATCCGTAATCGTGATGTAAAACAGGCACAGGAGATTTCCTATCAGCATATTGAGAATCAGCGGGAGGCAATCATACGGTCTATCCGTGAAGAGACACAGAACCGACAGGTTCATAAATAGAACGGTCAGCAGTGTCTGCACACATAAAATCTTATAATCTGGTTATTCTAAAAGAGATGCATAAAGTGTATCTCTTTTTTTATTTATTATAGCAGGTATCTGTCTTCAGGAGGAAATGATGAGAGAAGCAGTAGAAGGATCAGTAAAAGAAACAGAGCAGATCAGGATTTCGTCAAATCTGAGAGATAATGAGGTATATATCCGAAAGCAGTGCGAAAATTGTGCAGATATTCTTGTACGTCCGATGCGTCTGGGAGAAGATCGTAAAGTGGACTGCCTTATGGTTTATATTGAAGTTACGGTATCGAATATGATGCTGGATGATTCAGCGATTGGAAAAATGATCAATCATTTCTGGAAAATACCGCCGGAAAAAATACAGGAATTTCTCAAAAATAACAGTCTGGGCATTGCAGATGTGCAGAAATTGGAAAATATGGATGAAGTTTTTGGAGCAATCCTGTCTGGAAATGCAGTGTTTTTATAGATGGTTACAATAAGGCAATGAAAATCTCCAGCAAAGGGTACCCGGATATGGGAGTCTCTGAGGCAGAATCAGAAAAGGTATTGCGTGGTTCCAGGGAAGGTTTCTCAGATTCGGTAAAGACAAATTCTGCGCTTGTACGCAAAAGGATCCGTGATACCCGAATGAAAGTAGAAGAATATCAGAGTGGAGTCCGTTCCAATACAACGATTCAGATAC
>ENA-OQER01001481-OQER01001481.1-human-gut-metagenome-genome-assembly--contig:-NODE-1481-length-11168-cov-2.123358_pt1 | contig 11168 bp, 12 predicted proteins | sample MGYA00242797_ERZ504639 | MGnify/ENA primary metagenome ERZ504639 (study PRJEB26092, sample SAMD00036306) | human gut metagenome | host: Homo sapiens | study: EMG produced TPA metagenomics assembly of...
GATGCTGTAACGTACTGACATCCGATCGATGCTCAGACGTCTAGTGTACATGATCGATGCTCAGACGTACGTAGCTGTACATCGGATGATGCTCAGACGTACGTAGCTGTACATGATCGATGCTCAGACGTACGTAGCTGTACATCGATCGATGCTCAGACGTACGTAGCTGTACATCGATATGTTGTATTAGCAGGTCCACCTAATAAACCTGCAAATGCAGTAGCAAGTCCGTCACCCATAAGTGTACGGTGAAGTCCTGGATCGGCAATAAGTTTTGCTCTACAGTTGCTGATATAGCTGACATATCTCCGACATGCTCCATCATAGTTGCTATAGCTATAGGTGCCATAACAAGTATTGATGTTATATCAAACTTGCATAACTGGAACTGTGGAATACCAATCCAGCTTGAAGATGATATAGAGGCAAAGTTAAGTATAGCTGAGCCATCCGGATTAGTAACTCCGAATGCATTGAGTATAAGTGCAAATACGTAAGATATTACTACACCCATAAGAATAGGTATAATCTTAAACATGCCTTTTCCCCATATGTTAAACACGATAATAACTGCCAGTGCAACTATGGCAAGAAGCCAGTTAGTTGATGCGTTTGATATGGCTGATGAGGCAAGTGAAAGTCCTATACATATGATGATTGGACCTGTTACTACCGGTGGAAGGAATCTCATAACCCTGTTAACACCTACAAGCTTGAATATAAGTGCTGCCACAAGATACAACACACCTGCAACGACTACGCCTCCACATGCATATGCTGCCTTTTCGTTGACACCCATATCTGCATACATTCCACTGTTTAAGTTAGCTACTGTATAGAAGCCACCTAAAAATGCAAAAGATGAGCCAAGAAATGCTGGCACCTTAAACTTTGAACACACATGGAATATAAGTGTTCCTACCCCTGCACAAAACAGTGTGACAGAGACAGTGAGTCCCCTTGTTAATGGTTCGTTACATGCTGTCTGAAAGTAGCCTGCTACAAGGATAGGCACAAGAATAGTTGCACCAAACATTGCAAACATATGCTGTATACCAAGTATAAGCATCTTAGGAATACCTAACTTTCGTGCATCACGAACAATAGTCTGATTGTTTTCGTTCATTTGTTTACTCCTTTGTTACGTAATCTCATTTTAGTCTTTTAACGCTGACATCATTATTATAATAACATATAGCCTGCTAACTTAAAAGTTGTGTCTTAATTTTTCTTTTGCCATTTTTTTCTTATACTTTCTTTATTTTATTATGTAAATATGATAAAATATATTGGATTTTTTTAACAGCAATAAATATATTATAAAGAAATGGGGTTTTATTATGGCTAAACCATCACCATCCAGAAGTGATTTAAAATATTTGTTTAAACCAACTGTAAGCCTTTCAAAAGCTGAACGGAAAAAAAAAGAAGCGGGGCTTTGCTCTTGCTGCTGGACTTCTGCTGGCTTTAGTACAACTTGTCCTTACAGTACTCTTCCAGATTACAATATTCAGGCTTGACATGCTTCCTGCCAAATATCTTATTGTACTGAATATTATTCTCATACTTGTCTTTTTATATGATTTGACATCACAGTTTTCAAGATCTCACATTCTTGGTAAACTTATATCAATATTGCTTTCAGTTCTGATACTTTTTTCATACCTCTTCACATCAAAGTTTGATTCGGTATTATCTAAGTTTGGCAACGCTGACACCACTGTTGATATTGTCGATGTATGTGTGCTTGCAAGCGACAAAGCCGCCAGTCTGTCAGATACTGTGAACTATAAGTATGCTTATAACTCAGTTGCAGCAAGTGAGAATGTACCAGCTGCCATAGACAGCATCAAGTCAGAAACCGGACACACCTTAGACATTACACAATACAACACATGGAATGAGCTTATAGATGCTTTTTTATGCTGGAAAAAAAGGTCCAGGCTATAGTTATTAATCATTCGATGATCAACATGATTTCACAGGATTATGAAAGCTTTGAAAAGGACATTAAGATTATTAAAACATACCGTTACGAAAAAGAGGTTGAACTTGATACCGCCAATATCAACGTTAAAAAGGATCCATTTATCATATATGTATCAGGTATATCAAGTGATGATGGTGCTGATACCAAGCTTTTAGACAACGCACTTAGTGATGTTAACATACTTGCAGTGATCAACCCTGAAAGCAAGCAGGTATTACTCGTTACTACTCCAAGGGATTCTTATATACAGATATCCAACAACAAGGGTGTTACCGGATATGATAAGCTGACACATGCCGGCAATTATGGTGTACACCGGTCTATTGAAGCACTTGAGAAGCTATATGGAATTGATATTGACTATTATGTAAAGATTAACTTCCTTGGAAGTAAATCTATCGTTGATGCACTAGGGGGAATAACTATTGATTCTGAAGTAGAATTCACTAACGGACATGATGCTGCTCCTGTTGCATACCACTTTGTCAAAGGCGAGAATGAATGTGATGGCGATATGATATAGCATTTGCAAGAGAACGATATGCCTTCCTTGCTGGTGACTTCCAGCGAGGCCGTAACCAGATGGCTGTTATCAAAGGAATTATACAAAAGGCTACATCACCAGCAATACTTACAAAATATTCTGCCGTTATGGATGCTGTAAGTGACCTTTTCCTTACCAACATTCCTAACAAGGCCATAACAGATCTTGTCAAAATGCAGCTGGGAAATAACACTCCATGGAACATACAATCTTACGGAATAAACGGTGATACAGATGAATACAGACATCTTGAGGTTGTTGGTGCATACAACGCATCCATAGTTCTTCCTTATGCAGATGATATTAAAAATGCATCAGCCATGATAAACAAGGTCCTTGCAGGAGACGTATTTGACGTAGAAGAATATGTAAACGAACATGAATCTTCTACAGAAACACTTGATCCATATCCTAATGGTTCATCTAAAAACAGTTCTTCTGCTAAGACTTCAACATCCACAAAAAAGAAACAATAACAGATATATAAAAACGATATCGTATGTTAAACATCAGTGCCAACTTATGCTTAACATACGATATCCGTGATTTTATTGATTCTTTTCTGCTTCATCAACTATCTGATATACATTTATTTTGAATCTGTCCTCTGGACTTACACCTACAAACCTACAGCCATAGGTGGTATATTTGTCCTGTTCGTTTCCTTTCCTTACTATCTCTATGACAGTAGCTATTGATTCTTTATTGGCCAGGGTTATGATTGTATCATAATATGAATTCAGCTAAATTCATGCTCAGACTTAAATGCAATACCATCCTGCGAAATATCTATCACATGAACTTCAACAGATTCTGGAGAAAACCCTGATACAAAGTTATCCCCAAGCTGTCTTATTGATATCTGCACACTTATATCGGTTCTTTTTGACTTTCTTTTTTCAATAGTCATTCATATATCCTCCTCTTATGTAATGACTGCCTTCATAGCAATAAACTTTTTATCATAAATAATTGTAAATCAAATCATTTATAATTACAAGTATATTTATACAAGATTAAACTAACATATATTTATACAAAATTCAACTAACAAAATCTTTTACTCTGTTATACAAGATAAGGAAGCTGGGCTTTTGCTATGCCTTCTGCTAACACTCTTAACTCAAAATGTGTATTTTCTGGAAGTTCTCCATTATACGTTACCTCTTTTAACAGCATTTCTGATACCTCTCCTGGTTCTAAGGCTGATATATAATAATAATATCTGTCATTAATATCTCCTGATAAAGAATCTTTATATATCCATTTTGCCTCAGTTTCCTGTGATGATGCCTCAGCCACAACTCCATCTGCTAATATATAATCAACCTTTCCCCTCATATCAAGTGGTACTGTCTGACCAGCTATATTATCTTTCTTATTCTTCTCGTTATCATCATATACAAGCACCGGAACAAACCTAACTCTCACAACTGTATCTGTAGTCGGATAATCCTGCGAGGTTATATTCTTTACAGCGACCTCTTTAGCCGCCGTTCTCATATTTTCACTTATACGCTCATACACGTTAGAATTATTTTCCATGCTTTCATTATATGTCCCATCTTTACCTGTCCCTGAATCTTTCTAATATCATTTCCTTATTTTTATTTTTTCAACAATTCCTATGTTGACACATGCTCCCTTAAAGACATTATCAACAGCTTTAGTCCTGGTTTTTAACGAAGCATAGGTTACTCCTGTGACTAGAAGCATAACAGCAGCAAGAAGTCCAGCTGATACTGTTATTTTCTTTACTATATTAATCCTTTTCACACCATATTCCCCTTTCTATACTGCAGCACCTTTTGCAATTCATCTTTTCCATTCTATTATATAGTATTTCCAGAGCCATCATCACAATAAGCACCCCTATAACAACACATTTTCCATATAACCGAACTCATAAATGATGATACATACCCAAGCAGCGGAATATCAAACATCACTTACCAACAACACTATCATATGTTACAAGACCACCATCATTTACCTCTTAGCATCGCCTTTAGTTATAAATCCTCCACGAATACTGTCTTTTTCAACAACTCTGTGTGTAACAAGATTATTTTCACTAATGTGAAATGTTATGACATCTCCGGTATTAATAGAATCCACATCAACCTGTTTTACATACACAAGACTGCGACTTGATATTCCGGCTCCATACTGGCTGATAAAACCCTGTAACTTTTAAAGCCAATAACTCCTGGAAGATACGTAACAAGCACTATTCCTGCTAACAGTATAAACATAACATCAGCCAATACCCGTAAGAATTTTCTAAGCCATCTGTTATTTTCACTATCCACATTACTATTCACATTACTATCTACATTACCATACATATTACTATCCATCTTAATATTCATCCTAATATCCATCTTAATATCCTTACTACCGTTATCCCTCTATTATCGCTGCTGTTATCCATCTATATATTACTGCTGTTTTTCATTCTTTCCCATAAATCTGTTGACTGCCAAGTGCATCGCTAAGCCACTTCCATCCAGAATCTTTTTTATTGGTAAACACTGTCTGTGCCGGTTCTCCATCTGCCCATAAGCCATAACGTGCACTATCCAAACCATAGAATTGTGGTCTGATGCCATCAGCATAGTCTGCTTTTATTATTGTCTCACCTATAAACATATCACTTGCTTCTTCCGAACCCGAATTATCATTTTTACTATAATTATCAGTTTTTTCTGAAAGCTTATACTCCAATGTCCAGTCCGTATCCTCAGACACCTTATAAAAGCCCTTTTTCAGCCCACTTATAACAGCTGTTTTCTGTACTACATCTCCATTAGCATCAAAAGATACGGGTTGATAATACACTGCTATTAATCCATCCTTTGCATCTTCCTTATATCCAAACTGTTCTATCTTGAACACATATGTCTGGTTAGCTCTTATTATTCTGTTATCTGTATATTGGCTGTCTATACATTTTGTTATATCCAGCTGGCCTTTAACAACATGAATTGTATACAAAGCATGATCATAGCTGTCATTGTTTATATCTTTTTCTTTGTTATAAAGTGTTTCATCAGCTATATAGCCCTTTGTATTTTTTGTGCAGCTGTCATTTTCATCAACCCTGCTCACACCATATTTAACCTTTATTTTGTAAGATGTATCATCATCAGGAGCTATATCAGCTAATTCAGATTCATTTACAGGCTTATCATCCTTATACCATAATACAGTGAAATCCTCACCTGAAAGCTCTGTTCCATCTTCACTTATTGTACAGCCGTTTGTTTCAAGGATTTTATTTAGTATTTCTGATTTAGCGCTGTATTCTTCTAAGCTGTCACCATAAAATATTACATCCTCTGTATTTTTAATAAGCGGAAGTGTCCGTACATTAACTGCCGGCTTTGGAAATTCCTTGAATTTACCATCAATTATCACTCCAGATTCCCCACCATTTGTCGTTACATTATTGCCACCTGCATAATGTGGGTCTGCCTTAACCTTGATAACTTTTTTCCAGCCATATTTTTCATCGTCCGCTGCACTGCTGCCTGATGATATATCAGCTTTGTTACTAAGACTTGTTACTGTCTGGTCAGTCCATTCTACATATACCATATTCTTTTCTTCATCATAGCCTATATTTCCACCTGATGCTGTATTCGCACCTGCCTGTGAAATACACACATAGCCACTGTGATTCTTTGCATATTCAGCATCAGTTATCACTATATTTCCTTCATCATCTATGATGTTAAATCTGTTATCTATATAATCCCTTACTGCAACATTAGTTATATCTTTAAGAATAACACCATCTGTATCCTTTAACGATGCTGTAAGTGAAATATCATATGTCCTGTCCTCCCAGTCGTTAAGGCTTACTGTCTTATTCACATCATAATCATCTATGGTGATTATTCTTGCTGTGTCCGGCACTGTAAACTTCATATTGCAGTTTGAAAGATTGCCACCTCTTTCCATATACAAAACAGTAATAATATGTTTTTTGTGCTGGTCAACCTCTGATTTATCATTTCCTACTTTTACAAGCTCATCTGCCAGCGGACCTGTCTGCCATAGGTCTACATCACCGCCACATTCACTATGGATACCTCCAAGATCTAAAACAAGCTCTCCATCAAGAAACACCCACAAATCATCATCACCTGTGAACTTATACACAAGATCATCATCATAACCATTTAATGCAAACTCAACATCATAACGCATACCGAAATAATAGTTGGTTCCTTTATTTCCATCCGCACTGTTATAACCGCAGTCAGGAACATGTGATGATGAATCATTTAAAGGAAAAAAACTATCCCCCGCTTGTGTTTTATTACCCTTTGGAGATAATACGTAGTCTAATGTATATGTTGAGCTTCTGTTTCCATTATCATCCTTTTTAAAAATCAACTTATAATCTTTTATAACTGTCTTTCCTGTTTTTGCCTCATCAGAAAACAGTCCCGGTTCATCAACATTGAATATGACCCTTCGGTAATCCTCTTTATCAAGCCCCTTTATGATGCCTTGTGAGGCATTGTAGTACTCTTTTTTTGTCCCATCAAAAGTTCCAGTAGTTTTATACTTTCCATCGTTATAATATATGCATGTATTAACATCCAGTCCATTTACATTGCATGAATATCTGTTTTTTTTATAATTCTGGTTTTTTGTTCCTACAGTCAGCTTATCCCTGCCATCATTTGCATAGTTAGAAGCTGTATTTATACTCCGACTGGCAAGCTCCTTAAATCCCGGTTTATATTTTGCTCCTCTATATGGAGCAACAACATAATCATAAAATGTACAATATCCTGCAAGAATATCGTTATCCTTTTCACCATCTTCATCAGCCACATCATTCCCCTCAGTAGCACTGGCACTGACTAATGCCTCACCATTATCACCAACTGCTTTGTTTTCTTTATTAGCTGTTTCTTCCTTTCTTACGTTATATAAAGCTGGTATTTCTGTTAACCCTGTTGTACACATAAGTGTAAGGATAATACCAGAAAACACTACAAACATACTTATACATACCAGTATAACTGGCAGTTTCTTCTTTATCTTACCTGACATATTCTCTCCTTTCAGATTAATATTTTTATTTTTCCACATCGCAGATAAGCTTCTTAAGCTTATACTCTGGAATTTCTTTCTGTTGTTTTTTACTGCAGTTATCTAATATACGTTTTACAATATCTCTTACATTATCTATACTGCAGTCTGAAAGCAGAATAATATAATGTGTTTTATCACAGGCAGCGACTATATCACTCTCCCTTAACGAATGTTTAAGTGTATATAAAAATGTTTCAGAGCTTTTATTAAAAACTACTGTATATGCACTACTGTTATTTCTACGTATACGGCGTTTTTCTATTTCACAGTTTTTCATGAACTCTTCATAATCACATACTACCGCACCACGTGAATATCTATGAATTATATTATCGTGATTTAAAGTAATTTCTTTGTTAAGGTTACATATTTTTTCAGATGGCTTCACACACAGACGTTCTTTAAATAACTGTTCAAGCTGCTTAAAATGTTTTTCTGCCTCAGCCTGTCTGTTCTGGCTTATAAGAGCCTCATATAGTAATAATGCACATCCTCTGACAAATCATCTGTCATAAGTGCCCGGCTGCACACTATTTCCATATTTTTATAATCATTACATGCATACAATGTCTCTGACAGTTTCACAACCTCATTTATATACATGGTATGATAGTAAGCGTTAAGTGTAACAATCCAGTAACAGTCAGTATATTTTTCTAAAAATCTTTTCTTATAATATTTCAGGGCTTTTTTCTGATAATCTGTCTTTTCTGATACTGACTTTATTGTTTTTGCTTTTTCACACATGCATTCAAACTCCCATGCATCCGCATTTACTGATATATCCCTGTTCCAGCTATAATATCCACGTCCGGTTTTTATGAATTCGATCTGTCCAAAATTCTTCTTTAATATGCTTCTTGCCCTATACACAAGATTTTTCAAAGCATTGGCAGGATTATCGCTTTCCTCATCATTCCATAATGCATCTGATAATTCCCCGACTGATATATTACTATTCCAGTGACTTATTATATAAGACAACAGCTTCGTTATTTTATCTGATTTTATTCTGCTATTATCAAGTATTATCCCGTTGTATGTCATACAAAAATCATCCAGAAACGTAACATATACTATTCCCTGCTCCTGCAATATACTTCACCAGCTATAATTCTTTTTTTGTAGTGTTATGCTTTTCTTTTCTTCTGCAATACAGACCGGCTAATGTTCCCAAAACCGCTGTTCCTGCTATAACTGCAAGCACTCCATATAACATAAGTAAAGAGTTATCTCCTGTCATGACACTTGTTTTGGTTACAGCTGCATCACTGTTTGGCTGTGCGCTCACATTAATACGTATCCCTCCTTCTTTATTCATATAAGAATTATCCATAGTTTCTCCATCAAGTGTCACAACGATTCTTATATCCGCACTCTCTCCTCCTGAAAGTGTTGCAATATACTTATCCCCTATAAGAATATTTCCACTTAACACACTATCTGTTTTCGTATTCCCTGTTGTATCCTGACTACCTATGATTCCGTCATATAGCAAAGAATATTCGTTATCTTTAACACTTTTATATATTTTTATGTTGTATATGCCTGCTTTACTGCCTTCATCTGCAATATTACTGATAAGCTCACTATTTATATAAAAATCCATATTTTTATCTGAATTATTATATAAACTTATCTTTCCTTCTCTTGATTCTCCTGGTTCCATATCTTTAAAATCTGCATCTTTTTCGACTACACCAAACTTTACCGCACTGTTATCAAGAGTTATTGATGTAGCATTTTTTTTTCTGATGTCTTTACAGATGCATCTGCTGCCAAAGCTTTAGCACCTGGTGTTACCTTAGTTATATCATCTGTAATCTCATATTCTTTTCCAGATTCAGGATACTTTATATCCTGTATCATTCCGTCATCATCTATTTCTGCAAGCATTCCCCACTCATACAACATGGCAGCTTTTGCAGCAACTGTCTGTATAGCATTGGCATCATAAGTAACCCTGGCAGACAAATCCCTGTATATATTAGTGTTACCATTAACTCCAAGAAGTACTGTATATGCATCCATAAAATCACTTGTACTCTCCCCAGGAGCTACTATTTTTTTATAATACAGGTAACCATCAGGGTCATCATCATTACCAGACGGACTTACATATATCCAGTCATTGGTATTTACGTAATTTATTCCAATATAATCCTTATTAAGCTTCTGTCCTTCTCTTTCTGTAACTGCTTCTTTATTATCAAGCCACTCTTTTTTCACCTTCACCCTTACATACTGCGGTCTGTCTCCTGTATTTTTGCTGACACCTTCTGTATTACGCGCTGGTTAACCATTTCTGTATTTATCGCATTTTCATTGGAATTCCTATCAATATTGTCTTCATTAACATTCAGACTCACCCCTATTGAAGATGTTGATATTGTTTTATCGGTGTGTGCTGCAGCCCTATATATGGCCATAGTCCCACCAGCGATAAATCCGCTGAAAGAATTATTGCCGCCGCAGTGATTAACAGCTTTTTTCTCATAATAACTCTCCATTCCTGCGCTGCTTCTTTGCGCATCTCAAGTTTGTGCGAAGCACACATTTTTAACAGATGTTTTACATAAACGGCAAATTATGTAATTTGCCCCGTTTTCACACACTTTCTATTCTATGACTGACATGTTTTGTTTATGACATATTTTATATAACAGCTTTTTTCCATTTACCCCTTACCGCTGTATACAAAATAACATTTTGACACTTACTTTATATCTGCATTACCCCAGCCTGTGATATTTCCATAAGCATCCTTTACCGGTGTAAAATTATCTGCCTGTATGAATTCTGCCCTTGCATCAATATTAAATGTTTTATCGGCCATTTCATTACCCCATTCAGCTGGTATTGTTACTTTAGTAAATACTTTTGATGATGTTTCTCCATCATTCTTGTTAGATAGTATATTTTGATAATAATAATATCCATCGTCTGACTTACCCATCCTTTTTGGATATCAAGAGCTTCCTCAATATCTGCTGCCTGCTCATCTGTAAGTCCCTTGTAGTCTATTCTTACTCTGACATATGCATCCTCTGAATCAGACTTAAGGTTAACAGTCGGATCCTTTGACAACACATCACCCGGCTTTACGTTACTATATCCTTACCTGTTGTGTTATCATCTCTTTTATGTTCATCTGTTTCTGTAAGTGTTCCTGTTACATGACCCAGCGTTACTACGTTAGAACGTATATCCTTATCTGTAAAATATGCTAAAGTTCCACCAACTACCGATGTTATGCATAACGCTGAAGCAGTAAGACCTATTACAAGTTTTTTTTCTATTCTTAAACATACTGATTCTTTTACACCCTCCTGCATTTTTTATTTCACTATTTGATTTATATATTTACTCTATCTTAATCAGCTGTAAACTGTGAACCGGCTGCCGTCCTGCTGTTAACAAGCTTTACAAGCTCTGGCTGTGCTTCTTCATAATCTGCAAATGTTGATGCCTGGACAGCAAAACCTGTCACCTTGATGTTAAATGATGGAAGTGTAC
>ENA-OQER01001482-OQER01001482.1-human-gut-metagenome-genome-assembly--contig:-NODE-1482-length-11163-cov-2.694001_pt1 | contig 11163 bp, 15 predicted proteins | sample MGYA00242797_ERZ504639 | MGnify/ENA primary metagenome ERZ504639 (study PRJEB26092, sample SAMD00036306) | human gut metagenome | host: Homo sapiens | study: EMG produced TPA metagenomics assembly of...
ATTGCATCGGGTGTTGTTCCCGACTCGATTATTTTAGCACAGCGCACCCGCTTTGTCAACAGGCATTTTCAATTTTTCGGCAAAAATTTCAAAAAAATCAGAACAGCCGACGCGCTCTGCCCTTCACAGCCCCCAGAAGGACGTTCAGGTAAAGGCCCATGACGCTCTCCACCTCGCCCAGCTCCATGCTCTGGCGCTGGGGCAGCCGGCCAGCGTACCGCGGTAGAGGCAGCGCAGCTCGGGCAGCTCGGCGTAATCGCTGGGGTGCATGAGGTGCTGGGCTTTGGCAGCTCCAGCGCACCGCTCTTCTGGAGCACCTCACTGACGAACTGGGAGCAGAAATAATGCCGGCGGCGCTGCCAGCGGATATGCATCCAGCAGAGCAGCAGACCCAGCGAATTGAAGCGGTAGAGCTCCCCGTGGTGCATCATGTGCTGGGTGCGGCGCTTGGCGCGGGTGTAGGCCTCGTCCGTCACTTCCAGCGCGTAGAGGGCGCAGGGGATGTTCTCCCGCATGAGGAACACGCCCCGGTTCAGGTACTCCCGGCTGGGACCTGCGGGGAACATGGTATAACCATTCTTGCGGTAGAACTGTAGAGGGTGCTCAGGTCCTCGTCGAAGGCGAGGGAGATGTGGGTGTACTGCGCACCGGTCAGGCTGTACACGAGGTTCGAGAGCAGGGTGCCGGAGCGGGTAAGAAATATGTAAAGCGTCTTCATCGTCGTTGTTTCTCCATGCTGGCGGCTCATGGCCGCGGGTCAAGCTGGCCCAGTATATCATAAGCCAGACAGTTTTTCCAGATATATCGCAAAATATCCACAAATATTTTGTGTCTCTACTTATAATACGTTTTTTCGCGGCCCAAAATTGCAGCCTCTTCTCTCCTGTTTTCCGCTCCTTGTATCCCAAATCGACAAAATTTTATCAAAGATTTGTTTTTGGCATAAAATCTTTAATTTGTGCAGGCAAACGGGCCAGGATTTTTACGAAGCTGTCTCAAATACCCCGGATTCTTAATAAGATTTGTTGCTTTTACCCGAAGAAAACCGCCCCGCCGGTTGATTTCGGCCCCGATTTATGTATAATGATATACAGGAGAATACGCATCTGTATTTCTTTTCGTCGTCCTTTTGCGGTGTCCTTTTGGCTGAGGGCAGCTTACCGCTGGTGTCTGGGCGATGACCTGAACGAAAGAAGAGGTATAAGTATCATGGCAAAGTTGGATCTGAGCAAGTATGGTATCACCGGCACGACCGAGATCGTGTACAACCCCTCCTACGAGCAGCTGTTCGACGAGGAGACCAAGCCCGAACTGGAAGGCTACGAGAAGGGCCAGGTCAGCGAGCTGGGCGCTGTCAACGTCATGACCGGTATCTACACCGGCCGCTCCCCCAAGGATAAGTTCATCGTCATGGACGAGAACTCCAAGGACACCGTGTGGTGGACCAGCGACGAGTACAAGAACGACAACCACCCCGCTTCTCAGGAACCTGGAAGCTGTGAAGGAGATCGCCAAGAAGGAGCTCTCCAACAAGCGCCTGTACGTCGTGGATGCTTTCTGCGGCGCCAACAAGGACACCCGCATGGCCGTCCGCTTCATCATGGAAGTGGCCTGGCAGGCACATTTCGTCACCAATATGTTCATCAAGCCCACCGCTGAGGAGCGGGAGAACTTCGAGCCTGATTTCGTTGTTTACAACGCTTCTAAGGCTAAGGTTGAGAACTACAAGGAGCTGGGCCTGAACTCCGAGACTGCTGTGCTGTTCAACATCACCAGCAAGGAGCAGGTCATCGTCAACACCTGGTACGGCGGCGAGATGAAGAAGGGTATGTTCTCCATGATGAACTACTTCCTGCCGCTGAAGGGCATGGCTTCCATGCACTGCTCTGCCAACACCGACCTGAACGGCGAGAACACCGCTATCTTCTTCGGTCTGTCCGGCACCGGCAAGACCACCCTGTCCACCGATCCCAAGCGTCTGCTGATCGGCGATGACGAGCACGGCTGGGACGACAACGGCGTGTTCAACTTCGAGGGCGGCTGCTACGCAAAGGTCATCAATCTGGATAAGGACTCCGAGCCCGATATCTACAACGCCATCAAGCGCAACGCTCTGCTGGAGAACGTCACTCTGGATGCCGAGGGCCACATCGATTTCGCTGATAAGAGCGTTACCGAGAACACCCGTGTGTCCTACCCCATCAACCACATCAAGAACATCGTCCGCCCCATTTCTTCTGCACCCGCTGCAAAGAACGTCATCTTCCTGTCTGCTGACGCATTCGGCGTTCTGCCCCCGGTCTCCATCCTGAGCCCCGAGCAGACCCAGTACTACTTCCTGTCCGGCTTTACTGCAAAGCTGGCAGGCACCGAGCGCGGCATCACCGAGCCCACCCCCACCTTCTCTGCATGCTTCGGCCAGGCCTTCCTGGAGCTGCACCCCACCAAGTATGCTGAGGAGCTGGTCAAGAAGATGCAGAAGAGCGGCGCTAAGGCTTATCTGGTCAACACCGGCTGGAACGGCACCGGCAAGCGCATCTCCATCAAGGATACCCGCGGCATCATCGACGCCATCCTGAACGGCGACATCAACAATGTGCCCACCAAGAAGATCCCCTACTTCGACTTCGAGGTTCCCACCGTGCTGAACGGCGTGGACACCGGCATTCTGGATCCTCGCGACACCTATGCTGACGCTTCCCAGTGGGAAGAGAAGGCCAAGGATCTGGCAAGCCGCTTCATCAAGAACTTCAAGAAGTACGAGGGCAACGAGCACGGCAAGGCTCTGGTCTCTGCCGGCCCCCAGCTGTAAGCTGATCTCCGCCTGATACTGAAGCGATAAAAAGGACGTGTTCCCGCAAGGGAGCACGTCCTTTTTGTTTTGTAAGCCGGAAGGTAAACGTTCCGTCGGTTGTATTTCCACATTCCTGTGTTATCCTGTGGAAAAGGATGTGAGCAGAATGGATGCAAAAGAATTTGGTGCATTCCTTGCACAAGTGCGCCGGGAGCGGAACATGACGCAGGCCGAACTGGCTCAGCAGCTTCACGTTACGGATAAAGCCGTCAGCCGCTGGGAACGCGGCATCGGGCTGCCAGACATCAACACGCTGGAGCCGCTGGCCGATGTACTGGGCCTGACCCTCGCTGACCTGATGCACTGTCATGACTCCCGTCAAAAAGATGACACTCCTCCCGTTCCTCTGGAAGATTTTTTCACCATGCTGCGCCGCCAGCACACTGTAGACTGGCATTCTGTGCGTACTGCTCTTCTTGCATTAAGCATTGCACTTGCCCTGTGGGGAATTTTTGCCTGTCCAGGCAGATTAGCTGTGCACTGGCGGACTCTCAGCGATGGTTCGCTTCAGGCCGACGGCTGGATGTCCTCCCTGGTCATTTTTCCATTGTTTGCCGGATTTGAATTTCTATCTCTTGAGCTCTGGAACAATTTTGAGCAAACCGGTTACTACCGGCGCTGGGGTGAGGTGAATCTTTTTATCATTCACGCCATGTCTTTCGGCACGCCGCTTACCCGTCTGATGCGGCTCGTGCTGGATTTTCTGTTCTTTTTCTGTTTTGGATTTCTGCTTCCATGCTGCGAAGCATGCTGATTCTTTTGAATTAAATGCCGCTTTCCTCTGCGTCCCCACCCGTGAAAAAGCAAAAGAGCAAAGCCCGCCGGCTTTGCTCTTTTGCATAAGCATCAATCATTTTTCCGCTGCTATGCCCAGAGCGCAGCGGAGGGCATTTTAAATCGTTTTTACTTGGCAGCGTCGAACTCTGCCTCGATCTCTGCCGAGGGTGCCGGGGTGACAAGGCTCACCACAACACAGACCACCAGAGAGATCAGGAAGGCAGGCAGCAGCTCGTAGATGCCAAACACGCCGCCCAGCGGGCTGACGATGTACTTCCATACAAAGACCATCAGGCCGCCGGAGAGCATACCGGCCAGTGCGCCCTGCCAGTTGCAGCGCTTCCAGAACAGGGAGCACAGCACCACTGCGCCAAAGGAGCCGCCAAAGCCGGCCCATGCAAAGCTGACGATGCCGAACACGCTGGAGTTGGGGTCGCGGGCCAGCACCACGCCCACCACGCTGATGCAGATGATGGTCAGGCGGGCAGCGAACAGGCTCTGCTTCTCGGTCAGCTTCATGTGGCCGAACTCCTGCAGGATGTTCTGGGATACGCTGGAGGCCGCTGCCAGCATCTGGCTGTCGGCGGTGGACATAGTAGCGGCAAGGATGCCGGCAAGGATCAGGCCTGCCAGAATGGCTGCCAGCACGCCGTGCTGAGCGATCAGGCTGGCCACGCGTACGATCAGGGTCTCGCTGGAAGAACCGCTCAGGAACTCCAGTGCGCCCGCCTTGGTCATGCCCAGACCCACCATGCCGATGACGATGGAAGCGGTCATGGCAATGACCACCCACACGCTTGCAATGCGGCGGCTGAGCACCAGCTTCTTTTCGTCCTCAATGGCCATGAAGCGCAGCAGGATGTGGGGCATGCCGAAGTAGCCCAGACCCCATGCCAGCGTGGACGCGATGTCCAGCAGACTGTAGGAGGTGGCGGTGTTGTCTGCCGCATTGTGGCTTGCAGCCATGGTCAGGTAGCCGGGCAGGCTGCGGGCGTGTCCAGAACCACGTCCCAGCCGCCTGCCACGCTGACACCATACATCAGCACTGCGATCAGCGCCATGCTCATGACAACGGACTGGATCAGGTCGGTGGTAGACACCGCGCGGAAGCCGCCCATGATGGTGTAGCCCACAATGACCACAGCGGACAGGATCATGGCCGCCATGTAATCCACGCCAAACAGGCTGTTGAACAGCTTGCCGCAGGCGGCAAAGCCGGAAGCGGTGTACGGGATGAAGAACACGATGATAATGACCGCGCCCAGCGCATTGAGCAGGTTGCGCTGGTCATGGAACCGCAGGGAAAGGAACTGCGGCACCGTGATGGCATCCAGATTGGCCGAGTAGCGGCGCAGGCGGCGGGCCACGATGAGCCAGTTGAGCCATGTGCCACAGCAAGGCCGATGGCCGTCCAGCCCGGCGACGCGATGCCGGTGAGATATGCAAGGCCCGGCATACCCATCAGCAGCCAGCTGGACATATCGCTGGCTTCGGCGCTCATAGCCGTGACCAGCGGGCCCATCGTGCGGCCGCCGAGGTAGAAATCGCTGCTGTCCTCGTTGGATTTGCTGTAGACAAAGCCAACCAGCAGCATTCCCACCAGATAGATCACAATGGTGGCAATGATGCAGATATTGATCATTTGATTACCCCTCTCTTTCTTCCCCTCAACGGAACATATCTTAAATATTACCACAAAAACCTGCATTCCTGCAAGCTTTTCGGGCAATTCAAGAGCACAAACTTCTGTTTTTCCGGGTTTTGAACAGAAAAAGTAGCATTTCTGGTGCAAAATCCATCAGAAACACTGCCGTCGTAAATTGATATCCGCAGCCCGGCGTAAAGCCGTATCCGTATTGAACCAAAAAAGCACCCCCTGCCATGGCCTTGTAAGGGTCAGCAGCGGGTGCTCTTTTGGTTTATGTCCGTACAAAGAAATCCGGGAACCGTTCCAATATCTTCTGGAAATTCTCGCGGTACATGCCAAGGTGATGCTCAAACAGGGCTTCTACGTCCACGTCCAGCGGCAGGCCGTCCCGCAGGTAGCCAAAGATCTGCTCGTGCTCTTTCTGCACCGAGGCAATATTTCCCCGGCAAAGCCGAGTCCAGATACCGCACACGGTCCATATGGGAAGTAACGTTGTGCATGGCCTCCCAGATGCGGTCGTAGCCGGAATCGTGGTACAAAAGCCTGTGGAAGTCGTTATCCAGCGAGATGAAGAAGTCATCTGCTGCATCCTGATCCAGATAAAGGTCTTCGTTCTGCCGGTTCAGCAGTTCCTGAAATTCGTTCAGCTGTTCCCTTGTCAGCTTTCCGGCCAGCCCGCGCAGCAGCGCCGGTTCCAGAATGCGGCGCATGGCAAAGCTTCGTTCAGGTATGGAACGCTGATCTTGGACACAATGCTGCCGCGCTGCGGCAGAACATCCACAAGCCACTCGCTTTTCAGCATCATCAGCGCTTCGTGTACCGGTGTGCGGCTCATGGCCAGCTGTTCGCACAGTTCGGCCTCGCTCAGCTGACAGCCCGGCTGCAGCTGCAAGGTCATAATATTTTTGCGCAGCTACGGTAGGCGTAAGCCCGGTTATTTTCGTCCATTCTGCGCACGTCCAGCAGCAGCGGCAATGCGCTGGCCTTTTCTTCTCTCATAGCAGTTCCCTTTTTTGCTTGCCGTAATTTTACCGCAGGGCGCACCGCCCCGCAGACATCTGAAACCATTCTTATTATAAAGCATCCCGCGGCACATGTCAAAAAGAAAAAGCACCAAGCATTGCTGCTTCGTGCTTTTTTGTGGTGCGCCTCGCGCACTCCTATCCGAACGGTGCGCCGCTGGTGGCCATCACCGGCCAAGTGGGGTGCACGGCCGGATATGACCATTCTCCTTTTCCTGTTTCATCTCTCCCTCAAAGCCGCCTTGCCTTTCAGGGTAACCAAAAAAGACGCGTCCCGATCCATATTCTGTACTTTTTTTATTTGTTCTTTGTCGTTTTTATTTTTGAATAAGTATTACTTCTGCCGCTATTCTGCAATAAACTTTCCAAAATCAAGTCCAGAACACTATACTGTTACGCCCAGTTCATCCGGCCGTAGCGGGTGGTCAGCTGGCAGATCTCCTTTTGAAGCTTCTTTGTCAGCTGGGTCTTTTTCAGCCGCCAGCGCCAGTTCTGGCCCACGGTGGAGGGCTTGTTGATGCGGGCAGAGTTGTCCAGCCCCAGCCAGTCCTGCATGGGAACGATGCAGGTCGCCGCTGCGCTGCGCAGGATCAGTGCGATCATGCTCTTATAGAGCTGCTCCTCCGGGGTGGCGTAGTCGTACAGATAGTCCCGCACCATGGCGCGCTCGGCATCGGTGACAGTCTGATACCACGATACCAGCGTCTCGTTGTCGTGGGTGCCGGTATAGGCCACGCTGTTCACCGGGTAGTTGTGGGGCAGATAGTCGCTGGCACTGCCGGTGTCGCGGGAGTCAAAGGCAAATTCCAGCACCTTCATGCCGGGGAAGCCGCTGTCCCGCACCAGCTGACGGACCGTCTCGCTCATATAACCAAGATCCTCTGCAATGATCTCCCGCTTGCCCAATGCCTGCTCCACGGCGCGGAACAGCTCGATCAACCACATCGAAAACCCGAATCTTCTGGCAACCAAGATCATCGTGCCGCATAAGCTCATCCCACGGGAGAGCTGCTGCCCGCCGCCGGAGATCTGATGTGCAAAAAACGAGGCCGTTCCCTCTCTTTTCCAGAGAGGCAGAACGGCCTCGTTTTGCTTATTTTTTCCGGTACTCCCGGGGTGTCATGCCGAAGTGCGCCTTGAACGCCCGGTTAAAATAGGAGAGGTTCTCAAACCCGCACCGGGAAGCGATGGTCAGAACCGTCTCATCCGTGGCCTGCAGCGCTTCGGCGGCGGCGTGAGCCGGAACTCGTTCAGAAAGGCCACAAAGCTCTGCCCGGTCATCTGCCGGAACCACCGCATGAAGTGGCTGGCACTGAAGGAGCAGACCCCGGCGGCATCGGCGACCCGGAGTTCCTCGGTATAATGGGCCGAGAGCCATTGCAGGAGCGTTTTCAGCGCTGGGTGTCGGCTGTCTCGGCGGCAAGCCGCTGCCGGCCTGTGCAAGGGAGCAGGGCAAGAAACCGCAGCAATGCCCCTTGACCTGCAGCTCGTAGCCAGGGAGCTTGGCGCGGTTGGCATCTTCCACCTCCCGCAGGCAGGCGGCGGCCTGCAGATAGCACAGGTCGTTCGGGGTCAGCCGCGCAGGCAGCGACAAGCGCCCGCTTTGCAGCGGAAGCAGATATTTCTCGGCACAAAGGTCCTCTGCGCCGCCCAGAAGCTCCAGCTCAAAAATGATATTTTCGTATTCCATGCACTGCCCTTCGGCCTGCCGCAGGGCATGGAGGGTGCCGGGCGTAAAAATAAAGATGTCCCCCATGCGGGCCGGGCAGCTCTCAGCGCCCACCTGCACCAGTCCTGTGCCCCGCTTGACAAAGACCAGCTCCATGCTCTCCTGCCAGTGGAGCGCCACCTGCGGAAAAGTCCTCCGGAATGGTGCAGGGATACAGATTGAAGGGAAACCGCACGGCACCATGCTGCTTGGTCTCCTGCAAAGATGCCTGATTTTGCATTGTTTCACCTCCCGATGATAGGATTGTACCACAGTCTGCGCTTTTTAGGCAAGATTTTGATTGTTTTATGTGGTATATCTGGAAGTACAGATGTCAAACCTGTTTTCCGCAAGGTGTATTTGAAAACAAAGAAAATGACGAATATTTCGCAAGCACAAACGGGATCCAAGGCTGTTTCACGCAAGATCCGGCTGTGCTTGTAGAAATAGACTAAATTTTCGACTTTTCAGATACACCCTAACAAAGGAGGATGCATTTATGAGCTTTACCGAAACGTTACAGGGTCTCACGGGCAAGCCGCTGGCAGACTGCACGAATCAGGAGCTGTATCTCGCGCTGCTGGAACTCGTCCGGCAGAAGAGCGCCGACCGTGTGCAGCCGGTCACCGGCCGCAAGCTGTACTATATCAGCGCCGAATTTCTCATCGGCAAGCTGCTGTCCAACAACCTCATCAATCTGGGACTGTACGATGAAGCCCGCGATGCACTGGCTGCCGTCGGCAAGAGCCTTTCCGATATCGAAGAGGTGGAGCCGGAACCTTCTCTGGGCAACGGCGGTCTGGGCCGTCTGGCTGCCTGCTTCCTCGACTCTCTGGCAACGCTGAACCTGCCCGGCGACGGCGTGGGCCTGCGGTATCACTTCGGCCTGTTCCACCAGTCCTTTGAGGACGGCGTGCAGAACGAAAAGCCCGACCCGTGGCTCACCGCCCACAGCTGGCAGAAAAGACCGACATCACCTACCCGGTGGAGCTGGCGGGCAAGGAGTACACTGCCCGACTGTACAAGCTGGCGGTCACCGGCTACGAGGGCCGCACCAACACCCTGAACCTGTTTGACCTTGACACCATCGATGAGAGCATCGTCCATGACGGCATTGCCTTCGATAAAACTGCCATCGACAAGAACCTGACCCTCTTCCTCTACCCGGACGATTCCGATGAGGCAGGCCGCCGCCTGCGGGTGTACCAGCAGTACCTGATGGTCTCTGCCGGTGCCCAGCTCATTCTGGCCGAGTGTGCCGCCCGGGGCTGCGATACCATGATCTGGCCGACTACGCCGCCATCCAGATCAACGACACCCACCCCAGCATGGTCATCCCGGAGCTGATCCGGCTGCTGGCGAAAAGGGCATCGAATTTGAGGAAGCCGTAAAGATCGTCACAAAGACCTGCGCCTACACCAACCACACCATTCTGGCCGAAGCGCTGGAAAAGTGGCCCCGCGCCTATCTGGATACCGTGGTGCCCCAGCTGATGCCATTATCGAAAAGCTGGACGCACTGGCCCGCACCCGCACCAAGGACGAGAGCCTTGCCATCATCGACAAGGACGACCGGGTGCACATGGCCCACATGGACATCCACTTCACCCACTCCACCAACGGCGTGGCAGCGCTGCACACCGAGATTTGAAAATTCCGAGCTGCACGGCTTTTACGAGCTGTACCCGGAAAAGTTCAACAATAAGACCAACGGCATCACCTTCCGCCGCTGGCTGCTGGAATGCGACCCCCGCCTGACCGCCGCGCTGGAACAGCACATCGGCTCCGGCTTCCGTAAGGATGCCACCGAGCTGGAAAAGCTGCTGGCTTTTGCTGACGACGAAGCTGTGCTGGATCAGCTGACCGCCGTGAAAAAGGCCAACAAGGAAGCTCTGGCAGACTGGCTGCTGCGCACCCAGAAGGTGAGCGTGAACACCGATGCCGTGTTCGATATCCAGTCCAAGCGCCTGCACGAGTACAAGCGCCAGCAGCTGAACCTGCTGTACCTCATCCATCAGTACTACGAGATCAAGGCCGGGCACCTGCCGCTGCTCCGCTGGTGAGCATCTTCGGTGCCAAGCGGCACCTGCCTACACCATTGCAAAGGACATCATCCATGCGCTGCTGACCCTGTCCAAGGTCATTGCCGCAGACCCGGAAGTGTCCAAGTGGCTGCAGGTGGTGTTCGTGGAGAACTACAACGTTACCGCCGCCGAAAAGCTGATCCCCCGCCTGCGACCTGTCCGAGCAGATCAGCCTTGCCTCCAAGGAAGCTTCCGCACCGGCAACATGAAGTTCATGCTGAACGCGCGGCTGACGCTGGGCACCATGACGGTGCCAATGTGGAGATCAGCCAGCAGGTGGGCGAGGAGAACATCTATATCTTCGGCCAGACCTCCGATCAGTCATCCACCGCTACGCCGTGGGCGACTACGACCCCGCCCAGTGGGTGGAGGGGGATGCCAACATCCGCCGCGCCATCAACTTCCTCACCGGCCCGGAGATGCTGGCCGCCGGTCACGCCGAAAACCTGACCCGCCTGCACAACGAGCTGATCCATAAAGACTGGTTCCAGACCCTGCCGGACTTCAACGCCTACGTTGTGCGCAAGGGGCAGGCCCTCAGCGATTACGCCTGCGACCCGAAGGGCTGGCGGCGCAAGTGTCTGGTGAACATTGCCAAAGCGGGCATGTTCTCCTCCGACCGCACCATTGCCGAGTACGACCGCGACATCTGGCATCTGGGCAAATAGTTTATTATCGCAATTTTATTGATCTTCTGCCGCAGGACGAGATCTATCTAACCATGGGCACCGCCTACGATTTGCGGCATCAAAGAAGATTTCCAAAATCTACTGTACGCAAAATTTCTATCGGCACAAACTCTATGCTGCCAGAATTTCTGCGCGACCCGCCTGGATGAGGTGGTTGCCGCCATCCGGAAGCACCCCTATTTGGAGCTGCTCTATGAGCCGGGCGCAGATGAACACAAATAAAAGACGGGTGCTGCACAAATGCACAGCACCCCGTCTTTTACTTATTCTGCTTTCCCTTCCAGTCTGCTTTTATACCTTCGTCTCATCCCACATGGCATCCAGAACCGGTTTCAGGCTATACCCAGTTCCCGTCAGCGTATATTCCACCGGGGTGGCACTT
>ENA-OQER01001483-OQER01001483.1-human-gut-metagenome-genome-assembly--contig:-NODE-1483-length-11160-cov-4.590411_pt1 | contig 11160 bp, 15 predicted proteins | sample MGYA00242797_ERZ504639 | MGnify/ENA primary metagenome ERZ504639 (study PRJEB26092, sample SAMD00036306) | human gut metagenome | host: Homo sapiens | study: EMG produced TPA metagenomics assembly of...
TCCCCGTTGATCTCGTTGATGCGCGATCAGGTCGACGCACTCAGACGTGGGCATTCCAGCCGCGTTCATCAATACCACGCAAAGTCCCGACGAACAGGATCTGATGTTCGCACAGGCGTTGTCGGGAGATTCCGAAAAGTGCGGCACGTTCCTCTGCCGCTTCTGGCTGTGATGATGGCGGCTATTCTGTTTGCAGAGCTGGCACGGTGTGAAAGAGAAGGCGCGAAAGAGACAGCGGCGGAAGCAGAAAAAAGTGTGCCCCGCCGTGCGGCGCTGACATTTGATGACGGGCCGAATGCGTGCTATACGCCGGAGGTGCTTGAAATTTTAAAAGAAAATGAAATTCCGGCAACGTTTTTTTCTGCAGGGGCAGTGTCTTGCCGGAAACGAAGAAATCGTCCGCCGGATGCATGCGGAAGGCCATCTGATCGGAAATCATACGTTTCATCATGTTCAGCTTACGAAAGTATCAGAAGAGGAAGCGAGGGAGGAGGTCGTGAAAACAAGCAATGCAATCTACGAGATCACAGGGGAATATCCCGTCTATATCCGTCCGCCGTTCGGGGAATGGAGAGAGGGGCTGGACCTTGCAGTGACGATGATCCCGGTACTCTGGGATGTGGATTCCCGCGACTGGGAGAGCCAGAACACCGCGTCGATCTGCAGCGCGGTGCTTCCGAATGTGAAGGATGGCAGCATTATTCTCATGCATGACGGCTACCGCGCGACGGTGGAAGCGCTGCGGCGGATCGTAAAAGAATTAAAAGAAGAGGGATACACGTTTGTGACGGTGCGTGAGCTGATTGAAGAATAGCTTCCGCGGATTCCATCGAACATAGTTGCGGAGAATCCGAGATTAAGGGGTTGAGGATACCCGCCAAAATGTGATAAGATAAATGGCAGGAAGAAAAATGGGGTGAAAAATACATGGATTTGTTTGATTATATGAAAGAAACCACAATGGAAAAAGAGTCCCCCCTCGCATCGCGCATGCGCCCGACAACGCTGGACGAGGTGGTTGGACAGGAGCACATCATCGGCCCTGGAAAGCTGTTGTACCGTGCGATCAAGGCGGATAAACTCGGCTCCGTCATTTTCTACGGCCCTCCGGGAACGGGAAACGACGCTTGCCCGCGTCATCGCCAACACGACAAGCGCAGAGTTTACCCAGCTGAATGCCACGACAGCCGGCAAAAAGGATATGGAAGAAGTCGTAAAAGAAGCGCAGCAGCGGATCGGCATGTACGGCAAAAAGACGATTCTTTTTGTCGACGAGATCCACCGCTTCAACAAGGGGCAACAGGATTATCTGCTTCCGTTTGTGGAGGACGGCACACTCGTTCTGATTGGCGCGACGACGGAAAACCCGTATTTCGAGGTCAACGGGGCGCTGATTTCGCGTTCCATTATCTTTGAATTAAAGCCGCTCGAAAAAGAGGACATCGAAAAACTGCTGGAGCGCGCGGTGACGGACCCGGTAAAGGGGCTCGGGACGTACAACGTTGTGCTCGATGCGGATGCAAAAGAGTTCCTTGCCGACATCGCAGGCGGTGACGCGAGAGCGGCCTTAAATGCAATCGAGCTGGGCGTCCTCTCAACGGAACGTCAGGCGGACGGAAAAATCCATATCGATCTCGAAACGGCATCGGAGTGCATCCAGAAGCGCGTCGTGCGGTACGACAAGACGGGCGATCAGCATTACGATACGATCTCTGCATTTATCAAGAGCATGCGTGGTTCTGACCCGGATGCGGCGGTCTTTTATCTGGCCAAAATGCTGTATGCCGGGGAGGATATCAAGTTTATCGCCCGCCGCATCATGATCTGCGCGGCGGAGGATGTCGGCCTTGCCGATCCGAATGCCTTAAATGTAGCAGTTTCCGCGTCCCTTGCCGTGGAACGCGTCGGCATGCCGGAGGCGCAGATTATTCTGGCGGAGGCAGCCACGTATGTTGCCTGTGCACCGAAGAGTAATTCTTCGTGCGAGGCAGTCTTTGCGGCGATGAAGACGGTCGGAAGTGTGCGGACGTCGGTTCCGCCGCATCTGCAGGACGCCCATTACAAAGGTTCTGCCAAACTCGGCCACGGTCAAGGCTATCAGTATGCACATGATTACCCGAATCACTACGTCGAGCAGCAGTATCTGCCGGACGAGATCTTAGGAAGCCGTTTCCTTCATCTTGGAACGAACGGCTATGAGCAGAAGATCCGGGAAAACTTCAAAAAAATTGGAAAAGACATCGAATAAAAGGGGAAGAAATCATGACAGACTGGCTTGGAAAGCCGTATTATTCGCTGGACGCCTATCTGAAAAAGACGTTCGGGGAAAAAGTGTACAAGCTCTCGCTCGACGGCGGGATGACGTGTCCGAACCGGGACGGCACCTGCGGTGACCGGGGCTGCATTTTCTGCAGTGCGGGCGGCTCCGGTGATTTTGCCGGGGACAGAAACAAATCCATCCCGGAACAGATCCGGGAGCAGAAATCCCTCCTGCAGCAAAAGCGGCCGGTGCATAAGTTCATCGCTTATTTCCAGGCGTATACGAACACGTACGCGCCGGTGGAATATCTGGAAAAAATTTTCCGGGAGGCAATTTCGGACGAGGAGGTCGTGGTCCTTTCGATCGGAACGAGACCGGACTGCTTAGGGGAAGAGGTTCTTTCTCTGTTAGAAGAGCTGAACCGGATCAAACCGGTCTGGGTGGAGCTGGGACTGCAGACGATGCATGAAAAAACGGCACAGTATATCCGAAGGGGCTATCCGCTTTCCTGTTTTGAACAGGCAGTAAACGAGCTGCACAGGCGGGGGATTCCCGTGGTTGTCCACACGATCCTCGGTCTGCCGGGGGAGGGACAGGAAGAAGTCTTTGCAACAATGGATTACCTGAATGGACTTTCCATTTCCGGCATCAAGCTTCAGCTGCTTCATGTGCTGAAAAACACGGATCTTGCGGCGGACTACGCGGCCGGAAATTTGAGGTGCTGGAGCAGGAGGCGTATCTTACCCTTGTCATCGACTGCCTGCGGCGCCTCCGTCCCGATCTTGTGATCCACCGTGTGACGGGAGACGGCCCCGGGGATCTTCTGATTGCACCAACATGGAGCCAGGCAAAACGCACCGTCTTAAATGAGCTGCATCATCGCATGAAAGAAGAACATGCGTATCAGGGACAGCTTCTGGACGAAGAAAAAGGAGGAAACACACCGTGATTGAATCATCCTTTACGTTATACAAACTGATTATTCTCTACATGCTGCAGAATGTGAATTTTCCGCTGTCAAATACACAGATTTCGGATTTTATCCTGGAAAAAGAGTACACGAACTACTTTCATCTCCAGGAGGCGTTAAGCGAGCTGCAGGATACAAAGCTGATCGAGATCGAGAAGGTGCGCAACACCTCGTACTACCACATGACTGAGGAGGGCAGCAAGACGCTTTCCTTCTTCGAAAACGAGATCTCTCCGGAAATCCGGGAGGAAATCGACCGCTATATGAAGGAACACTCCTATGAACTGCGGAAAAAAGCGTCCGTTGTGGCCGATTACTACAAGACCGCGGGAGATGACTACGAGGTCCGCTGTCAGGCAAGAGAGCGGAAGACGACTATTTTTGAGATTGTCGTGACGGTTCCGTCCGAGGAGGCGGCCAAAAAGATCTGCAGCAACTGGGAAAACCGGAGTCAGAAGATTTATGCTTCGATTATGAATGAACTGTCAAGATAACGATTGACAGGAATGGTGGCATATAATAGAATAAATTAGTATGTCTAAAAAGCATAAACATGGAAAACATAGTAAATAAGATTTTATATTCTAAAGGAGATAAAACCGTGCCTGATTATACAAAAGAAATTGAAAGACGGCGTACCTTTGCCATCATTTCCCACCCGGATGCCGGTAAAACCACACTGACTGAGAAATTCCTGCTGTACGGAGGAGCGATCAATCTCGCCGGTTCCGTAAAAGGAAAAGCGACTGCGCGCCATGCCGTATCCGACTGGATGGAGATCGAGAAAGAGCGTGGTATTTCCGTTACCTCTTCCGTTCTGCAGTTCAATTACGACGGCTACTGCATCAACATTCTGGATACCCCGGGACACCAGGACTTCTCGGAGGATACGTACCGTACCCTGATGGCAGCCGATTCCGCCGTCATGGTTATTGATGCATCGAAGGGTGTCGAGGCACAGACCAGAAAGCTGTTTAAAGTCTGTGTCATGCGCCACATCCCGATCTTTACCTTCATCAACAAGATGGACCGCGATGCGAACGATACCTTCGAGCTGCTCGACGAGATCGAAAAAGAGCTCGGCATTGCAACCTGCCCGATCAACTGGCCGATCGGTTCCGGAAAGAAATTCCGCGGTGTTTACGACCGTGACAAAAAGAAAGTCCTTACCTTCTCCGATACAATGAAGGGAACGAAGGAAGGTATCGAGGAAGAAATTGATATCGACGATCCGCATCTTCTCGATGTGGTCGATGAGGACCAGAAAGAACAGCTTATGGATGAGATCGAGCTGCTCGACGGCGCAAGTGCAGAGTTTGACCAGGAGCTTGTCAGCAAGGGAGAGCTCTCCCCGGTATTCTTCGGATCTGCGCTCACCAACTTTGGTGTGGAGACTTTTCTGCAGCACTTCCTCACGATGACGATGCCGCCGCTTCCGCGTACGGCAGACTGCGGCGTGATCGATCCGGTCAAAGAGGATTTCTCTGCGTTTGTCTTTAAAATCCAGGCAAACATGAACAAAGCACACCGTGACCGTATCGCATTCATGCGCATCTGCTCCGGCAAATTCGACGCCGGAATGGAAGTCTTCCATGTGCAGGGAGGAAAGAAAATGCGTCTTTCCCAGCCGCAGCAGATGATGGCGAGTGACCGTCATATTGTTGATGAAGCATACGCCGGCGATATCATCGGTGTATTTGACCCGGGTATCTTCTCCATCGGAGATACGATCTGTATGCCGGGCAGAAAATTCGCATACGAGGGAATTCCGACCTTCGCGCCGGAGCATTTTGCAAGAGTGCGCCAGCTCGATACGATGAAGAGAAAACAGTTCGTCAAGGGAATTTCCCAGATTGCACAGGAAGGTGCGATCCAGATTTTCCAGGAGTACAAAGGCGGCATGGAGGAGATCATCGTCGGCGTTGTCGGCGTCCTGCAGTTTGACGTTTTAAAATACCGTCTGGAGAATGAGTACAACGTGGATATCCGTCTGGAGAACCTGCCGTATGAGCACATCCGCTGGATCGCAAACAAAGAGGAGATCAACCTGGACCGTATTCAGGGTACATCCGATATGAAGAAGGTCATGGACCTCAAGGGAAATCCGCTGCTTCTCTTTGTCAATCCGTGGAGTGTCGGCATGGTACAGGATCGAAACAAAGACCTTGTGCTGACCGAATTCAGCAAAAACTAAGAACAAAAGAGCGGGATGCCGCTTAAAAAGGAGAAGGAATGAACTTATTCGATATTCTGGGCCCTGTGATGGTCGGTCCGTCGAGTTCGCACACAGCGGGGGCAGTGCGGATTGGATGGATGACGCAGAAACTTCTCGGGGAACAGCCGGTGGAAGCAAAAATACTGATGTACGGTTCCTTTGCCGCAACGGGAAAGGGCCATGGAACGGACCGCGGTCTCGTCGCGGGTCTTCTCGCATGCGGCCGGATGACGAGCGGATTCCGGACAGCTTTGAAATTGCCCGGAAGATGAGTCTTTCCTATTCATTCGGCATCGCCAATCTGACGAGTGCCCATCCGAACAGCGTCGTTCTGGAAGTAAAGGGAAAGAGCGGCCGGACGCTCGAGGTGCAGGCGTGCTCCCTTGGCGGCGGCCGTATCATGATCAACCGCCTCGACGGGCTGGATGTCAACTGCAGCTGCGAGATTCCGACCCTGATCGTCCACAATCTGGACCAGCCGGGCCACGTAGCCGAGGTTACGTCGATGCTGGCACATAAGTCAGTCAACATTGCGAATATGTCCCTCTACCGCGACAAGAGAGGCGGATCGGCCGTCATGGTCGTGGAGATGGATCAGCCGCTTCCCAAAGAGTCGCTGGAATGGCTGGAGCATCTTGAGGGCATTGTAAAGGTAACATACATCAACGTAACGGAAGGAGAAGAGGACGATGTCTTATAATTCACTGGAAGAAATTGTCCGGGAGTGCCAGGAAAAAGACCTGCCGTTTGATGAAGTCATCCTTCTGGACGATATGAATGAGAGAAATGTAAGCCGCGAAGAGTCCATTGAGACGATGCGCGGCATGTGGGAAGCCATGAAAGGCGCTGAACGGAATTATGACGGTTCGCTGCAGTCGAGAAGCGGTCTTGTGGGCGGCGCCGGAAAGACGATGCGCGCGTATGTCGAGAGCGGGAACACGCTCTGCGGACCGTTTGTCGGAAAAGTTATGGCATCTGCACTTGCGATGGGTGAGTCAAACGCCTGCATGAAGCGGATCGTTGCAGCACCGACCGCAGGAGCGTGCGGTGTGCTTCCGGCTGTGCTCGTGAATTACCAGAAAGAGAAGGGGACAGCGGATGAGCAGATCGTGCGTGCGCTCTACACGGCAGCCGGTATCGGCCAGGTCGTTGCGGCGCGGGCCTACATTGCGGGCGCTTCCGGCGGCTGCCAGGCCGAAATCGGAACAGCAAGCGCGATGGCGGCAGGCGCACTGACCGCACTTGGCGGCGGCACTCCGTCCCAGATCACGCATGCGGCAGCGATGGCATTAAAGAACCTGCTCGGTCTCGTGTGTGACCCGGTCGGCGGTCTTGTCGAGGTCCCGTGCGTCAAACGGAATGTGATCGGTTCCGTGAATGCACTTTCTGCGGCGGACATGGCACTTGCGGGAATCATAAGCCGCATTCCGCCGGATCAGGTGATCGATGCGATGCGGGAAGTCGGCGACCAGATGCATCCGAGTCTGCGCGAAACCGGCCAGGGCGCCTTGCCAACACGCCGGCAGCACGCGAGTGGTGCGCGGCACAGGAAGAAGAATAAAAAAACTTTTATTTTCGGAAAACTTTTGGTATAATAAAGGAAAGTCAGCCAAGGAGGAGGTTCTTTAAGATGGCAGAGGCAAAAATTCAGAAAAGAAACACTTATACGATATATGATGACGAAGGAATCGGAACCGTGCAGATTGCAGACGAGGTGGTAGCTATTATCGCAGGACTTGCGGCAACGGAAGTGGACGGGGTAGCCTCCATGGCCGGAAATATTACCAACGAATTAGTCAGCAAGCTTGGCATGAAAAATCTTTCCAAGGGTGTCAAAGTTGATGTACTCGACGGCGTTGTCTGCGTGGATCTTGCCCTCAATCTCAAATATGGATACGAGATTCCGGCAACCTGCAAAAACGTACAGGAAAAAGTAAAAACAGCGATCGAGAATATGACAGGCCTGGAAGTTTCCGATGTCAATGTAGCCATTGCAGGCGTGAATATGGAACAGACGAAATAAAAAACAACGAACCGCGAGGGAATAAGGCGACCCCTTACAACCCCGCGGTTCTTGTTAACTATTCAGAGCCAGATGAAATGGAAGAAAAATAGTTAATTAACTATACAGGAAGGAATTAAAACAGACAATGAACAGAAGCAAACTTCGCGAAAATATTTTTAAACTTCTCTATACCGCAGAGTTCCAGGAGAAAGAGGAGATGCCGCAGCAGATGTCTCTTTACTTTACGTACTCTGACGACAACGACGAGGATGAAGAAGTAACCGTAAGCGAAAAAGATCAGACCTATATGGAAGAGAAATACCATCATGTGACCGAGCACATCCCGGAAATCGACGAGATGCTGAACCGTACTTCCGAGGGCTGGAAAACGACCCGTATGGGAAAAGTAGACCTGGCGATCCTGCGTCTTGCCGTTTACGAGATGAAATTCGACGAGGACGTTCCGGTCGGTGTAGCCATCAACGAGGCCGTTGAGCTGGCAAAACGCTTCGGCAGAGACCAGTCTCCGTCCTTTATCAACGGTATTCTTGGAAAACTGGCAAGAGAAGAAGATGAGAAATAAAAATCAGAATGTTTACACCGTAGGCCAGGTCAATTCATACATCAAAAACATCTTTGACCAGGACTATATGCTCCGCCGGATTTACGTCAGCGGAGAAGTAAGCAACTGTAAATACCATCCGTCCGGCCACATCTATTTTTCCTTAAAAGATGCGGAAGGAACCATTTCCTGTGTCATGTTCGCCGGTTCGCGGCGCGGCCTTGCTTCCCGATGCGGGACGGCGATAACGTGATTGTCGGCGGCAGCATCAGCGTCTATGAGCGGGACGGAAAGTATCAGATCTATGCAAAAGAGATCACAAAAGAGGGCGCCGGCCTTTTATACGAAAAGTATCTGGCCCTAAAAGCAGAACTGGAAGAGATGGGCATGTTTGCCCCGGAGTACAAGCAGCCGATTCCTGCGTATGTAAAGAAAATCGGCGTTGTCACAGCACCGACGGGAGCTGCTGTGCAGGATATCAAAAACATTGCACTCCGCCGGAATCCCTTTGTCCAGATCATCCTCTACCGGCCTGGTGCAGGGAGAGGGAGCGGCGGACAGCATCGTGGAGGGCATACGCCGTCTGGACGTACTGAATCTGGATGTGCTGATCGTGGGCCGCGGAGGCGGTTCGATCGAGGATCTTTGGGCGTTCAATGAGGAAAAGTAGCGCGTGCCGTTTTTTCCTGCCATACGCCGGTGATCTCCGCCTCGGCCATGAGACCGACACAACGATCATCGATTTCGTGGCAGATCTGCGCGCCCCGACCCCGTCCGCAGCGGCGGAGCTGGCAGTCGCTGATGTCCGCGCGGTACTCAACACACTGGAAAATTATAAAAGCCGCATGAACCATGCGATGGCAAACCAGACGCAGAGAGCGAGAAGCCGCCTTCTGCAGTACGAGACAAAGTGGAAGTATCTCGGACCGGAAAATAAGATCCGTGACCAGAGAGCACGCCACGCCGAGCTGGAGCGTCGGTATACAGATGCGATGGAAGAAAAGCTCAAAGAAGCGCGCCACCGCCTTGCCCTTTACATTCAGGCGATGAAGGGTCTGTCCCCGCTGGACAAGCTGAACCAGGGCTATTCCTACGTGGAAAAAGAAGGAAAAGCCATCACTTCGGTGCAGGATGTCAAAGAAGGTGATCTGCTCGAAATCTGTGTATCAGACGGAAAGATCACAGCGCGCGCAGAGAAGACATCGGCCGTATCCTGGATGGAACAATCGTGAAAAAGCAGAGAATCGAGAAAACATGGGAAATATGGAAGCAGAAGAGAGAAAAGAAGAAGGAACCCCTTCCGGTGAGACACTGGAAGCAGCATTTGGAAAACTGGATCAGATGCTCGAAACGCTGGAGAGCAGCGATGTCAGCCTGGAAGACTCCTTTCGTTTATACAAGGAGGGAATGGAGCTTTTGAACGAATGCAGTCAGAAAATTGACCGCGTCGAGAAAAAATGCTCCAGATGAATGAGGATGGAACATTCAGAGAATTTTAAAGCGGTACTCGAAGAAAAAACGCGGGAAGCGGAAAGTATCATTGCCGCTTACCTGCCGAAAGAGGAAGGCTTTGCAAAGAAACTGGCAAAAGCCATGAATTACAGTATGACAGCGGGCGGAAAGAGGCTTCGTCCGCTGCTTTTGCAGGAGAGTTTCCGTCTGTTCGGCGGAACCGGGGAGCTGTAAAACCATTTATGGCAGCCATGGAGATGATTCACACCCATTCCCTGATCCACGATGATCTCCCTGCGATCGACAACGATGATTACCGCCGCGGCAGAAAAAACGACCCATGTCGTCTTCGGGGAGGCCGTCGGCGTGCTGGCAGGAGACGCCCTTTTAAACTATGCATACGAGACAGCCTGGAAAGCCTTTCCACTGGAGGAGCACACCGACCGCGTAGTGCGTGCTTTTGGCATTCTCTGTCAGAAAACCGGAATTTCCGGCATGTTGGGCGGTCAGAGTGTTGACGTGATGAATGAAAAAGCCGGCCATTTCGCCATCGACCGTGAGATGCTGGACTACATTTACGAGAACAAGACTTCGGCGCTTTTAGAGGCTGCATGATGGCAGGTGCGGCACTTGCAGGAGCAAACGACGATGATCTTGACGCGCTCTGCCGGATTACCTCCAAGTCGGGATCGCGTTCCAGATCCGGGACGACATCCTGGATGTCACATCCACGATGGAGGAGCTTGGAAAGCCGGTTTTCAGCGATGAAAAGAATGAAAAAACAACGTATGTGACGATGTTTGGCACAGACGGGGCGGAGCAGGAGGTAAAACGGCTCACGAAAGAGGCCGTAGACGAACTGAAAAATCTGTCCTGTCCGGGAGATAAAATATTTCTGGAAGAGCTGTTTGAATCTCTGACTTCCAGAAAAAAGTAAGGGATGATTTCATGTTAGAAAAAATACAGAAACCAAACGATATTAAGAAGATTCCGGCGGACCAGCTTCCGGCGCTTGCAGATGAAATCCGGGAATTTATTATCGAGTCTTTGAGTAAAACCGGCGGCCATCTGGCGTCCAATCTTGGTGTCGTGGAACTGACGATTGCGATGCACCGCGTCTTCGATCTTCCAAAAGACAAGCTGATCTGGGATGTGGGACACCAGTCCTACACGCACAAGATTCTGACCGGGCGGAAAGACGGGTTTGAAACGCTGCGCCGGGAAGGCGGCATCAGCGGATTCCCGAAGCGGAGCGAGAGTGACTGCGATGTATTCGACACCGGCCACAGCTCGACCTCGATTTCCGCAGGCGTCGGCTATGTGCGTGCACGGGAACTGAAAAAAGAAAATTATTCCGTTATTTCGATCATCGGAGATGGTGCGCTGACCGGCGGCATGGCGTACGAGGCGCTGAACAATGCGGCCAGCCTGAAATCGAATTTTATTATCGTTTTAAATGACAACGAAATGTCGATCACCGAGAATGTCGGCGGTATGTCATCGTACCTGTCCGGCCTTCGGACGGCATCGGCGTACACGGATTTCAAGATGGACGTCACAAAGGCATTGAACCGCATTCCGGGCATCGGACCTGGCATGGTGGATGCGATGCGGAAGACGAAAAGCAGCATCAAACAGATCATCATCCGGGCATGCTGTTTGAGGATATGGGACTTACGTATTAGGTCCTGTGGAC
>ENA-OQER01001484-OQER01001484.1-human-gut-metagenome-genome-assembly--contig:-NODE-1484-length-11160-cov-2.861688_pt1 | contig 11160 bp, 12 predicted proteins | sample MGYA00242797_ERZ504639 | MGnify/ENA primary metagenome ERZ504639 (study PRJEB26092, sample SAMD00036306) | human gut metagenome | host: Homo sapiens | study: EMG produced TPA metagenomics assembly of...
TAGTATGTCTTACGAAACAACGTCCGCCACATTTCATGTCTATTGAAGAATTCGGACATATTCTTGACGAAATAAAACCATATACGAATTACATATATCTGCATGTAAAAGGTGAACCTATGCTGCATCCTGAACTTGATACTATTCTTTCCATGTGCCAGGATGCCGGCCTTACTGTCAACCTTACAACAAATGGCACACTGCTTTATAGGAAGCTTTTCACTCTTATAAAACATCCTGTACATCAGATAAATGTATCTATGCATAGCGCAGATGATAACGACTGCATAGATATGGATAACTATATAAATGAACTTTTCTACTCATGTGATGAAATATTGGAAAAAACAGATACTGAGATATCTCTTAGATTATGGAATACTAAAAATGAGCCAGCTCTTTTTGGAAAGAAAAACTGTACTATAAAAAAACATCTTTATGTCAATGTACAGAGTCCATTTGAATGGCCTGAGCTTGACAGCAGTTATTGCAATGAACGTGGTTTCTGTCAGGGACTTAGAACACATATAGCTATACTGAGTGATGGTACTGTAACACCATGCTGTCTTGATGGCAATGGTATTATGAAGCTTGGAAATATCTTTGACACACCACTTAAAAATATTCTGGAATGTGAGAGAAGTTCTGCATTTACAAAGGGGTTCCATAATAAATATGCTGTAGAACCACTATGTCAGCACTGCTCTTTCAAGGAAAGATTCGCACATAAGATGTAGATAAAATATATTTTGACAGAATTGGAGAATAGTGTGAAAAATAAGATTTTTCACACGCAAGATTGTGCTTACGCACAAACTTGAGATGCGCTGAGAAGCAGCGCAAGAATGGAGAATATAATGAAAAAAATAGTACTTACCGGTGGTGGAACTGCTGGTCATGTAACACCCAATATAGCACTTCTTCCAAGCCTTAAAGAGGCTGGATATGAGGTATTCTATATCGGCTCGTACAACGGAATTGAAAAAACTCTTATAGAAGACCTTGATATTCCTTACTACGGAATATCTTCTGGAAAACTAAGAAGATATAGAAGCTTTAAGAATCTTACTGATCCATTCAGGGTTATCAAAGGTTATTTTCAGGCAGGAAAGCTTATGCGCCGCATTAAACCTGATATCGTGTTTTCAAAAGGTGGCTTTGTATCGGTACCAGTAGTACTTGCTGCTGGAAATAAGCATATTCCTGTTATCATCCATGAATCAGATATGACACCTGGTCTGGCTAACAGGATAGCTATGAAAAAAGCAACACGAATATGCTGTAATTTCCCCGAAACAGTTAAATATCTTCCAAAGGATAAAGCTGTGCTTACTGGTTCTCCTATAAGACAGGAGCTTCTTCTTGGTAATAAGCTTGCTGGTCTTGAACTGTGTGGATTTACACTGATAAGCCTATAATAATGGTTGTCGGAGGCAGCACTGGTGCTGTACACGTTAATGAGGCAGTAAGAAAGATTCTTCCAGAGCTTCTAAAAAGCTTTCAGGTTGTCCATCTATGTGGAAAAGGAAAAATGGATACCTCCCTTAACAATCTAGGCGGATATATCCAGTTTGAATACATAAGTGAACAGATGCGTGATCTTTTCGCCATAAGTGATATTGTTATATCAAGAGCAGGTGCCAACTCAATATGTGAATTGCTTGCACTTAAGAAGCCTAACCTTTTGATACCTCTTTCTGCCAATGCAAGCCGTGGCGACCAGATACTTAATGCAAAGTCTTTTAAAGAGCATGGTTATTCGAGTGTTATATTTGAAGAAGACCTTACTCCTGAAGTTCTTTTAAATGCTGTAAATGAACTGTATGAAAACAGACATACTTATATAAACAATATGGCTAAAAGTAAAGAAAGCAATGCTATTCCTATCATTATGGAACTAATAGAAAACTCTTCTAAATAAATAATTAAAAAATATATATTAAGCGCCTGCTGTACCGTATATTGATAAAGTTGAAATTCATTTCAAAAAAGACATATCAGCTGATGTTTATTTCACTTCTGGTATAAACGCAATCTAGCAAGCAGGCGCTGATTTTCTACTCAACAAAATATGCATCTGGATTAACTGGTTCTCCGTACTGTGTAAGTTTAAAATATACCCCAGGACCTTCTTCAATATAGTATGCACTTGGGCTTGCCACTGTACCTATAAGCTGTCCTGTTGTAACCTTATCCCCTTTTTCAGATTAACATTTTCTATCATTCCTGTAGTTGTCTCATATCCATTTCCGATAGATACCGTTACTGTTGTACCTGTTTCAGAAAGCTCTGCAACGTCTGTGACTACGCCTGAAGCTGCTGCTGCAACATTAGTTCCTACTTCTGAGTTTATGATGATCCCTGGACTGCATTTATATACTCCAAGACTTTTAAAAAGCACTGTTTCATCCATACTATAATCCAGTGTAATATGTCCTAATACCGGCCATGCCATTTTATTACTTTCATCAAATGTAAAACTTCTCATAGCTTCTGCCATAACCTCTTCAGATGATAATGTTGGTGGAACTGTAGCTTCTTCCTGCATTGTTGTATCTTCTTTATCAGATATCATCAGCTCATCATTATTCTTTTCCACAGACTCGTTTTTTTCAGCCATTCTTCCCCTTGCGTTTGCTTCTAACAGCTCATCCTGTGCATCTGACTCATCTATATTTTCTTCTGCATCCTCTGTCTTCATTGCAACATTTTCCTCTGTTTCGTTCAAATTAACAATATTGCCGCTTTCATTTCTGTTAGCATTTACATTTTTTATAACCGAAACAACACCAATAATAAGAGCTGCAATTATACCAAGTGAAATAATTGTAGATACTATCTTTACTGTATTCCTTCTATCTTTATCCATATTAACCTCCATTCCATGCATAATATGCATATTTTAATAAACAAGCCGTTCACCAGATGCATTTATAGTTTTATGCACTTATTGCTTGCGATGTTAATATGTTTTCCACTTATTCAGCTACTTATTCACTTATTTTAAATATGTTTTTATTTTTGTTAATTTTAAATATTTAGGTTTATTTTATTTGTTGTAAATATATTTAAACTCATTACACTTTTAAATTCTTATATAGTTCTCTGACTTTAAAAAAAGGGTGTAAACACCTCTCAGTGTCAACACCCTTACTTTTATTACTTTATTATGATTTTTGTTATAATTCCTGCTATAAATTCTTTTTATGAATTCTACTTATTATCTTTATCGAGGAATCTCATTTTAGCTTCCGCTGATGCACGCTTTTCCATGCTTTCAACAGCCGCATTGGATTCTCCATACATAGAACCAAGATTGTTAGCAATCTTATTCTTACATCTTTCACAGAACCTGCCAGATCTTATTGTTGCTCCACATCTTTCACATCTGATACCTATAGGTGAATCCTCAGCTATCATAAGACGCTCTTCTCTTATCCACTGTTCTATCTGTCTTGAGCTTACATCACATTCTTCTGACACTTCATTGATAGTTGCAGCTTTATGTTCCTCTATATATTCTTTGACTTCGTCAAACTTTTCTTCCATCTTCTCTATACAGTTAGGACACAGATTGCGGTAAGGACCACCTATAAAATTATATAACTTACCACACATTCTGCAATTTCTTACATCCATAATTTTCCTCCATTCTTGTGTCTAAAATCCTTTTCCTATACACAACGTGACCACATATACTTTATCTGTCCCAGATTCTTTAAAACATCTTGCACACGCGTCTACCGTTGCACCCGTTGTATATATATCATCCACAATTAATACTTTATTATATCTTATACTATTATTGCAGATTTGAAAAGCGTTTTGAAGATTTTTAACTCTTTCTTCATTACTCAGTTCCTTCATTGGCGTTGTCTTCCTGATACGCATAATATATTTATTATTGATGGGAATTCCCATACTGCCTGAAAGTTCATCTGCAATAAGCTCCGCCTGGTTATAACCTCTCTGCTTAAGCTTTGATTCATGTATTGGTACAGGTATAATCACATCAGCCTCCATGCTCTTATAACCATACCACACATTCTTTCAATTTCTCTTGCATATATACCCGCATATTCTCTCTTATTATGATACTTAAATCTATATATCGACTGCTTTATTCCATCTGAATACTCATATAAGCTTACTGCCTGGTCATAAATATGTTCTGTTTTCATACAATCCTGGCAGTATTCCCTGTCATCATCAAGAGCTTTGCCACATTTTATGCATGTCGGCTCATCAACATATGTTATTTTGTCAAGACACCACGGACATATATCCAGTCTTTCTTTGTTCTTTACTACACGCGGTTTTCCACATATGGGACATGCCGGAGGATACAAAACATCTTCTGTATTTTTTATTATATCCTGGATGATTTTTTCTATTTTTTCTTTTAAATATCTTTTTTCTTTTGAATACATTTTCCCCTTAAATATAGTTTTCTTTCAAATATCTTTTTTCTTTGTTTTTAATTTCACATTTTATCATATGTAATCTACTTAATTTCTGATATTTCCTTTATTCTTTCGTCCAATGAAGTGTATCTTTTAGCTTCAGATTCATTTTTTGCCATCTCCATAAACACCGGCTCTTCTCCTATTATACACACACATTTTCTTGCTCTTGTGATAGCTGTATATAGAATATTCCGGTTCATAAGCATTCTTGGACCTGCATACATCGGTATAATAACAGCAGGATATTCACTTCCCTGTGCCTTATGCACTGTTATTGAATATGCAAGCTCCAGCTCATCAAGATCATCAAAGCTGTATTCGACATATCTTCCATCTTCAAATCTTACTGTCATGCTTTTATTAAATGGTACTATCTCCATAACTATCCCTGTGTCTCCGTTAAACACTCCGCTTCCCTGTTCTATAGCCATTCCACGATCATTTTTTTTCGTCCAGTCAAGCTGATAGTCATTTTTTATCTGCATAACCTTATCGCCTTCCCTGAAAACATTATCCCCGTGCTTTTTTTCCATCTTGGAGGCACTGGAAGGATTGAGGAAATCCTGAAGAATATTGTTAAGTCTTTCAACACCTACTGCTGATTTTCTTGAAGGTGTAAGCACTTGTATTTCGTTTATATCTGCACCGACATAACCTGGCAGCTTATCCTTAATAACTGTTTTCAATGCAGCTATTATGGCCTCAGAACCTGTCTGTGTATAAAAAGAAAATCCTTGCTATACTTGTTTAACGTAACCTGTTCGCCTTTATTAATCTTGTGGGCATTGGTTATTATCTCACTTTCTGCTGCCTGTCTGAATATCTTTTCAAGCTTTACAACATTAAAACATCCTGATGATATAATATCCTTTAACACATTTCCTGGTCCCACACTAGGAAGCTGGTCAACATCTCCTACAAGTATAAGCCTTGTACCTACAGGAACTGCCTTAAGCAATGCATTCATAATGTTAATGTCAACCATGGACATCTCATCCACTATTATTACGTCTGCTTCGAGAGGATTATCCTGATCTCTGTTAAAATGCATGCCAAGACTTGAAGAAGCATTACGCTTTTCGTTATCAAGCTCAGAAAGCCCACCTCCTGCTATCTCTAACAATCTGTGGATTGTCTGTGCTTCAACACCGCACGTTTCTGTCATACGCTTCGCAGCCCTTCCTGTTGGTGCAGCAAGCCGTATATCCAGTCTTTCCATTTCAAAATATTTTATTATGGCGTTAATCGTTGTTGTTTTTCCTGTACCAGGACCACCTGTTATTACAATAAGTCCATTGAGTGCCGCTAATGCAACCGCACGTTTTTGTATATCATCAAGTATTATGTTTTCTGATTTTTCGATATCTGCTATGCGTTCATATACATTTCCTGTATCTTCATCACATTGTATATTAAGCTCAAGAAGATTCTTTGCAACATTCTGTTCCATGCGATAATACATGGCTGAATATACATTCCATGATGTATGTCCATCACTTTCCTGTTCCTTTATGCTGTATGACATATCCTTTTCATCATCTGGCACGTCATCCGCATTTTTCTTAATATATATCTTTTTATCAATAGCAAGATCACTTATATAATGTTCATAATCCGTTATCTTGACGTCAAGCAGCATCTCAGCCTGATATTTTAAGCTTATCATATGGAAGATATGTATGCCCCTGCAGTGTCGCCTGATTAAGACAGTATAAAGTCCGCTTTTTATTCTGAAATCAGAATCGCCCTTTATTCCTACCTTTGTCGCTATTGCATCAGCCTTTTTAAAGCCTATGCCTTCAATATCATCTGCCAGCTTATAAGGGTTATCAGTGATTATCGTGTATATGCTGTTACCGTATTTTTTAAATATTTTATTGGCAAGATTCATCTGGATACCATAATCTGAAAGATACATAACAGCTTTTCTGGTATCTCTTTTACCGGCATATTGCTGTGCTATATCCATTGCTTTGTTGTAGCTTATTCCTTTAATATCTGCCAGACGCTCCGGCTCTTTGTCGAGTATTTCAAAGGTCTGCTCGCCGAACTCCTTAACTATTCGTTCTGCCATTTTAGCGCCTATACCCTTTATAGCCCCGGAACTTAGATAACGCTTTACAGATTCTGCATCTGTAGGCGTCTTGAATTCATAAGAACTTATCTTAAACTGCATTGTATAATATGATGGATGCTTAACAAAAACACCATCTGCAGCTATAAATTCACCTGTGTCAACACTGCTTAGTGTGCCAACACAGGTAATATCGTCACCTTTGTATTCTATTTCGAAAACTGTATAACCATTATCCTCATTACGAAAGATAATGTTTTCTACAAATCCTTCTACATACTTAACAGACTCGTAATCCAATCTGCTTTTCCCTCTCTTTATAACTTTTTACCAAACTATAATTATAGCTACGCTTCATCTACTGTGTAGTTACGCTTCATCTGCTGGTAAAGTGTCTGTGCAATACCAAGTCCCTTACCATTATCAGATTCTGTAAACAACTCAGCATAGTTTTTAATCATCTCATCACCGAAGTAACTTCCAAGTGTACTCATGCAGAGTCTGACTCTCCACCTATAGATGCCATACTGTTAAACAATGAAGTACTACTATCATCATCTGAATCTATCTTAGCCATCTTTTCCATAGATTTAAGCATCTGTTCTACAAAGTAACTTTCAAAATCCTTGCATACACTCATAAGCTCATCATCAGATGCCTTGGAAAAATCTGTACCATTTATCTTATCTGTAAGACTGATGATGTTTTATCATATGTATCTGCATAACTTGTATTAACACCTGTCATATAATCCATACATATCTCCTATTATATCTTAAGTTTATCTCTTAAGTGCATTAGCCTGTTCCATCATAGTATCAGATGTTGTTATTGCCTTTGAACATAACTCATATGCTCTCTGTGCTGTAATAAGATTAACCATCTCTGTTGCTACTTCAACGTTAGAAGCCTCAAGATATTTCTGCTTTAACTGGCTCTTTTTGCAACGGCATCTACATCTTCATTTAAAGCGATACCTGATGCATCTGTCTCAGCAAGATAATTACCACCAAGCTTTTCAAGTCCTGATGGATTCGTAAACTGAAAAAGTCCTATCTTTACACCTATAGGTGTAACATTGCCATCATCTTCTTTATATGTTACATTGCCATCGGAATCCATGCTGATTCTTGTTAAATCATATTCATCTGATGATACAACTATAGGCTGTCCATCTGAGCTTAATACTGGATATCCGTCTGCTGTACACAGCATCATACCCTCTGTTGATGTTGAAAAATAGAAATTTCCATTACGTGTATATAATGTATCTCCATCTTCATTCTGTATAGCAAAGAAACCATCTCCACTAATAGCAAAATCTGTTGCACTGTCACTCGCATTCATGGCACCCTGTGTATAGTGTGATGTTATTGATGATACTCTTGCACCAAGACCAACCTGCGCAGAAACTGGCTTAAACTCACCATTGGCTGATGTTGTTCTTGCCTGAAGATTCTGATATAGCAAAGACTTAAACTCAGTTGACTCTGATTTATAACCTACTGTGTTAACATTTGCAAGGTTATTCGATATTGTATCTACACTTGTCTGCTGTGCCATCATACCTGATGCTGCAGTCCACAATGACCTCATCATAATGCTTGTCCTCCTGATTACTCTAATAAATACTTTATAACTCTGATATGCTTACCATCTTGCCTAGCATATCATCAACTGCATTAACTATCTTCTGATTACTCTCATATTCTCTGGCTATGTTAATCATGTCTACCATCTCTGTAACTACGTTAATATTAGATGCTTCAATATATCCCTGATTAACCACGGCATCAGAATCCTTTGTAACAGCTCCATCAACCGCTCTGTAAAGATTCTCACCGTACGCTCTATATAATCATAGTCTTCAAAATCAACTATTCCAAATGTATCTACATACTGTCCATCTGCGTATATAGCACCTGTTGAATCAACAGATAACTGCGATGCATCTGTAGGAAGTAGTATTGGGTCTCCACTTTCACCTAATACATAATCACCATCCTTGGTAACCAGATAACCTTCCTGATTCATCTGGAAAGATCCATCCCTGGTATAAAGTGTTGATGTTTCACCTGCTTTGTTAGTAAATGATATTGAGAAGAATCCCTTACCAGAAAGTGCAAAATCATAATTACTGTCAGTGTTTCTAAGTGAGCCCTGATCCCAGCTTCTATATGTTTCACCTATCTTTGCTCCAAGACTCATTCTACCTATATTCTGGTTCATATATCCAACTGTAGCATCTTTTATCTTTATTCCATATACTGAATCAAAGCTTTGTGTTGTCACACCTTCTTTTTTAAAACCTGTTGTTGTAGCATTTGCAAGATTGTTTGATACTACATCAAGTCTCTTCTGCTGATTCACTAATCCTGTATAAGCAGTGTATAAACCTCTTACCATACCTGACCTCTTTTCCTGCGAATTTATGTTAACAGCTATTTTATATGTTATAACAGATATCATAACATATATACTGTTAACATAAGCTTCTAATCTTCTCTGTAACCTGAAAGGAATTCTATAAACTTACCTGTTCCTATAGCAACTGCTGTCATAGGATCCTCTGCTGTCATAGTATTAATTCCTGTTTTTGACTCTATAAGATCCTCTAATCCTGAAAGCAGACTTCCTCCACCTGTAAGGACGATTCCTCTGTCTGCAATATCAGATGCAAGTTCTGGTGGTGTCTTTTCTAACACACTATGAACTGCTTCTACTATCTGTGAAGTAGCTTCCTTTAAAGCTTCCTCTGTCTCTTCAGAAGTTACCTCTACTGTCTTAGGAAGACCTGTAACAAGGTTACGTCCTCTTACATTCATTTTGGCTACTTCTGGTCTTGGATAAGCTGATCCAATCTTTATCTTAATATCTTCTGCTGTTCTTTCACCGATAAGAAGATTGTGCTTCTTTCTCATGTATCTTACAAGTGCTTCATCAAAATCATCACCTGCAATCTTGATAGATGTACTTACAACTGTACCGCCAAGTGATATAACTGCAATATCTGTAGTGCCACCACCGATATCAACTATCATGTTTCCACAAGGTCTTGAAATATCTATACCAGCTCCAATAGCTGCTGCTATAGGCTCTTCAATAATAGCAACCTCTCTTGCACCTGCCTGAAGAGTTGCATCCTCAACTGCCTTCTTCTCTACTTCTGTAACACCAGAAGGTACACATACGCTTATTCTAGGCTTCTTAAGCATTCTTCTGCCGATAGCCTTCTGGATAAAGTACTTAAGCATCTTTTCTGTAACTGTATAATCTGAAATAACACCCTGACGAAGTGGTCTTACCGCTACAATGTTTCCTGGTGTTCTACCAAGCATCAGACGTGCTTCCTCGCCAATAGCCTTAATCTTGTTAGTATCTCTGTCAAATGCGACAACTGAAGGCTCCTTTAAAACTACGCCTTTTCCCTTTATATATACAAGAATACTTGCAGTACCAAGATCGATTCCAATATCAGTTGATAACATTCTGTTTTCCTCCTAAAATCCAACTCATTAATCCTACTCAATAATCCAGCTCATTAATCTAACCTGTTAATTTAACTCGTTAATCAAGTTTATTAACCTGACTCGTTAATCAAATTCGTTAATCTGACTTGTTAATCTGACTTGTTGATCAAGTTCGTTAATCAGCTTATTGTTTGTTATCATTAATTATGTCCAATCTGCATATTTTACATAAACAATACATCTTATAAACATATACAAACATTTTTACTTTATTAATATATTAGCAATAAAAAATACATTTCATAGCTAATCAACATTATATACATAAACAGGGAATTTTAAAAGTACTTAATGAGAAAAAATATGATTTTTTATAAATATAGTTGTTTAATTGAATATTAGTTGGTGACGAACGGACGACAAATATAAGCTACAGGCAGTCCTGCATACTATGTTCAATGCCAGAAGCTTTGATTGGATATTTCTAAGTCTTTCCATGTAAACTATGGTAACTGACGCTACCGCTCAGACGCGCCGTCCATGGCGCGGCTTCGCTGCTTCGTACATCCGTGTACGAAGCTAGCTGGTTGGCTAAGGGAAAGACTAAGAACTATCACAATCAACTTCAAGTGCATTTCGCATAGTATGCAGGACTGCCTGTAGCTTATATTTGTCTGTACTACGGCATAATGTAATACTGAATATTCAATTAAATCAAAGTCAGACAGCATATATGAGGAAAGCAGGTGCGCATACATCATGAGATGCACTTGAAGTCCAATTGTGATAGTTCTTAGACTTTTCCTTAACTACCCAGCTATCCACAGACACGGATGTCTGTGGAAGTTCGATATGGGACACGGATGTCCCGTATGAACGGTAGCGGAAACTACCATTACGTATATGAAAGTCTTAGAAATATCCAATTGAGCTTCTGGCATCGTTGATGTATGCACACCTGCTTTCCTCATATATGCTGTCGTCCGTATATTAATAATATGTGCTAAACAACAACATTTTAAAGATACTTCTTAAGTATATCAGCCTTGTCTGTCTGCTCCCAAGGGAGATTAAGGTCTGTACGTCCAAAATGTCCATAGCTTGCTGTCTGCTTATAGATTGGTCTTCTTAAATTAAGCATATTTATAAT
>ENA-OQER01001486-OQER01001486.1-human-gut-metagenome-genome-assembly--contig:-NODE-1486-length-11150-cov-2.050894_pt1 | contig 11150 bp, 15 predicted proteins | sample MGYA00242797_ERZ504639 | MGnify/ENA primary metagenome ERZ504639 (study PRJEB26092, sample SAMD00036306) | human gut metagenome | host: Homo sapiens | study: EMG produced TPA metagenomics assembly of...
TGCTCCTTGTACTATTCCCCAGTTCCAATAGCCATTATATCGGTTTTCTTCATCGTAAATGGGTTGGTGGGTCAAAGAAAGCAGCGGCACCTACAGCACCGGAATCTGCAAATCGGTTTTTATTGATGGTGCCTTTTACATTGATGTCTACTCTCCCCCAGCTCTTCAAGAATGGTTTTGGTGTAATCCGCTTCACCCACTGAAACACCGCCGGAACTGATCACCACATCCGCCTGGCTGTCGGCTTCAATAAATGCGGCGCGCAGGGCATGTGGATCGTCGCGGATAATCCCTAAGTTGATTACCTCGCATCCCAACTGTTCTAACATCAGGTGTACGGCGAGACGGTTGGTATCGTAGATTTGGCCATCGCCCAGTGGCTGACCGGGCAACTGGAGTTCATCACCGGTAGAAAAAGCGCTACACGCACTTTACGAATCACCGGAACTTCGGCAATCCCCAGTGAAGCAATCACTGGCAGTTCAGCGGTAGTCAGGCGAGTTCCGCCGGGAAAACAACCGCACCTGCAGAGATATCTTCACCGCGACGGCGAATATTTTGCCCGCTACGCACTTCAGCAGTAAAACGCACGCCATTGTCCGTTTGTTCAGTCTGCTCCTGCATCACCACTGCTTCGCAGCCTTCCGGCACCGGCGCACCGGTCATAATACGAATGCAGGTACCCGCAGGCCATTCACCATGGTACGGCTGACCGGCAAAGGATTTACCGGCAACGGGCAGCGGTTGCCTGGAGGCAATATCGGCTAAACGCACCGCGTAGCCGTCCATTGCGGAGTTATCAAACCCCGGAACATCAAGCGGCGAAACGACATCGCTCGCCAGAATACGACCAAAACACTGTACCAGTGGCAGCGTTTCCTGGGCGGTCAGTGGGGTGACGCGAGAAAGCATCTCATTAAGCGCGGTGTCGAGCGACATCAATCCGGTGGTAAATTCCATGAAAACACTCCTGCGGAGCAAAATCGAATTTGCCTATTATGTCAGAAAAACGCCACAGACTGTATGCCACCTCGGGCGTAGCGTTGGCTCCTGCCTTTACATGCCATATCCATCTTTCTATATTCAAAAATTGAATGAGTAATTCATAAAAATTCTGATATTTATAGCAAAAGTGGCGAGCCACCCTTAATGGACGAATACTATGGGCAAAGCAGTCATTGCAATTCATGGTGGCGCAGGTGCAATTAGCCGCGCGCAGATGAGTCTGCAACAGGAATTACGCTACATTGAGGCGTTGTCTGCCATTGTTGAAACCGGGCAGAAAATGCTGGAAGCGGGCGAAAGTGCGCTGGATGTGGTGACGGAAGCGGTGCGTCTGCTGGAAGAGTGTCCACTGTTTAACGCCGGAATTGGCGCTGTCTTTACGCGTGATGAAACCCATGAACTGGACGCTGTGTGATGGATGGTAACACCTGAAAGCCGGTGCGGTGGCGGGCGTAGTCATCTGCGTAATCCGGTTCTTGCCGCCCGGCTGGTGATGGAGCAAAGCCCGCATGTGATGATGATTGGCGAAGGGGCAGAAAATTTTGCGTTTGCTCGTGGCATGGAGCGCGTCTCGCCGGAGATTTTCTCCACGCCTTTGCGTTATGAACAACTACTGGCAGCGCGCAAGGAAGGGGCAACCGTCCTCGACCATAGCGGTGCGCCACTGGATGAAAAACAGAAAATGGGCACCGTGGGGGCCGTGGCGTTGGATTTAGACGGCAATTTGGCGGCAGCCACGTCCACAGGCGGAATGACCAATAAATTACCCGGACGAGTTGGCGATAGTCCCTTAGTGGGTGCCGGATGCTACGCCAATAACGCCAGTGTGGCGGTTTCTTGTACCGGCACGGGCGAAGTCTTCATCCGCGCGCTGGCGGCATATGACATCGCCGCGTTAATGGATTACGGCGGAATTAAGTCTCGCGGAAGCCTGCGAGCGGGTAGTAATGGAAAAACTCCCTGCGCTTGGCGGTAGCGGTGGCTTAATCGCTATCGACCATGAAGGGAATGTCGCGCTACCGTTTAACACCGAAGGAATGTATCGCGCCTGGGGCTACGCAGGCGATACGCCAACCACCGGTATCTACCGTGAAAAAGGGGACACCGTTGCCACACAGTGATGAACTTGATGCCGGTAATGTGCTGGCGGTTGAAAATCTGAATATTGCCTTTATGCAGGACCAGCAGAAAATAGCTGCGGTCCGCAATCTCTCTTTTAGTCTGCAACGCGGTGAGACGCTGGCAATTGTTGGCGAATCCGGCTCCGGTAAGTCAGTGACTGCGTTGGCATTGATGCGCCTGTTGGAACAGGCGGGCGGTTTAGTACAGTGCGATAAAATGCTGTTGCAGCGGCGCAGTCGCGAAGTGATTGAACTTAGCGAGCAGAGCGCTGCACAAATGCGCCATGTTCGCGGTGCGGATATGGCGATGATATTTCAGGAACCGATGACATCGCTGAACCCGGTATTTACTGTGGGTGAACAGATTGCCGAATCAATTCGTCTGCATCAGAACGCCAGTCGTGAAGAAGCGATGGTCGAGGCGAAGCGGATGCTGGATCAGGTACGCATTCCTGAGGCACAAACCATTCTTTCACGTTATCCGCATCAATCTCTGGCGGGATGCGCCAGCGAGTGATGATTGCGATGGCGCTGTCATGCCGCCCGGCGGTGCTGATTGCCGATGAGCCAACCACCGCGCTGGATGTCACTATTCAGGCGCAGATCCTGCAATTAATCAAAGTATTGCAAAAAGAGATGTCGATGGGCGTTATCTTTATCACTCACGATATGGGCGTGGTGGCAGAGATTGCCGATCGGGTACTGGTGATGTATCAGGGCGAGGCGGTGGAAACGGTACCGTCGAACAGATTTTTCATGCACCGCAACATCCTTACACCCGTGCGCTGTTAGCTGCTGTTCCGCAACTTGGTGCGATGAAAGGGTTAGATTATCCCCGACGTTTCCCGTTGATATCGCTTGAACATCCAGCGAAACAGGCCCCCCCCATCGAGCAGAAAACGGTGGTGGATGGCGAACCTGTTTTACGAGTGCGTAATCTTGTCACCCGTTTCCCTTTGCGCAGCGGTTTGTTGAATCGCGTAACGCGGGAAGTGCATGCCGTTGAGAAAGTCAGTTTTGATCTCTGGCCTGGCGAAACGCTATCGCTGGTGGGCGAGTCTGGCAGCGGTAAATCCACTACCGGGCGGGCGTTGCTGCGCCTGGTCGAATCGCAGGGCGGCGAAATTATCTTTAACGGTCAGAGAATCGATACCTTGTCACCCGGCAAACTTCAGGCATTGCGCCGGGATATTCAGTTTATTTTTCAGGACCTTACGCTTCGCTGGACCCACGTCAGACCATCGGTGATTCGATTATCGAACCGCTGCGTGTACACGGTTTATTGCCAGGTAAAGAAGCGGCTGCACGCGTTGCGTGGTTGCTGGAGCGCGTGGGCCTGTTACCTGAACATGCCTGGCGTTACCCGCATGAGTTTTCCGGCGGTCAGCGCCAGCGCATCTGCATTGCTCGCGCGTTGGCATTGAATCCGAAAGTGATCATTGCCGACGAAGCCGTCTCGGCGCTGGATGTTTCTATTCGCGGGCAGATTATCAACTTGTTGCTCGATCTCCAGCGTGATTTCGGCATTGCGTATCTGTTTATCTCCCACGATATGGCCGTGGTAGAGCGGATTAGTCATCGTGTGGCGGTGATGTATCTCGGGCAAATTGTTGAAATTGGTCCACGGCGCGCGGTCTTCGAAAACCCGCAGCATCCTTATACGCGTAAATTACTGGCGGCAGTTCCGGTCGCTGAACCGTCCCGACAACGACCGCAGCGTGTACTGCTGTCGGACGATCTTCCCAGCAATATTCATCTGCGTGGCGAAGAGGTGGCAGCCGTCTCGTTGCAATGCGTCGGGCCGGGGCATTACGTCGCACAACCACAATCAGAATACGCATTCATGCGTAGATAACATTCAGGCGGAGAATAAAATGGCAAGAGCTGTACACCGTAGTGGGTTAGTGGCGCTGGGCATTGCGACAGCGTTGATGGCATCTTGTGCATTCGCTGCCAAAGATGTGGTGGTGGCGGTAGGATCGAATTTCACCACGCTCGATCCGTATGACGCGAATGACACGTTATCTCAGGCCGTAGCGAAATCGTTTTACCAGGGCTGTTCGGTCTGGATAAAGAGATGAAACTGAAAAACGTGCTGGCGGAGAGTTATACCGTTTCCGATGACGGCATTACTTACACCGTGAAATTGCGGGAAGGCATTAAATTCCAGGATGGCACCGATTTCAACGCCGCGGCGGTGAAAGCGAATCTGGACCGGGCCAGCGATCCGGCGAATCATCTTAAACGCTATAACCTGTATAAGAATATTGCCAAAACGGAGGCGATCGATCCAACAACAGTAAAGATTACCCTCAAACAGCCGTTCTCAGCGTTTATTAATATTCTTGCCCATCCGGCGACCGCGATGATTTCACCGGCAGCGCTGGAAAAATATGGCAAGGAGATTGGTTTTCATCCGGTGGGAACCGGACCGTATGAACTGGATACCTGGAATCAGACCGATTTTGTGAAGGTGAAAAAATTCGCGGGTTACTGGCAGCCAGGATTGCCCAAACTGGACAGCATAACCTGGCGTCCGGTGGCGGATAACAACACCCGCGCGGCAATGCTGCAAACCGGTGAAGCGCAGTTTGCTTTCCCCATTCCCTACGAGCAGGCCACACTGCTGGAGAAAAACAAAAATATCGAGTTGATGGCCAGTCCGTCAATTATGCAGCGTTATATCAGTATGAACGTGACGCAAAAGCCGTTCGATAACCCGAGGTCCGTGAGGCGCTGAATTACGCCATTAACCGTCCGGCGCTGGTGAAGTTGCCTTTGCGGGCTATGCAACGCCAGCTACTGGTGTGGTACCGCCAAGTATCGCCTACGCGCAAAGTTATAAACCGTGGCCTTACGATCCAGTGAAAGCGCGCGAATTACTGAAAGAGGCGGGATATCCCAACGGTTTCAGTACCACGCTGTGGTCGTCACATAACCACAGCACCGCGCAGAAAGTGCTGCAATTTACCCAGCAGCAGTTAGCGCAGGTCGGGATTAAAGCCAGGTGACCGCGATGGATGCCGGACAGCGGGCGGCAGAAGTTGAAGGTAAAGGGCAAAAAGAGAGCGGCGTGCGGATGTTCTACACTGGCTGGTCGCTTCAACCGGCGAAGCGGACTGGGCGTATCGCCACTGTTCGCCTCGCAAAACTGGCCACCGACGCTGTTTAATACCGCATTTACAGCAATAAACAGGTGGACGACTTCCTGGCTCAGGCACTGAAAACTAATGATCCGGCGGAAAAGACCCGCTTGTATAAGGCGGCGCAGGATATCATCTGGCAAGAGTCGCCGTGGATCCCGCTGGTGGTAGAAAAACTGGTGTCGGCACACAGTAAAAACCTGACCGGTTTTTGGATCATGCCAGACACCGGCTTCAGCTTTGAAGACGCGGATTTGCAATAAGCAACGCAGGGAGTGGAATGCTTAATTACGTTATCAAACGCTTACTGGGGTTGATTCCGACGCTGTTTATCGTCTCGGTGCTGGTGTTTTTATTTGTGCATATGCTGCCCGGCGATCCGGCGCGATTGATTGCCGGGCCCGAAGCTGATGCGCAGGTTATAGAACTGGTGCGTCAGCAGCTGGGGTTGGATCAGCCGCTGTATCACCAGTTCTGGCACTATATCAGCAATGCTGTGCAGGGGGATTTTGGCCTGTCGATGGTGTCGCGTCGTCCGGTTGCCGATGAGATTGCCAGCCGCTTTATGCCAACGCTGTGGCTGACCATAACCAGTATGGTCTGGGCGGTGATATTTGGTATGGCGGCGGGAATTATCGCCGCCGTCTGGCGTAATCGTTGGCCGGATCGATTGAGTATGACCATTGCGGTGTCGGGGATCTCGTTTCCGGCATTTGCGCTGGGGATGCTTTTAATTCAGGTATTCTCCGTTGAACTGGGCTGGCTGCCTACCGTGGGAGCAGACAGTTGGCAGCACTACATTTTACCCTCCTGACGCTCGGCGCGGCAGTGGCAGCCGTGATGGCGCGCTTTACCCGCGCGTCGTTTGTCGATGTTTTAAGCGAAGATTATATGCGTACCGCGAGGGCGAAAGGGGTGAGCGAAACCTGGGTTGTCCTCAAACACGGGCTACGTAACGCGATGATCCCGGTAGTGACCATGATGGGCTTACAGTTTGGCTTTTTGCTCGGTGGTTCTATCGTGGTGGAGAAAGTTTTCAACTGGCCCGGACTTGGACGCTTACTCGTTGACTCCGTAGAAATGCGCGATTACCCGGTGATTCAGGCGGAAATTCTGCTTTTCTCGCTGGAATTTATTCTTATCAACTTAGTGGTGGATGTGCTTTACGCCGCCATTAACCCGGCTATCAGGTACAAGTAAGGATGCGACTATTTAACTGGCGACGTCAGGCGGTGTTAAACGCCATGCCACTGGTCAAACCTGACCAGGTGCGTACACCGTGGCATGAATTCTGGCGACGATTTCGCCGTCAGCATATGGCGATGACCGCCGCATTATTCGTTATTTTATTGATTGTGGTGGCCATTTTTGCACGCTGGATCGCTCCCTATGACGCCGAAAATTATTTTGATTATGACAATCTGAATAACGGACCTTCTTTGCAGCACTGGTTTGGCGTCGATTCACTGGGGCGCGACATTTTCAGCCGTGTCCTGGTTGGTGCGCAAATCTCGCTGGCGGCGGGCGTGTTTGCCGTGTTTATCGGTGCGGCGATCGGGACGTTGCTGGGCTTGTTGGCTGGATATTATGAAGGCTGGTGGGATCGGTTGATCATGCGCATTTGCGATGTGCTGTTTGCCTTCCCGGGTATTTTACTGGCGATCGCTGTTGTTGCGGTGTTGGGAAGCGGCATTGCTAACGTGATTATCGCAGTCGCCATTTTTTCCATCCCCGCGTTGCCCGCCTGGTGCGCGGCAACACGCTGGTGTTGAAACAGCAAACCTTTATTGAGTCAGCACGCAGTATTGGTGCCAGCGATATGACCATTTTATTGCGTCATATCTTGCCTGGGACCGTCTCGTCTATCGTGGTGTTTTTCACCATGCGCATTGGCACCTCGATTATCTCTGCCGCCAGCCTGTCATTTCTCGGCCTCGGTGCGCAGCCGCCGACACCAGAGTGGGGAGCAATGCTCAATGAGGCACGAGCGGATATGGTTATCGCGCCGCATGTCGCTGTTTTTTCCGGCCCTGGCTATTTTTCTGACCGTACTGGCGTTCAATTTGTTGGGCGATGGTTTACGCGATGCGCTGGATCCGAAAATTAAAGGATAGTTACGTTTGAATATTGCTTGAAAGGGTAATCACCTCACAGGCAATTATTGCCCTAAGCAAGTGTTGTAACTTTCTGCTGATTTTGTAGAATCGGGTAATTTGGTTAAAAAGCCGCAGCAAGGGACTATTTTTGCAGCGGCACAGCGTTCAGATAGTTATTTTGTTAAATGTATTAACATGCTGAGTTTATACGAAAAGATAAAGATAAGGCTGATAATTTTATTTTTATTGGCAGCACTGTCATTTATTGGTCTTTTTTCATCATTAACTATCAACTGGTATCGGAACGCGCGGTAAAACGTGCCGATAGCCGCTTTGAACTTATTCAGAAAAACGTTGGCTATTTCTTTAAAGATATTGAACGTTCGGCCCTGACATTAAAGGACTCACTGTATTTATTAAAAAATACAGAGGAGATTCAACGCGCCGTGATTCTGAAAATGGAAATGATGCCATTTTTAGACTCGGTGGGACTGGTACTTGATGATAATAAATATTATCTCTTTTCGCGGAGGGCGAATGATAAAATCGTTGTTTATCATCAGGAACAAGTAAATGGACCGCTTGTCGACGAGTCAGGGCGGGTTATTTTTGCCGATTTTAACCCATCGAAACGACCGTGGTCGGTGGCTTCAGATGACTCTAACAACAGCTGGAATCCGGCATACAATTGCTTTGATCGTCCGGGTAAAAAATGTATCTCTTTTACGCTACGTATCAACGGCAAAGATCACGATTTGTTAGCGGTAGATAAAATTCATGTCGATTTAAACTGGCGGTATCTGAACGAGTATCTTGATCAAATCAGCGCTAATGATGAAGTTCTATTTTTGAAACAAGGTCATGAGATCATTGCCAAGAATCAACTCGCTCGTGAAAAACTGATTATTTATAATAGCGAAGGTAATTATAATATTATTGATTCTGTCGATACGGAGTATATTGCAAAGACATCAGCAGTGCCAAATAATGCATTGTTCGAAATCTATTTTTATTATCCTGGCGGTAATTTATTGAACGCATCAGATAAACTTTTTTATCTACCGTTTGCGTTCATTATTATCGTGTTGCTGGTGGTATATTTCATGACCACTCGTGTGTTCCGTCGGCAATTTTCTGAAATGACCGAGCTGGTTAATACGCTGGCGTTTTTGCCCGACTCAACGGATCAGATCGAGGCTCTGAAAATTCGCGAAGGCGATGCGAAAGAGATTATCAGCATCAAAAATTCGATCGCGGAAATGAAAGATGCCGAAATTGAACGGTCAAATAAATTGCTCTCACTGATCTCTTACGATCAGGAAAGCGGTTTTATTAAAAATATGGCGATTATTGAGTCCAACAATAATCAGTATCTGGCTGTGGGGATCATCAAACTGTGTGGTCTGGAAGCCGTGGAAGCGGTGTTTGGTGTTGATGAACGCAATAAAATCGTCAGGAAATTGTGTCAGCGAATTGCCGAGAAATATGCGCAATGCTGCGATATCGTGACATTCAATGCCGATCTCTATTTACTTCTGTGTCGGGAAAATGTACAGACATTTACCCGTAAAATAGCGATGGTAAACGATTTTGACAGCAGCTTTGGCTACCGCAATCTGCGCATCCATAAGTCTGCCATTTGTGAACCTTTGCAGGGGGAAAACGCCTGGAGTTACGCAGAAAAACTGAAACTGGCGATTTCCAGTATCCGTGACCATATGTTCTCCGAGTTTATTTTCTGTGATGACGCGAAACTCAACGAAATAGAAGAGAATATCTGGATTGCGCGTAATATTCGCCATGCAATGGAAATTGGCGAACTATTCCTCGTCTATCAACCGATCGTTGATATTAACACCCGCGCCATTCTGGGCGCGGAGGCGTTGTGCCGTTGGGTTTCTGCGGAGCGGGGGATCATTTCACCGCTGAAGTTCATTACCATTGCTGAAGATATCGGGTTTATCAATGAGCTGGGTTATCAGATTATTAAAACGGCAATGGGTGAATTCAGACATTTTAGTCAGCGTGCGTCGCTGAAGGATGATTTCTTACTGCATATTAATGTTTCGCCCTGGCAGTTAAACGAACCGCACTTTCATGAGCGTTTTACCACCATCATGAAAGAAACTGGCCTGAAGGCGAACAGCCTCTGTGTTGAGATCACTGAAACCGTGATTGAGCGAATTAATGAACATTTTTATCTCAATATTGAACAACTGCGTAAACAAGGGGTACGGATATCGATTGATGACTTTGGCACCGGTTTGTCAAACCTGAAACGTTTTTATGAAATTAATCCAGACAGCATAAAGGTGGACTCGCAATTTACCGGCGATATTTTCGGTACTGCGGGAAAAATTGTGCGCATTATTTTCGATCTGGCACGCTATAACCGGATCCCGGTGATTGCGGAAGGCGTAGAGAGCGAAGACGTTGCGCGCGAATTAATTAAATTAGGATGTGTTCAGGCTCAGGGGTATCTGTACCAGAAACCCATGCCATTCTCCGCCTGGGATAAAAGTGGAAAATTAGTAAAAGAGTAGTTTACGTATGTCCAGAATCAATAAGTTCGTACTTACAGTCAGTCTGCTGATTTTTATCATGATTTCAGCAGTTGCCTGCGGGATCTACACTCAAATGGTAAAGGAACGGGTGTATAGCCTGAAACAGTCCGTTATTGATACTGCTTTTGCGGTGGCAATATTGCTGAATATCGGCGTAGCGTGGCAATTGATCTTATCAACACGCTAAATCCCACGGAGGAACAGCTGTTGGTTGGTTTGCGCACAGCTTACGCGACTCGGTTTCCCCCTCTTATTTGTACGATGTCGGTCCTTATCTGATTTCCAGTGACGAATGTATTCAGGTAAAGGAGTTCGAGAAAAATTATTGTGCAGATATTATGCAGGTTGTGAAGTATCGACATGTCAAAAATACAGGGTTTATCTCTTTTGACGGTAAAACCTTCGTCTATTACCTCTATCCGGTAACTCACAATCGTAGTCTGATATTTTTGCTTGGTCTGGAGCGTTTTTTCTTTACTGTCAAAATCGCTGGCGATGGACAGCGAGAACCTGATGTTCTCTCTATTTAAGAACGGTAAACCGGTGACCGGTGATGAATATAATGCTAAAAACGCCATCTTCACCGTTTCGGAAGCGATGGAGCACTTCGCCTATTTGCCGACCGGATTGTACGTATTTGCGTATAAAAAAGATGTTTATTTGCGGGTCTGTACATTGATTATTTTCTTTGCCGCATTGGTGGCAGTGATATCGGGTACCAGTTGCCTCTATCTGGTACGCAGAGTGATTAATCGTGGTATTGTGGAGAAAGAAGCCATCATTAATAACCATTTTGAACGCGTACTGGATGGCGGGCTTTTCTTTTCGGCTGCCGATGTCAAAAAACTCTACAGTATGTATAACTCGGCGTTCCTGGACGACCTGACCAAAGCAATGGGCAGAAAATCCTTTGACGAAGATTTAAAAGCGCTGCCGGAAAAAGGCGGTTATTTGTGCCTGTTTGACGTCGATAAATTCAAAAACATTAACGACACCTTCGGTCATTTGCTGGGCGATGAAGTGTTGATGAAAGTGGTGAAAATCCTTAAATCACAGATCCCGGTAGATAAAGGTAAAATCTACCGCTTCGGCGGTGACGAATTTGCGGTGATTTATACGGGTGGAACGCTGGAAGAGTTGCTATCGATCTAAAAGAAATCGTTCATTTCCAGGTGGGAAGCATTAATTTAAGTACCAGTATCGGTGTAGCGCATTCAAATG
>ENA-OQER01001487-OQER01001487.1-human-gut-metagenome-genome-assembly--contig:-NODE-1487-length-11144-cov-3.006535_pt1 | contig 11144 bp, 18 predicted proteins | sample MGYA00242797_ERZ504639 | MGnify/ENA primary metagenome ERZ504639 (study PRJEB26092, sample SAMD00036306) | human gut metagenome | host: Homo sapiens | study: EMG produced TPA metagenomics assembly of...
AAGGTAGCCATCGTCACTTCCAAGCCGCAGACCACCCGCACCCGCATTACCGGCGTGATCACCCGCGGGCCGCTGCAGTATGTGCTGCTGGATACACCCGGTGTGCACAAGGCACGCAACAAACTGGGTAAACGGATGGATAAGACTGCCAGCGATTCCATTGCAGATGTGGATGTTTCCATGATGCTGTTTGAGCCTTACGGCGCACTGAATGAATCGGAAATGGTGCTGGTGGATATGCTGCGCAGCAGCGGCGGCCCGGCAATTGCAGTCATCAACAAGACCGACCTTGTCAAGGAACCTGCTGATCTGGAAGCCCGCAAAGAAGAGCTGAAGGCATTGTGTATTCGACGATATCTACACCATCAGCGTCCGTGATAACGACGGCTGCGAAGTGCTGTTCGATGCTTTGAGCCGCTATGCTGTGGAAGGCCCGCATTATTTTGATGATGATGCCTACACGGATATGCCGGAAAAGGAGCTTGTGGCGGAGGTCATCCGTGAAAAGGCCCTGCTGTTCATGCGCGACGAGATCCCCCATGGCATTGCTGTTGTGGTGGAGCGCTTCAAAGAGCGCCCGGGCACCGACCTGATCGATATTGATGTAAATATCTACTGCGAGCGCGAAAGCCACAAGGGCATGGTCATTGGAAAAGGCGGTGCAATGCTGAAAAAAATTGCCAGTGCTGCCCGTGCAGACTGCGAAGAGTTTTTTGGGCTGCCGCGTCAATCTGCAGTGCTGGGTAAAGGTAAAATCCGATTGGCGTGATAACGAGTTCCTGCTGAACAACTTTGGCTTCAAGCAGAACACCAATAACCGCTGACACTTGCCAAAGCAGGACAGAATTCCCTTGGATGAACGGTTAAAATAAACCTGACACTATCCGTAACAGGGAAGAGGTGCTGCAAATGGATGCACAAGCAAGCTGGCAGGCGTTTGCCTGCACGGGAAACATTCTTCGTTATCTCGATTATAAACAACAGCGGCCGGAAGAAACCCCGGCAGAGGACCAAGAAAATGGAAGCCTTTGTAACCACGGGTCTGGTGCTGAAGGAGACCCGCTATAAGGAATCGGACCGCATTCTGACGATCCTGACACCGGAACTGGGCGTGATCTCGGCAGCAGCGCAGAGCAGCCTGCGGCTGAAGAGCAAGCTGTTCAGCGCGTGCGGGCTGTTCTGCTATTCCGAGTTCACACTGGTGCCGGGCCGCAACATGTACACTGTGCGGGAAGCAGAAGTGAAAAATGTCTTTCACGGCATCTCGTCCAGCATTGAGGGCATGAGCCTTGCCATGTATATGGCTGAAATGGCAATGACCCTTTCGCCCACCGGGCAGGAGGCACAGCGGGAGCTTCGGCTGCTGCTCAACTGTTTCTATATGATCAGCGAGAGCAAAACGGATCTGCGGGTGATCAAGGCCGTGTTTGAGCTGCGCACCATGAGCGAGTGCGGCTTTATGCCGCAGATCGTGTGCTGCCGCGATTGCAGCGCCTATGATGGTGCTGCGTTCTATCTGGATGTGCAGGAAGGCCATCTGCTCTGTGCAGACTGCGCCGCAAAAGCAGGAAAGACCTGCAACCTTGATCAGGGCGCACTGTATGCGCTGCGGCACATCTGCCTTGTGGACGACAAAAAAATATTTGCATTCAAAATTTCTGTGGGCAGTCTGGAAAAGCTTTCCGCAGTGGCAGAGCGCTATGCACTGACCCACATGGACAAGCCTTTGAAAAGCTATGACTTTTTAAAGACCCTGCTGCCCTGAGCATAAAGGGAACCTATGGAAACAAGTTACTTAAAAACTTTGGAACTGGATAAGATCATCGCCCGTGCCGCAGAGGGCTGCGTGTGCAAGGAAGCGCGCGAAATGCTGCTTGCCACTCAGCCGCAGTGCGACCCGGACGAGGTGCGCTATGCGCTGGAACAGACCGATGCCATCAACACTCTGCTGATCAAAAACGGTCCCCGCGCTTTGGCGGCGTGGAGAATGTCAGTCAGCTGGCGGCCCGCGCCGTAAAAGGCGGCGTACTTTCAATGGGCGAGCTGTTGATGGTGGCTGGTGCACTGCGCAATTTTCAGAATCTTTCAAGCTGGTATGGTGCTTCGGAGCACGACGCTCTGCCTACAGACGATCTGTTCTATGCGCTGGCACCGCAGCCGGGCCTGGAACAGCAGATCTCCAGCGCCATTCTGGCACCGGATGCATGGCAGACACGGCCTCTCATACCCTGAACGACCTGCGCAAAAAGATCCGCGCAACGGAGAACAGCATCCGTGACCGTCTGGAGAGCATGGTCCGCAATATGGATACCTCCAAGTATCTACAGGAAAGCGTGGTTTCCATGCGCAATGGCCGGTATGTTGTGCCGGTCAAGAGCGAATACCGCGGTGAGGTGAGCGGCATTATTCATGATGTTTCGTCTACCGGAGCCACCGTCTTTGTGGAGCCGCAGGCCGTTGTGGAAGCCAATGCCCGCATTTTGCAGTACCGTGCGCAGGAAGCGCAGGAGATTGAGCGCATTCTGGTGGCCTTTACCGCACAGGTGGCCGCCATTGAGCCGCAGTTCCAGTACAGCTACAAGGCTATGCTGGAGATCGATGTTCTGCTGGCAAAGGCACGGCTGGCTTTGGATCTCAAGGCATTCAAGCCTGCTGTCCGCACCGACGATTCCTTCTCGCTGATCCGTGCGCGCCACCCGCTGATCGATCCTAAAAAGTGCGTGCCTGTGGATATTGCTCTGGGCAGGGATTACGATTCGCTGATCATCACCGGCCCGAACACCGGTGGCAAAACCGTCACCTTGAAAACAGCGGGCCTGCTGTGCGCCATGGCGCAGTGCGGCTTCCTGATTCCGGCTGACGAGCGCAGTGAGATCTGCGTATTTGACGAATTTCTGGTGGATATCGGCGATGAACAGAGCATTGAGCAGAGCCTTTCCACCTTCTCCGGTCATATGAAAAAGATCACCGGCATTCTGGAGCTTGCCATGCCGCACACACTGGTGCTGCTGGACGAGCTTGGTGCCGGTACCGACCCCGCCGAAGGTGCTGCGCTGGCTGTGGCCATCATTGAAGAGCTGCGCCGCCGCGGCGTGCTGCTGATGGCCACCACTCACTACGCTGAGCTGAAGGTGTTTGCTCTGGAAACCAAGGGCGTTGTCAATGCCAGCTGTGAGTTTGATCTGGAAACGCTGCGCCCGACCTATAAGCTGAGCGTCGGCGTGCCGGGCAAATCCAATGCGTTCCTCATCAGCGAAAAGTTGGGCATCCCGGAGCGCGTGATCGAAGCGGCACAGCAGCATCTTTCCGCAGAGGATAAGCGTCTGGATGCCGTTCTGGGACAGCTGAATGATCTGAAGCTGCAGCTGAAGGAAAGCCAGAACGAGGTGGAAGAGCTGAAAAATGAAGCTTCCCACCAGCTGGAAGCCGCGCAGAAAAAGCGTGATGAGCTGATCCGTCAGGGCGAAAATGAACTGGAAGCTGCCCGTGCTAAGGCTCGTGCGCTGGCACAACAGGTGGAAAGTCAGGCTTACGCCTTGACCGATGAACTGCGTCAGCTGCAGAAGGACGAGCGCATGAGCACCCAGCAGAAAGCTCAGCGCGCCCGCGAGATCGCCAAAAAAGAATCGGAAAAGCTGTTTATCGGCTCTGAGGCGGTGCATAACCCCGTCAAGGAATTTGTGCCGCTGAAAGAGGTCAAGGTAGGGCAGGAGGTCTGCATTGCAGAGCTGAACCAGCTGGCCACCGTATTGGCCCTGCCGGATAAAAACGGCGATGTTCTGGTGCGTGCAGGCATCATCAAGACCAAAGTTCCGCTCAATGGCTTGAAACAGCCGGAAAAGCTGGTCAAGGAAAAGAAACCGCAGACTAAAGCACAGCAGCGTTATTCTCGCCTGACCGGCGATGCCAACCGCCCGAACGGCAGGGTAGAGAGGGTACAGCGTTCCGCCAAGATGGAATGCAATCTACTGGCCTGACGGTGGACGAAGCGCTGCCGGAGGTGGATTCCTTTATCGACCGTGCCATCCTGAACGGACAGACAGTGGTTTATCTGATCCACGGCAATGGCACCGGTGCGCTGCGTACAGCGATCCACAAGCATCTGCGCGGCAACCGCATGGTCAAAAGCTTCCGTCTGGGCCGTTATGGCGAGGGTGAAAGCGGCGTGACCGTGGTAGAGCTGAAATAAAGAAAAAGCTATCCGAAGGATTTTTCGGGTAGCTTTTTCTCACATTGAAGGAATTTGCAGAGCAGGATCGTATTCTATAAAGAATGCTAATATAAGGATGTAAGCCAAAATGGCAAAACGATATTCCAAAGCCGCGCACTCAAAAAGACGAAAACAGACTTCTCATGTGCTCAAAAATACGGTCATTCTGCTTTTTTGCGCAGTGGGCATCTGGTTTGGCAGCTCACTCTGGCATGCAGCGCTGACTCTGCAGACAGCTCAGCCAGCGGAAAGCATCGCCGGTGAAGAATTCCGTCCGCAGGTCGGTGATCCGCCTTACCGCGTGGTGATCGATGCCGGGCACGGTGGAGCAGACCCGGGTGCAAGGGGAGTGATCGAAGAAAAAGATATGACCGCAGCAACCGCCTCGGAACTGATCCGGCTGCTGCGGCAGGACTCTAATTTTATTCCGCTGCAGACCCGTGACAGCTTTGATGAAACCGCTACGCCCGCCCAGCGTGCCGCCAGAGCGGACGAACAGGCACCGCAGCTGCTGCTTTCCATCCACGGCAACTCAGCTGCAAATGGCTCCACTGCATCCGGCTTTGAGTGCTATCCGGCAGTGCCGGGCCGGACTTGGCATCAGGAAAGCTTTTACTTTGCGCAGCTGCTTGCCAAAGGAATGCAGGCTGCAGGAGCATCTCTGCGTGGGCGCGGGGGAGTCCGATACATTTATTATCTGGAAAACGATCAGAAGCAACTGGTGGAAAGCACCCACACCGAGGTGCGTGCAGAGCGAAGCTTTACGCTGCTGGAAGATGTAAATTGTCCGGCAGTGCTGGCAGAGCAATGCTTTGTAACGAATGAAGCAGATGTTGCACAGTTCGGCAGCGAAGAAGGTTGTAAAAAAATAGCCCGCGTTTATTACGAAGCGATCTGTGCATACTTTGGCACCCAGCCGCAGGCCGAGCAGCTTGCCGGATTCACTTTAAATTAAAAAGTATCAGCATAGCATCACCAAGGGAGAAGAAGCGATAACATTCTGAACCCAACACCATACAGCCATCAGTATTTTAAGACCGCTGAACTCATAACCAGAAGAGAAGGGCGGTCTTATTTTTGATTGCATAATTTTCGTATAATGCACGTTATGCGAAATACAGGGAAGCGAAAAATCTCTATTTTCCTGAATCCGGCCTTTTTCCGCGACCTGCGGATCTGCAGCCATCTGTAATACCGTATGATTCAACTTTTGCGTTTTTTATATTTTTGTGTCTCATTAGTATTTTGGTGCTACAATCTTTTTATGGACTTACAAATTACAAAGCTGCACAGTCTGCCGCTGCTATGCGCGCTTGCATTTTATTTTTCCAGATTCTCTTTTTATGTTGCTATAAGTTCTGTGGTCATTCTGATCTTTTTATTTTTCTGTGAACGACCATTTGCTCGTACGATTTCAAATCGCTGGCCAGATCACAGCTTATCATTCCATTATTTATATAAATATATCTATAAAAATACCGCCGATGACATGTCCGCACTTTGGACGCGTCACAGACGGTATCGTTCCATTTTATGGGTATTCTTATGTGGTTCAGGAATTTCCGTTTCCAGCGTTCGCATCAGGCTTCATTGCAAGCACGGAAGCATCCAGCCCGATGCCATCCTGAGCCGCACCCTCAAAGGCTTCATGGGCGCAGACGAAAGTTCCTCATCCAGAGCTGAATCCTCTGCTGTCTCCCCTGTTTCCTTTTCTGTTGTATCCAAGATGTGAGAAGATGCTTTGGGCTTTTTGACCTTGCCCAGCGGGTTTTCTTCAATAGCCGCGCGCACCTGAAATTCCTGTAGGTGCGTATAAATTTGTGTGGTAGACACGTTGCTGTGGCCCAAAAGCTGCTTGAGTGTAAGGATGTCCACATTGCCGGTCTGATACATCAGAGTTGCGGCAGTGTGGCGCAGCTTATGTGTGGAAAAGCCTTTTAATCCGGCTGCTTTCATTGCACCGGTCACTAGCTGTTCTACCCTGCGGTTCGAGATACGTTCTTTGCGCCGTCGGGTAATAAAGACCGCCTTTTCCTGCGGCAGAAGCCCCTCCATCGTATTGCGTTTGCCCAGATACAGCCGCAATGCTTCCATGCAGGCATCATTCAGATAAACCATGCGCTCCTTGTGGCCCTTGCCAAACAGGCGTATCTGGCGGTTTTCCAAATCAATGTCGTCCAGATTCATGCCGACAAGCTCTGCCAGACGCATTCCACAGTTCAAAAACAGCGTCACCATGCAATAATCCCGCTCCGGAAAATCGCTTTGGGTCTGCGTGCTTTCCAATAACTCCATGGACTGCTCCGCCGTCAGATATTTGGGCAGTACCTTATCCTGTTTGGGTGTGGATGGCCGCAGTTGGATCTGTATCCAGCCGGTTGACCTGATTGACCAGGTAATCATAAAGCCGTGCAGGTTGCCAGCCGCCGGGCCGTTGAGGACTTTTTGTTGCCGCACTCGCGGTTTAAAAAGTACAGATATTCGTAGATATCCTCCTTTGTTACGGAGGCCCAGAATGCGGTGTCCAGCCCTTTGGGGTCGATATCCTTCATCTCACTGTCTTCGGGCACAAGCCCACGGCGGCGCTTCATAAAACGGCTGAATCCGCGCAGATCACAGTAGTAGCTGAACGCCGTGTTTGCGCTTTTGCCGCGATCACTTCCAGATAGCGGACGTATTCCACAATGTCCGGCGCAGCATCATCGAAGGGCTTGTGCTTGCCGGGATTTTTCTCGTCCAGATAGATCGACATTGTTTTTCCTCTTATAAGCGGTCAGATTTCAGGGCATTGATCGCATCGGTGATATAAGCCGCGCCGATCAGCTGCATTCTAGGATAATCTGCCGGACTCAGATGATTCAGGCTGTGCTTCGGGATCACCGCACGTTCAAAGCCGATACGCTCTGCCTCATGCAGGCGCTGTTCCAGATTGGGTACGCTGCGCACTTCACCGCCAAGGCGACCTCGCCAATGGCGATCAGCTTATCGCTGACGGGCCTGTCCAGCAGCGAGGAGACCATACTCAAGCAGACAGAAAGATCACAGGCAGTATCACGCAGCGCAATGCCGCCCACGATGTTGATATATACATCCAGGTTGCCAAAGAAATACCCTGCACGCTTTTCCAGCACAGCAATCAGCAGATTCATGCGGTTGTAGTCGTAGCCGCTGCAGGCACGGCGCGGTGCTGGAAAATTGGTTTTGGTTGCAAGGGCCTGAATTTCGCTCAAAATGGGACGGCTGCCCTCCATGGTACAGGCCACACAGTTGCCGGAAACGCCAAGAGGACGGCCTTCCAGCAGCATCTGTGAAGGGTTTTCGATCTCAGCAAGGCCCTGCCCCGTCATATCAAACATGCCCAGCTCATTGGTGGAGCCATAACGGTTCTTGGCCGCACGCAGGATGCGGTACGGCAGCATTTTATCGCCCTCAAAGTAAAGCACCGTATCCACGATATGCTCCATGACTTTGGGGCCTGCAATGGCACCGTCCTTGTTCACATGGCCCACAATGAACATGGGAATCTCCTGCTTTTTGGCCACGGCCAGCAGGCGGGCCGCACTTTCCTTGACCTGACTTACCGTACCGGCGGAGGACGAGATATCCATGCAGCGCATCGTCTGGATGGAGTCGATGACCACGAGGTCCGGCTTTTCTTTTTCGATCAGGCCGCAGATCTCGTCCACATCATTCTCCGCTGCCAGAAAGATGTTATCCTGCGGCACTTTCAGCCGGGCAGCGCGCAGCTTGACCTGCCGCACCGATTCCTCGCCAGTGATATACAAAACGCTGTGCTGGTTGGAAATAGCACCGCACAGCTGCAGAAGCATAGTAGATTTGCCCACACCCGGCTCACCGCTCAAAAGCACAACGCCGCCCAGCACAATGCCGCCGCCAAGTACACGGTCCAGCTCCGAAATGCCGGTCAGAATACGGCTTTTTCTTCGGTCATGCTGATCTCAGAAAGGCGTTTTGCGGTCAGGGTGGTCACCCCTTCCGGGCGGGCGGCTGCCGCCTGTTTGGCTGCGGCAGTACCTGCTTTGGGGGCTTCCGCTACAACGTCCTCGTTCATCGTGTTCCAGCTGCCGCAGCTTGGGCAGCGGCCCATCCAGCGGGGGCTTGTCTCGCCGCAGTTGGAACACACATATACAGTTTTCAGTTTTGGTTCCTTCATCAAAAAAAGCTCCTGTTACATTGTCTTGGCTTTATTATTCTCTATTGTAGCATATAACAAGCAAACCCGCAAGAAAAGCCCTTGCTCAAAGCCTGCTTCCAATGCTTGCAAGCGCTGCAGAAATGCCGCACAGCGGCACAAATAACGTCAGCGTCAGCAGATACTGCCGGATGAATCCATGTGGCCGGACGATCTCCCGGTCAGGCCCTGCTGCAAAAAAGGAACAGACGCGGATCTGGCTGCTCACCCGCAGAGAATCTGTGCCGAGCGTGCACAGCCCTGCAGAAGCAGCTGCCGCAGGCAGAAATGCAAGCAGCAGAAGCCACGTTTCCTTTTTCAGTGCCGTGTCGGAAAGCAGCTGCACAAACAGCGTCCCGTTTCCCAGCCCATAGAACATCGTAAACAAAAAGATCAAAACCGGCCCCAGTGCGGAAAAGCCCATCAGGAACAGAAGGGTCGCGGCCGCAGCCAGCGTAAGATATTCCATTCCGAAAAGGCTGGCCGCAGTATGTGCATCTGCAGCGGCAAACAGGCCGCGCCAGCTTTGCAGGTAATATTGCAGCCAGTCCGGCTGCTGCTTTTCGCAGAAAGCCAGAAGCACGCCAGCTGAGCCAGAGCCGATCAGAAAGGCACAGACGAGCAGCCAGCAGGTTTTCTGCCGGGTTTCCGTGTGATGTCTCTGCAGCGGTGAAGGCACTTCCGGTGCGGATCGTTCTGGCGGCAGTGTTTTCTGCGGCTGCGGCAGAAGCGCAGCTTCACCTGTGGGAAGCGGCTGCGCGGCTTCTGGCAAATGCGCTGGCGTTCCTGTTTGCTGATAGACCCACATGATCGAACCTCCTTGTTTTATTTGGTTCAGCTGCGGCGCTTTTTCTCCCGGGTCACCATGCCCAGCAATCCGCCAATACTGCCGCACAGGATCAGCACAGCAAACCGCAGCAGCGGCGGCTCTTCCGTAAGCGTACCGGAAGGAACGCTGAGCACCACGAGCAATGCCGCATAAAACAGGCCCTGTACAAGCCCGCACAGCAGGCCGCGTTCCTTTTTGCAAAATGCAGCGATCCAACCGCTGCAAAGGCTCCCTGCACCAACGGCTGCTGTTGCCAGCGGCGGTGCGGCGGCACCAGAATAACCCTGAGCTGTCATCAGCCGCTGCATTGCGGCCAGCCCGCCCGCTGTGACCATAACGCCGACTGCCCCGCCAGCAGAAGAACCCGGAGTTCCGCCGGGAAAAGATTTTTCTCAGACATAAAAACGCGCCTCCCTGCCAGTAATCTATGCAGGAAGACGCGTTTGATATGCTCTTAATTGTTTGAAGAGAAAGCTTACTTCTTGTCAGCCTTGTCCATGTTCAGCTTTTCAACAGCGGAAATTGCAGTCTTGGTGAAGCGGATCTTCACACGGTCAGCACCGGTCTCCAGAACAAAGGTATCGTCCTTGATTGCAACAACACGGCCAATGACACCGCCAATGGTGGTGACCTGATCGCCGATCTCCAGGCTGCTGCGCATTGCGGCATCCTTCTTCTCCTGCTTCTTCTGGGGACGATAGATCATGAAGTACAGCAGAACCAGCATCAGAGCCAGTGTGAAGAACAGGCTGATGTAGCCTTCGGAAGTGGTAGTCAGAAATTGCATGGGGCAAAATCTCCTCTCAAAATTCAGATAAGTTTATTATACCTTTTTAAACGACCTGTTGCAAGGCTTATTCTCAAATTCGGGTATCCAGAAGCTTTACATATTTATCGTGGAAAGCCATGAAGGTGCCTGCATCCAGCTCATCCCGGATGCGCTCCATCAGATGGTTATAGAACCACAGGTTGTGCATGACGGCAAGGCGCATTCCCAAAATCTCCTCCGCTTTGAACAGGTGGCGGATATAGGCACGGGAATAGCTGCGGCAGACCGGGCAGCCACAAGCAGGATCAATGGGGCGTTCATCACGCTCATACTTGCATTCTTAATGTTGATGATACCGCCCCAGGTGTTCAGGTGACCATGCCGTGCGTTGCGGCTGGGCATTACACAGTCAAACAGATCCACGCCGCGGGCAACGGCCTCGATGATATTGCCGGCGTGCCCACGCCCATCAGATAGCGGATCTTATCCTTGGGCATGTGGGGCTCCACCTGACTGATCATTTCATACATCACCTCGGTGGGCTCGCCCACAGCCAGACCGCCGATGGCGTAACCGTCTAGATCGAGGTCTGCGATCTGCTTCATGTGCTCCACACGCAGATCAGCAAAGGTGCAGCCCTGATTGATGCCAAACAGCAGCTGATCGGGATTCACGGAAATGCCTCGTGCTTCAGGCGGGCCATTTCAATCTTACAGCGTTTCAGCCAACGGGTCGTTCGTTCGCAGCTGGCCTTGGAATAATCGTGCTGTGCGGGGTTCTCTACGCACTCATCAAAGGCCATGGCGATGGTAGAGCCAAGGTTTGCCTGGATCTGCATGCTCTCTTCCGGTCCCATAAAGATGCGGTGGCCGTCCAGATGGGAGGCAAAGGTCACGCCCTCTTCGGTGATCTTGCGCAGCTTTGCCAGACTGAATACCTGAAATCCACCGCTGTCGGTCAGAATGGGGCCGTTCCAGCGGGTAAATTTGTGCAGACCGCCCATATCGGCTACCAGCTTGTCGCCGGGGCGCAGATGCAGGTGGTAGGTGTTGCACAGCATGACCTGTGCGCCAATGTCTTCAGGTCCTGAGCAGACAACCCGCCTTGATGGCACGGCGTAGCCACGTTCTGAAAAGCGGGTGTC
>ENA-OQER01001488-OQER01001488.1-human-gut-metagenome-genome-assembly--contig:-NODE-1488-length-11144-cov-2.217573_pt1 | contig 11144 bp, 17 predicted proteins | sample MGYA00242797_ERZ504639 | MGnify/ENA primary metagenome ERZ504639 (study PRJEB26092, sample SAMD00036306) | human gut metagenome | host: Homo sapiens | study: EMG produced TPA metagenomics assembly of...
ACTAGTATTAAGTATAGCGGATTATTTTTTTGGAGGCTTTTATGGCAAATACTTTGAAGTTACCGGTTGGAATTGATGATTTTAGGAAACTGCGCGAATCGGATTTTTATTATGTGGACAAGACAAGCTTATAGAGCAGCTTTTATTAAACTGGAGTGAGGTGACTCTTTTTACTCGTCCTAGGCGTTTTGGAAAGACTCTCAATATGAGCATGCTAAAAGTTTTTTGACATGCCGGATTTTTTTCCGGTCCTTACAATTCCGTATCATCACCACGGAAGCAGAAATATCCGGATACCATAAAAAAAAACAGGTACTGCAAATCTGGCAAGTACATTGGCTATGATTCCGGCATTTCCCGGAAAATGGACATGAAGAAGCACAACTGCATAAGCACTGATTGCCTTTACCATATCCAGAGTACGGTTTCGCATAAAAATACTCCTTTTTATATCGAACGCTTATCCCGGAAATATAATTCCGGGGTTTCCTTTTTTCGAAACGATATACTAACAAACCAGCAGAATTTTGTCAATGCTGTTTTTCTCCTGTACGGTTTGCTCTTATACGTTTTACTCTTGTACGGCTTCCAGATCTGAATTATAATTCTTTTATGACTTCTATGACAGGATGTTTGTTATTTTCTCAGAAAGGATTCTATTTTTTTATGAAAAAAGACGGCTACTATTCTTCCGGCGAATTTGCCCGCATGGCACATGTAACTCTGCGTACTGTCCGCTATTATGATAAACAGGATATCCTGAAACCCTCTCTCGTCACCGAATCCGGCGCACGTTTTTATACAGACGAGGATTTTGCAAGGCTTCAGCAGATCCTCCTTCTGAAATACCTGGGCTTTTCCCTGGATGACATCCGTGAAATGACCATCGGTGATTCCGATTATCATTTCATGCTGAATTCTCTGAATATCCAGCTTCGTCTGTCCGTGACCGGATCGAACAGATGCAGCTGGTGGAAAAAGCGATCCAGGATACCGCACAGGTGATAAAGGAACAGCACACCATTGACTGGAGCCAGATGCTGAACCTGATCCACCTGACCGGCATGGAAAAAGCCTGAAGAATCAGTATCAGAATGCCACCAACATTCCTCCAGGATCAACCTCCACAGCCTGTACTCCCAGAACAAACAGGGATGGTTTCCCTGGATCTTTGAGCAATGCCGGATCTCCCCCGGTCTTCGTATTCTGGAGCTGGGCTGTGGGGACGGAACGTTATGGACCAACAACTTTTCCCTTCTGCCGGAGGATATCTCCATCACACTTTCCGATATTTCCAGCGGTATGCTCCGCGATGCCAGACGAGCCATCGGTTCCTCGGATACCCGGTTTGCGTTCCGGGCCTTTGACTGCAGAAAAATCCCCTGCAAGGACGAAAGCTTTGATCTGGTGATCGCCAATCACGTGCTTTTTTACTGCGATGATATTCCCTCCGTCCTGAAAGAAGTTCGCCGTGTCCTCGCTCCCGGTGGAAATTTCTCTGCAGTGCTTACGGAAAGGCACATATGCAGGAGGTCAGCCAGCTGGTACAGGATTTTGATGAACGGATCGTGCTTTCCGCAGACCGGCTTTATGAGCGGTTCGGACGCGAAAACGGCCAGAGTATCCTGGCGCCTTTTTTTCCCAAAGGCTCAGTGGCTTTCTTATGAAGACTGCCTTCTGGTCCAGGATGCGGAGCCGCTGATCTCCTACGTCCTCTCCTGCCACGGCAACCAGAATCAGTATATATTGGACCGTTACAAGGAATTCCGGGCCTACACCGCCAGAAAAACTGCCAAAGGATTCCGCATTACCAAGGATGCCGCGTATTTCTTTGTGAAAAATAGCCAAAAATAAAAAATATGAAAAAGCTCTTGAAGATGACCTTGCGTCACCTTTTATAATACAGTTACAGTAACAAAGTTATGTGCAGGCACGACTTATGCTGCACATCATCAACGACAAAGGAGAAAACATATGAAAGGAATTATTTTAGCCGGAGGCTCCGGAACACGTCTTTACCCGCTTACCATGTGACCTCCAAACAGCTTCTGCCGATCTTTGACAAACCGATGATCTACTATCCTATGTCTGTTCTTATGAACGCAGGCATCCGTGATATCCTGATCATCTCCACCCCACAGGATACCCCGAGATTTGAGGAGCTTCTCGGTGACGGCCATCAGTTCGGTGTCAACCTTACCTACGCTGTACAGCCAAGCCCGGACGGACTTGCTCAGGCATTTATCATCGGCGAGGAATTCATCGGCAACGACACCGTATGTATGGTCCTTGGTGACAACATTTTCGCAGGACATGGCCTCAAAAAGCGCCTGAAAGCTGCTGTAGACAATGCAGAAACAGGCAAAGGTGCCACTGTTTTCGGATACTATGTAGATGATCCGGAGCGTTTTCGGCATCGTGGAATTCGACCAGAACGGAAAAGCTGTTTCCATTGAAGAGAAACCGGAAAAGCCAAAGAGCAACTACTGTGTAACCGGTCTCTACTTCTACGACAACAAGGTTGTAGAGTACGCAAAAAATCTGAAGCCAAGCGCAAGAGGCGAGCTTGAGATCACAGACCTGAACCGTATCTACCTTGAGAAGGGACAGCTGAACGTTGAGCTTCTGGGCCAGGGCTTCACATGGCTGGATACCGGTACACACGAAAGCCTTGTAGAGGCAACCAACTTCGTAAAAACCATGGAGCAGCATCAGCACCGCAAGATCGCATGCCTTGAGGAGATTGCTTACTTAAACGGCTGGATTACAAAGGATGACGTGCTCAAGGTTTATGAGATCCTTAAGAAAAACCAGTATGGCCAGTATCTCAAGGATGTTCTGGACGGAAAATATCTGGACGCGCTTCACTAAGCCGATCTGTTTTTCCGACACTGAATTTACCTGCGGACTCCGTTTCGACGGAATCCGCATAAGATCAATCATTTATTATAAAGGAGATTTTTTATGACAATCATCGTTACCGGCGGCGCCGGATTTATCGGAAGCAACTTTATTTTTCATATGATGGAGGCTCATCCGGATTACCGTATCGTATGCCTGGACTGCCTGACCTATGCCGGAAACCTTTCCACTCTTGCACCGGTCATGGACAAACCAAACTTCCGCTTTGTAAAGGAAAGCATCACAGACCGTGACGCTGTTTACAAGCTTTTCGAAGAGGAGCATCCGGACATCGTGGTAAACTTCGCAGCTGAGAGCCACGTAGACCGTTCCATCGAGAACCCTGAAGTATTCCTTGATACCAACATCAAGGGTACTGCTGTTCTTATGGATGCCTGCCGTAAATACGGAATCCAGCGTTATCATCAGGTTTCCACCGACGAGGTTTACGGAGATCTTCCACTTGACAGACCGGATCTCTTCTTCACAGAGGAAACTCCGATCCATACAAGCAGCCCGTACAGCTCCTCCAAAGCAGGTGCTGACCTTCTTGTTCTCGCATACCACAGAACCTACGGCCTGCCTGTGACCATCAGCCGCTGCTCCAACAACTACGGCCCGTATCACTTCCCGGAAAAGCTGATCCCGCTGATGATCGCCAACGCTCTGAACGACAAACCACTCCCGGTTTACGGAAAGGGTGAAAATGTCCGCGACTGGCTCTATGTTGAGGATCACTGCCGTGCCATCGACCTGATCATCCACAAAGGACGTGTAGGCGAGGTTTACAATGTAGGCGGACATAACGAGATGAAAAACATCGATATCGTAAAACTGATCTGCAAGGAGCTTGGCAAACCGGAAAGCCTGATCACACATGTAGCAGACCGTAAAGGCCATGACATGCGCTACGCTATCGACCCGACCAAGATCCACAACGAGCTTGGATGGCTTCCTGAAACAAAATTCGCAGACGGAATCAAAAAGACCATCAAATGGTACCTTGACAACAAGGAATGGTGGGAAACCATCATCTCCGGTGAGTATCAGAACTACTACGAAAAAATGTATGGAAACCGCGAGGAGGTTAAAGCATGAGATTTTTCGTAACAGGTGTTGGCGGCCAGCTTGGCCATGACGTAATGAATGAACTGTCCGGCCGTGGACATGAAGGCGTAGGAAGTGACATTGCTCCTTCCTACAGCGGCATCGCTGATGGTACTCCTGTTACCACCATGCCTTATGTGCAGCTTGATATCACAGATAAAGAAGCGGTAGCAAAAACCATCCGTGAGGTAAAGCCTGATGCAGTGGTACACTGTGCCGCATGGACAGCCGTAGACGCTGCAGAGGACGAGGAAAACCGTGAAAAGGTACGTCTTGTCAATGTTGTAGGAACACAGAACATTGCGGACATCTGCAAGGAGCTTGGCATCAAGATGATGTATATTTCCACAGACTACGTTTTTGACGGCCAGGGAACCACACCATGGATCCGGACTGCAAGGACTACGCTCCACAGAACGTATACGGTCAGACCAAGCTTGACGGTGAGCTGGCAGTATCCGGCACTGTAGATAAATTCTTTATCGTACGTATTGCATGGGTATTCGGCAAAAACGGCAAGAACTTTATCCGTACCATGGTAAATCTGGGAAAAACCCATGACAAGCTTACCGTAGTCAGTGACCAGATCGGAACTCCGACCTACACCTACGACCTTGCCCGTCTTCTGGTAGACATGGTCGAGACAGAGAAATACGGCTACTATCACGCAACCAACGAAGGCGGCTTCATCAGCTGGTATGATTTCACTAAAGAGATCTTCCGCCAGGCTGCTGCCCTCGGCCACAAGGAATACGAAAAAGTAGAGGTGTCTCCTGTCACAACTGCAGAGTACGGCGTTTCCAAGGCTGTACGTCCATTCAACAGCCGCCTGGATAAATCCAAGCTTGTAAAAAACGGCTTCCAGCCACTTCCAACATGGCAGGATGCCCTGGAAAGATATCTGAAAGAGATCCTGTAAAAAAAATCCATCGGCGATTGCCGGTGGATTTTTCGTTCTGTTTCTCATGAAAGAACAGCCGATAGAAAGCTTTACGCTTCCTCGGGCTGTTCTTTATGCTTATGCTAAAAATTTTAATAATTTTGTCTTACTGCTGTGCAACAGTTCCGTCTGCTGTCTGAGCATCTGCTGTGCCATCCTGTGTGGCATCTGCAGTCTCACCCTGCGTTTCTGCTGTACTTTCCTCTGCTGCTGCCTGTGTATCATTATCTGTAGCTGCTGCCGCTGATGTTGCACCGTCTGCTTCCTCCTGGGAAACAGTCTCACCGTCACGAACCTTCTTCATCATGGTCTCTGCCTTCTGAACAGTAGACTCATCCGGAATCATAACGTAAGCCTTCTGGCTCATGGAGTACGGCTTCTGTGTGTCACCGGTACCATTTACACTGTAGCTTACGATATTCCAGTCACCACCGTTGTTCAGCTGCTGCTGGAGCAGTCTGGCGATCTCCTCATAGGAGATATTGGTCTCAAAGCATCCCTGGATGCTGGAAAGGACAGAAGAATAATTCTTCAGAAGCTCCGGTGAAAGAGCCTTGTTGATCACACCCTTGATCACTGCCATCTGGTTCTTGCCACGCTGACGGTCGCCCTCTTTAAAGGCATAACGCTCACGGCTGAATACCAGAGCCTGCTCACCGTTCAGGTAGTTCTCTCCCTGATTGAAGTGATATCCTGTCTCATTCTTGGAATCAAAGTCATAGTCAGAATAAACGGTAACTCCGCCAAGCGCATCGATCAGCTGCTCAAATCCCGCAAAGTTGATACGGAAATAATAGTTGATATCCTCATTGTAAAGCATTCCCAGAGTATCCATACATACATTGATACCATAGATACCTGCATGTGTCAGCTTATCTCTCTGTCCGCCTGAAATAGAGAGCGGTACAAAATAATCACGAGGTGTAGAAACCAGAAGCACCTGTCTGGTAGCTGTATTTACCGTAGCAATGATATTGGAATCGCTTCGGCTCTTTGCAACAAGACCGCTGCGGCTGTCGATACCACTGATAAAAATGGTATATACAGAACCGTCATTGGTATTCTCTTCAGCCTTCGCCTCTGTCTCCTGCGGCTCAATGGTCGTCTCCACCTTCTTCACAGTCAACTCTCTGATCCTGGAAGAAATATCGGAATATCCATCCATCTCTTCAATAACGCTTAAATATGCGCTGTTCAGCACGATCGCACCTGTCTGTCCGTTCAGAAGACCGTCAATCAGCTCTGTAAGTCCTGCAAACTCCTGGACCTGCACGGTCTTGCCTGTCTCGGAATCCACCTCCTGGATAGCCTTGTCAGAATTGGCTCTGTCAAGATCTGTCAGCACACCATACACATAATCTGCTGTAGCCCCTATGGAATCTGCAGCATCATCTGCACGGACATAAATGCCGACCTCCGTAACCTCTGTGTTCACACCAGAAATCCCTGCCAGTGTGGAATGTGTCTTATAAACATACATACTTCCGAGAATGAATACTGCTGCAAAGACTGCTGCCAGGATCACTCCCACTACAAATCTTATCTTACCATCCGTACTCCATACAAGCGCTCCGACGATCACGATCAGGACCAGCATTACCAGTCCGATCACTGCAATGAACTTCGTCGGGATCACCTTCATATTCAGAAGCATGACCGCAAATACGATCGCTGTGATCAGAACCACAAGCGTCACGATCAGCCTGGGATATGTTTTCCCATTTTTCTCATATGCAATCCTCCATTTTTGCTGGTACAGAAAATATTCCATATGGACACTCTCTGTACAGATTCAAATATCCTAATCATTTTACGCTTTTTTACTGATAAAAGCAAGAAATATCGTAAATCGCCAAATGCAAAAACAGTTCCGTGATATCATGATTCTTTTATGCTCTCACGATGTCACGAACTGCCGCTAAAATGTTCCTTCTGTAAAATGGATCTCCTTATTCCACGGTAACACTCTTGGCAAGATTTCTCGGCTTATCCACATCCAGACCTTTATTTACACTGACATAGTAACCCAGAAGCTGCAGCGGGATCACTGCCAGAGAAATTGCAAAATGCGGATCTGTTTTCGGGATATAAACCGTAAAGTCAGCAGTATCCTCGATATTATAGTTTCCAAATGTAGTAAGCCCCATCAGATATGCCCCACGGCTTCTGCACTCCACCATATTGCTGACTGTTTTCTCATAAAGCTCCGGCTGTGTCAAGACACCGATCACAAGGGTGCCGTCCTCGATCAGGGAAATGGTGCCATGCTTCAGCTCACCAGCTGCATATGCTTCAGAATGGATGTAACTGATCTCCTTCATCTTAAGGCTGCCCTCAAGGCTGATGGCATAATCGATCCCTCTTCCGATAAAAAAGATATCCTTTGCATTGGCCTGCTTGGAGGCGAACCACTGAAGCCTTTCCTTATCCTCGATGATCCTGCTGATCTTGTCCGGAAGTGTCTTCAGTTCCTTAATGTAGGACTCACACTGCTCCTCTGAGATCTTTCCGCGGACCAGTGCCATCTGCAATGCCAGCACATAGGAAGCGATCAGCTGTGTACTGTACGCCTTGGTGGTAGCAACCGAGATTTCCGGTCCTGCAAGTGTGTAGAATACATGATCCGCCTCTCTTGCAATGGAAGAACCCACCACATTGACAATAGCCATCGTGCGGATTCCCTTCTCCTTACATTCCGAAGTGCAGCCAGACTGTCCGCAGTCTCACCGGACTGGCTGATGATCACTGCCAGGCCGTCAGGATCCAGAAGCGGCTTCCGGTAACGGAACTCCGAAGCAAGCTCCACACGCACCGGAAGACCTGCAAGATCCTCGATCACATACTGTGCAGCCATTCCCACATGGTAAGCAGAGCCGCAGGCACGATATAAACCTGGCTGATGCTGCGGATCCTCTCATCATCCAGACCGATCTCCGTCAGATCCAGCCTTCCCTCCCGGATAACGGAGTTCAGTGTATCTGCAACTGCTTTCGGCTGCTCATGGATCTCCTTCATCATGAAATGCTCAAAACCGGCTTTCTCCGCTGCCTCCGCATCCCACTCGATGACCTTAGGCTCCTTCTCGATCTCCTCACCATCCAGATTGTAGAAAGTGATCTCACCCGGTTTCACACATGCCAGCTCCAGATTTCCGATATAATAAACATTTCTTGTATACTTCAGGATCGCAGGAACATCCGATGCGATATAGGATTCTCCATTCTCCACCCCCAGGATCATAGGGCTGTCTTTTCTCGCTACAAAGATCTCTTCCGGATAATCACGGAACATCATTGCCAGCGCATAGGAACCACGGATACGCACCATGCATGACGCACTGCCTCAACCGGAGATCCGCCGTATTTCTGGTAGTAATAATCCACCAGCTTCACAGCAACCTCCGTATCTGTGGAAGAATAAAAAGAATATCCCCTGCGGAGGAGCTTCTCCTTCAGCTCCTGGTAATTCTCGATAATGCCGTTATGCACAGCTGCCACATTTCCGTTATCACTGACATGAGGATGGGCATTGACCTCTGATGGTTCTCCATGAGTTGCCCAGCGGGTATGACCAATTCCGCACATACCCGGAACAGATTCACCTGCGTTTGTTTTCTCCAGAAGGACCTTCAGACGCCCCTTCGCCTTAATGATCTCGATATCCTTTTCCCCGTCACGCACTGCGATGCCGGCGGAATCATATCCCCTGTATTCCAGTTTGGAAAGCCCGTCCAGAAGGATGGGTGCTGCCTGATGCCTGCCTGTAAACCTACAATTCCACACATGATTTTTTTCTCCTCTTATTGCGTTTTTTATATTCTTCTGACTGCTCCGTTCTTCAGACACCTGCGATCTGCATCCAGGACATTACTCTGCCACATGCCCCTTCTTACGGACGATCTCAACCACCTGATCCACATATTTTCTGCAAAGCTCCTCGCTCTCTGCCTCTACCATAACACGGAGCAGGGGTTCTGTGCCGGATTCTCTCACCAGGATCCTTCCGGTGTCTCCCAAGCGCCTCAGCCACACTCTCTACTGCTGCCTGCACATCCACATCTGCCTGCGCCGCTGCCTTGTCATGGACACGCACATTCTCAAGAACCTGGGGATAGATTGCCAGATCAGCGGTAAGCTCACTGAGCTTTTTCTTCCTTGCCATTATAACTTCCATCATCTTCAGACTTGTAAGGATGCCATCCCCGGTAGATGCATACTTGGAAAAAATAATGTGCCCGGACTGCTCACCACCAATACGGCAACCATTCTGCATCATATATTCATAAACATATTTATCCCCTACTGCCGTCTTCGCATAATCGATATCAAGAGCATCAAAAGCCTTGTAAAGACCAAAATTGGACATTACCGTGGTTACAACCGTATTGGTGAGAAGCTTCCGCGCTCCTTCATGTAACGACCGTACACATAGAGGATCGCATCTCCGCTGACCACATTTCCCTTCTCATCCACACAGAGACAGCGGTCCGCATCTCCGTCGTAGGCAAAGCCAACATCCAGCCCCTTCTCCACTACAAGCTTCTGGAGACCCTCGATATGGGTGGAACCGGCATTGTTATTGATATTGGTACCATCCGGCTCAGCATTGATCACATAAGTCTTCGCTCCCAGTGCATCAAAACCGCCTTTGCGATATTCCATGCACTTCCGTTGGCACAGTCCAGACCAATTCTCATTCCCTTAAAGGAATATACTCCCAGGGAGATCAGATATCCTATGTAACGGTTCCGGCCTGCAGAATAATCCACCGTCCTGCCGATTTCACCGCCCTTTGTAAAAGGAATCTCATGCCATTTCTGTCCGAACAGCTGAAGACGGTCATCCAGATAATCCTCCACCAGCGCGATGATCTCCTCTTCCATCTTCTCACCCTGGCCATTGATCAGCTTGATCCCGTTATCATAATAGGGATTATGGCTGGCAGAGATCATAATACCACAGTCAAAGCCATCGGTACGGGCAACATAAGCCACAGACGGCGTTGTTGTCACGTGGAGAAGATAAGCATCCGCTCCGGACGCCACCAGTCCGCCAACCAGCGAATACTCAAACATATAGCTGGAACGTCGGGTATCCTTGCCGATCACGATCCTGGCTGCAGCCGTCTCTCCGGCCCTCCTGCGCAGTTCATTATAATACCATCCCAGAAAACGCCCGATCTTAAATGCATGATCCGCCGTCAACGAAACACCCGCCTCCCCACGGAAGCCATCTGTACCAAAATATTTTCCCATTTCAGTTCTCCTTTGTGTGTTAATATTTACAACTTATCTCATATATGGTTGTGTCATACAGGGTTAATCAGAATTGTTCTTATCTTTGATTGATTTTACAACCTCGCAACTTTTCAATATACTTTTGTATATATTCCGAGTGTATCTCGTAATATTCTCCCACATCTGGAAGCATTAATCCCGAAAATGTTTGCGAATCATATTCTTCTACGCCAAGTATATTGCTATTTTCTTCTATAAATGTCTTATAATGTCTTATAAATTCTTTTACCTAAACGGAAAGTACGTTCCATTGTATTGCGATTTTCCAACATATCCAACAATTCATCAGATTCTATTTTCCGATATATATATATTCCGTTGTAGGATCATATGTCATAACCAAATATCTATTATTCTTATCATCAATACATACAAAGAGTACAGGTTCTATCCCCACAACCAGTTCCTCTTCTACATATAATTTACCTATTCCCCTGATTTCGTCCCAATATTCTTCTGGCATAGTTCGTCCACCTCTATGATTTTGAATTCATTACTAGCTGAATCAATTTTATCTTCGAATAAATACCAATTATGATGTGTTTTTCCCTCTTGAAAATCTGCTAGTCCATACTGACATTTCATGATTTTCTAGCATGATCTGTATCTCACCCTTATTTTTTTCTTATATCGCTGTATATAATTCGTGCTTTCAGAGTAGCACAATACGCTCTATGTGTCTATTGATTTATTTCGACTCCGTTCGACAAACATATCCGCTTTAATTGCGAAGCTTTGAAGCTTTTTTCACAAAATCCTCTTTCCAAAAAGCAATAACTATGTTACCCTGAAAATGGATCAGATGATAAAATAACTCTGATCACATAACAAGATCGAAGGTGGTGAAACCTATGGGTACAAAGGATACCATCACCAAAGATTACAATGGCCTGACAACCG
>ENA-OQER01001489-OQER01001489.1-human-gut-metagenome-genome-assembly--contig:-NODE-1489-length-11143-cov-2.256536_pt1 | contig 11143 bp, 11 predicted proteins | sample MGYA00242797_ERZ504639 | MGnify/ENA primary metagenome ERZ504639 (study PRJEB26092, sample SAMD00036306) | human gut metagenome | host: Homo sapiens | study: EMG produced TPA metagenomics assembly of...
CAGCCATATGGTCAGTCGCTGCTACGGTTCGTCCGTCCCCGCATATGGCTCGGCCGCTCCCGCTTACGGGCAGCCGACTCAGCCTGCGCAACCTGCACAGCCCATCTACGGCCAGCCGACGTACGGACCTACGGATTACGCACAATCGGCGCAGACCCCCTATTATCAGGAGCCGACTCAGCCCCAATACACGCAGTCCGCATACAATCAGCCACCAACCTACGCGCAGCAGACCTACTATCAGGCGACCCAACAGCAGCCCGGCTATGGCTACGCGCAGAAGTCGAAGATCGTCGCCGGCCTGCTCGGCCTGTTCCTCGGCACCCTCGGCGTGCACAACTTCTATCTGGGATACACCGGCAAGGCCGTGGCTCAGCTGTTGCTGACCCTGATCGGATGGATCATCCTCATCGGACCGATCATTTCCGGAATCTGGGCTCTGATCGAAGCCGTCCTCATCCTGTGCTCCAGCTACGGGTCCAACTGGCACCGCGATGGGCACGGCCAAGAACTCCAAGATTGATGGGCAGAGGGCTGTATAAGCAGCCGGGCGGCAAACTCGTAGGGGTTTCCGTCCGGCTTTCTGATGACATTCCAGCATATTTCCGCGAATGCGCAAGCTCCATCCAATCCGTGGAACAATGCCGGATCGACGGCGATTTCTTTCTTGACGGCGATGACAAGGATTCCCGCCGACTATTGCAGGATTGGGAAAACTTGCTGCAAAGCCAGCGAGGCGCGCCCACACGCGACATTACGCGACGATTGCAAGCGATTACCGCGAACTATCCGAACGTGCGATTGGTGGGTATGACGGCAGAAGGCATTGCCATCGCTTTTCTCCGCGCAATCACAGGCAGTGAATCGCGTAATGCGGAAGATGCAACGGGCAACGGAAATATCGCGCGGTCCACGAAACAATATTCCGGGGAACAACCGGGAATGCATAATGCGCTGACACAAGAGGAATATCTGGAACGCTGGCGGGACCTGAAACCGACCGTCATCCACGACAAGCCGCGCGACCCGAACGAACAAATGGAAACCGACATCGCATGGGCGCGCGAAGTGGCGGCAGGCAAACGCGAACCCACGCTGCGTATCTGGGAATGGGCCGCTCCGGCCGTGGTCATCGGCAAATTCCAGTCGCTCGAAGACGAAGTCAATACGGCGGTCGCGCAGAAGGAAGGATTCACCGTGGTCCGACGTTGCACCGGCGGCGGGGCGATGTTCATCGAACCGGGCAATACCATCACCTACTCGTTGTACGCGCCGTTCGATTTCACCCAAGGCATAAGCATCGAGGAATCATACCGGCTCTGCGATTTCTGGCTGGTGCGCGCGCTTAAGGAACTCGGGCTCGACGTACGATTCTCCGGACTCAACGACATCGCCACGCAATACGGCAAACTCGGCGGAGCCGCACAACGCCGATTCACACCAGTAGAGGGAGGGCCTGGCGCCATACTGCACCACGTGACCCTCGCCTACGATATCGACGCGGAAAAAATGGGGCGGGTATTGAACACCTCACGTGAGAAAATGTCGGACAAAGCGGTGAAATCAGCGGTAAAACGAGTCGATCCAATGCGCTCGCAGACGGGCATGAGTCGTGAAGACGTGGTTGAACGGCTGCTCGACGCCGCTAGGCGAGTTACAATGTAGCCCGATGGTCGAAGCCGCCCTGATATCAAGGGCAATGAGAACGTTACGAAGCTTGGTGTTCCGTGAGGGCATGTGGAATCGCAACAAGCTTTCGAAGCCGCGGCAGCGCGCCCGGCAATACGCCTGGCGGCGTGCCCAGAGGATGTGCCTATGAACGGAGGTGTGACAAATGGCTACGCCAAACGAGACCAATAGTGGACCCAGTGGCGAAAGCGCGACGTTGCTGCACACCGCGTTGTTCAAGCAGGTTTCTTCCGAAGAGGCGGAGGAACTGCTGCCGCATCTGCAGCATGCCGAATACAGCAAGGGCGACTATATTTTCCGCGAAGGCGACACCGATCACCGCATGTATCTGCTGGAACGCGGGCGCGTCAAACTGATCCGGCAATCGTCCGACAGACGTGTGCAGTTGTTGAGCATTCATGCGTACGGCGAAGTGCTGGGTGAGATTCCGGTGTTCGATCCGCATGGTGGACCGCGCACCGCGTCCGCCGTGGCCATGACCAGTGACACGAAAGTCGTATGGCTTGAGCATGACGCCCTGTTCGCATGGCTTGACGAGCATCCGCGCGTGGCCGTCGACATGCTTCAGGTGCTCGCGCATCGCATGCGTGACAACAACGAGCGCATTTCGGAGCTTGTGTTCATGGACGTGCCGGGACGTTTGGCGAAAACGCTGCTGAATCTGGCGTCACGCTTCGGCGAGCCGGTCGAGGCGGGGTTGAAGGTGCCGCACGATCTGACGCAGGAGGAAATGGCGCAGCTGGTCGGTTCGTCGCGCGAGACGGTGAACAAGGCGCTGATGGATTTCGCCAACCGTGGATGGATTGCGCGTGAGGGCCGTTCCATCATCATCTACCAGCCTGGCATGCTTATTCGACGATCGAGACGATAATTTTCGACTGTTTTCCAGTGTTTTTCAAGTTTTACGGTTGTTTGTGAGAAACCCGTGACGCCTGCGGGCGTGCGGTTGATTAGTAGACCCACCACTTTAGAATGGGCACCATGCCCGAAAAGAAGACTTTGACCGTTCAACGTGTGCTCGCACTCGTGATTGCCTACATCACGCTGAGTGTGGGTGGCGGCGTGGCCGCCAGTTTGTTCCTCCTACCGGCGGTTTTCGGCGCGAACAGCGTCGCCAAGGCGGTTATTCCGTCGCTGTCGGTCGAAGGTATTGATTTTGATGTGACCAGCCTGCCGCAGAAGTCGACCATGTACGCTTCCGATGGCACCACGAAAATCACCGAATTCTGGGATCAGAATCGTGAAGTCGTGCCGTTGAAGAAGATTTCCAAATACATGCAGCAGGCCGTGGTAGCGCGTGAAGACAGACGATTCTTCACTCACGGCGGCGTTGATGTGCAGGGTGTGTTCCGCGCGTTCGTCCAAACATATATGAAGGGCGACCATCAGGGCGGTTCCTCCCTTACCCAGCAGTATGTCAAAAAACGTGCTGATCCTGCAGGCGCAGCAGGATGACGATCCGATCGCACAATACCATGCGTCGGAAGATACCATCGCACGAAAAATGAGGGAAATGCTGATTTCCGTGCAAATGGAAAAGCAGTATTCCAAGCCTGAAATTTTGCAGGGATATCTCAATATCGCACAGTTTGGCGGCAATAGCCTCTATGGCGTGCAGGCGGCTGCGAAGCGGTATTTCAACACCACCGCAGATCAGCTGAACATCGTGCAGTCCGCCACCATCGCGGCAATCACCAAGAATCCGAACGCTTACGATCCTTCCGTCGAATCGAACCAGCCGGAATCCGAGAAGCAACGCAATATCGTGCTGCAGCTGATGAACGAGCAGGGCTATATTTCGGATGCGGAATATCAAGAGGCGGTCAATACTCCGCTCGCAGATACGCTTGATGTCCAGCCTATTTCCACCGGTTGCATGGCCGCGGACTATGATGCGGGCTATTTCTGCGATTACGTGGTGCATAAGATTTTGAATTCCAAGGAATTCGGCAAGACCAGCGAGGACAGGGAAAGACTGCTGAAAGAGGGCGGTCTGAAGATCGTCACCACGTTGGATATCGATGCCAACACCTTGTTGAACGAAACCGCGCGCAACACCATCCCACCGGAAGATTCCTCCGGCATGGAAATCGTGATGGCGTCCGTCAAACCGGGTACCGGAGAAGTGTTGGGCTTCGGTCTGAATCGAACGTATGATGCCACCGAAGCGGCGCAGAACGACCAGACCAGGGATTCCATGAACTATGCCGTGGATCGAGAAGACGGCGGCGGCATGGGCTTCTCCATCGGCTCGTCGTGGAAGCCTGTCAATCTGGTGGCATGGATGGAAGCGGGACATTCCGTCAACGAAAACCTGCAGACGTCCACGAGGTATTCGACCTCGTTGTTCGCATGCGATCGTTATACCGGCGGCACTGATACGTGGAACGTCACCAACGCAATAACCAATGGAACGGTGAACCCGGAAACGCCGGCATTGGCTTTGGCAAGGTCTCATAACACCACGCAGGCTTCCATGGGATCCATCATCGGCTTGTGCAAGATTGCCGATACCGCAACTGAACTTGGCTATCATGATGCGAATACCGGTGAGACGCTCGACAAGACCTCATCATTCGTGCCTGCCATGATGGTCGGCAACGTCAACGTGTCCCCGCTGACGATGGCAAGCATCTTCGCTGTATATGCGTCCAATGGCGTGCAGTGCGATCCGATCGCGCTGAAGCAGGTGACTGATGTGGACGGCAATGATATTAAGGTGCCTTCCGCGAACTGCCATCAGGCGGTCGATCCGGAAATCATCCAAACGCTTGCTTGGGCCATGAATCAAGCGTTGTCCGTCCTGACGGCGCAGGCGGTGTGGCACAGCTAGCCAATGGACGTAAGACCTTCGCCAAGACCGGTACCCACGAGGATCAGCTAGTTACGACGGGTGGTTTCATTCCGAACCAGATCGCCACATTCGTGCTCGTCGGTGACGTGCAGAACCCGGTTGGCCACCCGATTGCGAATATCGCTATCAACGGCCAGTACCACAGCTACTGGGATGGTTCCACCATCGCGGCTCCGGCATGGCGTGACTTTATGAATGCTTATGCGGAACGCAAACAGCTGCCGATTGACAACGATTATGGGCAGCCTGCGGCCAAGTATTCCGCAACATCCAGCACGGTCACCAAGATCGGCGGTGGAAAGCAGAATGCCACCCAGCAGCAAAGCACAATCATTCAGCAGCAGAACCAGTCGCTTCAGCAGCAAAGCCAGCAGAACGACCAGCAGGATGATCAGGATCAGCAGCAGACCGAAGATGAGTGACGCTTCCGCAATTCAGCGAATGGAAGTGAACAATCAATGAACGCCCGCCACGCTCGGCGGGCGTTCTGCGTAGAATGCAGATAGTGCCGGTTTTATGGCACGAAATCTCCAGAGAAGCTCAAGGGGAATACAAGAAGAAGGTTCAGCCGATCGGCATGGAGCCAGTAGGTGCGACGGAGGGGATACTACGATGAGCGAAGACGAAAAGAAGGCGAAGCGGTCGAAGAAGGCCAAAACCAATGGCACGGTTGGCCTGTTCGATCCTATGACTTTGCGTGGCATGACCGTGCGCAACCGCATCTGGCTGCCGCCAATGGACACGTATTCCGCGTTGGCCCAGGATGGCCTGCCCACGCCATTCCACTACCAGCATTATGTGTCACGTGCCATGGGCGGTTTCGGCATGGTTATCGTGGAAGCCACCGCAGTGACGCCGGAGGGTCGTATTTCGCCGTGCGACTTGGGATTGTGGGCCGACGAGCAGATGGACGCATGGCGTTGGATCGTTGCCGATGCGAAGGCCGCCGGCGCGACGATGGCGGTGCAGCTCAACCATGCCGGACGCAAGGCTTCCACCGGCTGCTTCTCCATCGGATACGAGCATGAGAGCGTGCCGGAAGAGCAGGGCGGATGGCAGACCGTGGGGCCAAGCGCCAACGCGTTCGGGCCGTTGGACAAGCCTCGCGAACTCACCGTTGACGAAATCCATGCCATCGTCGACCAGTTCCGCGACGCCGCTTGGCGTGCTTATGATATCGGCTTCGACGCGGTGGAAATTCATGCGGCCCACGGCTATCTGCTGTCGCAATTCCTCGATCCGCTGATCAACGAGCGCGAGGATGAATACGGCGGATCGTTCGACAACCGTATCCGCATACTGGTCGAAGTCGTGGACGCCGTGCGTTCCGTCATCCCCGACACCATGCCGGTGCTGGTGCGCGTTTCCGCGACCGATTGGGCCGCCGGAGGCTGGGATCTCGATCAGACCGTCGACCTTGCCAAAGTCCTGAAGAAGCACGGTGTCGATCTGATGGACGTCTCCACCGGAGGCATGATTCCGGGCGTGACCATTCCCGTCAAGCCCGATTATCAGGTTCCATTCGCCGAACAGGTGCGCTCGCGTGCCGAAATTCCAACCACGGCCGTCGGATTGATCACCAACCGAAGCAGGCCAAGAAGATTTTGAAATCCGGTGCCGCCGACGCCATCGAAATCGGACGTGCGGCGCTTCGTGATCCGAATTGGCCTCTTCGCGCCGCCCACAAGCTCGGTATTCCGACCGAAGATGCGCCCTACCAGCCGCAGTATGTGCGTGGCGCATACTAAACGCAACCAATAACCAAGGTAATATCGAACAACAATCGAACAACAATAATGCGCTGCACCGCGTTGGCGGTCGCAGGGCGCATTATTATTTGGTGCTCGCTGCCGATTGAAATAATCGGTATCAGGCGTCGATGCCGACAGCCTGGCTCACATGGTCGAATCCGTCGCGCTTGAGCAGTTCGGCAAGGCCGCGCTTCAACACGGTGATCTGCTGCGGTCCGCGATACATCAGCGAGCTGATGAACATGACCAACGACGAGCCGGAACGAATCTTCGCATACGCCTGCTGCGGAGTGAACACGCCGCCGATGCCGGCAATCGCAAAACGGTCGCCATACTCGCGGTACACCTGCTTGATGCGTTCGTTGCTGGCCTCATAGCATGGCGAACCTGACAGTCCGCCCTCCCAATCGCGAGGAATCTCCATGCCGGCGCGGTCCTTCTGCAGATTCGCAATCGACAAGCCTGCACATTGTGTTCGGCAAGCACGTCAAGCAGATCCTTGAACTCTTCCCAGGACTTATTCAACGGCATCTTCACCAGCGTGGGCTGTGGACGTTCGATCTTGTCGAGTTCGGTGAACAGCTTGTCGAGCGCTTCAGGGCTCTGATTGAACGGTTCGCCGGCCATCGTGTTCGGGCAGGAGATGTTCACTTCGACCATGGCGGTGCGACCGGCCGTGCGGCGCATCGAAATGCAGTAATCCTCGATGCCTTCGTCCAAATCGCCGGTCTTATCGTCATTCGTACGCGCGATCGACACGGAAATCTGCATGTCGCGCGCCTTCGTCCAAGCCTGTTCCGCGCGCGGAACAACGATTTCCGAACCCTCATTGGCAAGACCGACATGCACCATCATCGAATCATATTCGGGCAGACGGTGGAACCACGGCTTCGGATTGCCGGGGCACGGACGAGACGTGGTGGATCCGACCGTTTCGAAGCCGAAGCCGGCGTTGTCGAGCAGCACCGGCATCTCGCAGTTCTTGTCGAGGCCGGCGGAAAGGCCGAACGGATTGACGAAGTCGACGCCCATCACGCTGGTTTCCAGCACGGGGTCGGAATAGTTGAGCATTTCACGCACGCCCACATCAGCGGCGGAATGTTCTTGGTGATCTTGCAGAACTGGATCATCTGGTCGTGCGCCACATCGGGCGTCTGATTGAACACGAAATGCGGCTTGATGATGTGCTTGTAGCCGAAGGTGAAGAGATCTGTGGTGGCTTTGTTCACCGCATCGTGCCAGAAATTCTCAGAAACATACGTCATGGTTCACTATTCTCGCACCGTTTGTCGCAGGAAAGCAACACGTCGATTGATTTCGCTGACGGGATGTCGACGTTCGTTTTTGTTCGATTTGAACGATTACAGGAGTGCCAAGTATATTTTTTCGTGAGGAAAATGCGCGAAACGCTCATCTCAGTTTTTATTTTGAGTGAACATGTGCGATAATGTTCGAATGATATCGTCACAACGTCAGCATTTGATTTTGAGCAGGTTGCGTACCCGCGGTGCGGTGCGTATCACCGCATTGTCCAAGGAATTGGGCGTTTCCGCCATGACCATCCGACGCGATATCGCCGATCTGGCCGACAAGGGTCTGCTGAAGCGTGTGCACGGCGGCGCCGTCACCACCAGCACGCTGCTGAGTGAGCCGCTGTTCTCCGTAAAGTCGCAGATGGACATCGGATTGAAGGACGCCATCGCACAGGAAGCCATCAAATATGTGGCACCCGGCGACGTGATCGCCATCGGCGGCGGCACCACCGCATACGTATTCGCGCAACATCTGTTGGAATCACAGCAGTCGTCGGGGATCACCATCCTCACCAACTCCATTCCGGTGGCGGAACTGGTGCAGGCGCTGGAATCGAAAGACGTGGAAGTCATCGTGACCGGCGGCGTGACCACCCGATCCAACTCGCTCGTAGGCCCGATCGCAGACAAAGTGGTGGCCTCCCTGCGCGTCAACACAGTCTTCCTGGGCACGCATTCCGTGTCCATTCCGCGCGGCTTCCTCATGCCGAACTCGCTTGAGGCCGCAACCGATATGGCAATGATGGACATTGCCGATCGCACCATAATTTTGACCGATCACACCAAGTGGAGCTGCACATCATTGTCGCTTTTCGCACGCTTCGACCAGGTGGACACGGTCATTACCGATGATGGACTAGACCCCGATTCGGTTGGGAAAACAAGGGATTTGGTTAAAGAGCTCGTGCTGGCACACCAGAGCGAGCCTATTCAGGAAGGTGAATAACCATAATGAGTGAATTCGCAAACTACACTCCCGGAGAGTACGCGAAGGAGCACATTCGCATCACGCCGACCACGCTCGCCGATGGCCGCGCTTTCTTCTACCTCACGATGATCCGGAATACGTTTCCGGCGCGAAGACGCGCGAACTGAACGATCCTCGTCAGCTGGCATACCGTTTCTCCAACCAGCTCAACGCGGCCGGTGAGGAAGTGCCGTACGCTGCTCCGGAAATGCGTCGCGATCCACTGACCGGCGACTGGATTCCTATGGCGACCGCACGCATGAACCGTCCGATCACCGCGGGCCCTGGCGCCACCGCCAAGGGCAACCCGCTGGCCGCACGCAAGCCGGGCGACCGTACCAGGACGGCGAAGTGCCGGACACCGACTACAACGTGGTCGTGTTCGAAAACCGCTTCCCGTCGATGGTTCGCGTGCCGGGCCGTTCCGAAGCCGTGGAATACGTCAACGGCAACCCGCTGTGGGAGAAGAAGCTTGCTGCAGGCCGCTGTGAAGTGATCTGCTTCGACCCGGATGAAGACGGTCTGCCGGCAGACCTGCCGGTCTCCCGTCTGCGCACCGTCGTGGAAGCATGGGCGTTCCGTACCGCCGAAATCTCCAAGATGGAAGGCATCGAACAGATCTTCCCGTTCGAAAACCACGGACAGGAAATCGGCGTCTCCCTGGCACACCCTCACGGACAGGTCTACTGCTACCCGTTCATCGCGCCGAAGATGGAAGCCGAACTCAAGCAGACCGAAGCCTACCATGAGAAGACCGGCGGCAACCTGCTCAAGGATCTCATGAACTCCGAAATCGAAGCCGGGGAGCGCATCGTCATGCGCAACCACAGCTGGGTGGCCTACGTGCCAGCCGCAGCCCGCTGGCCCCTCGAGGTGCATGTGGCTCCGGTGCGCGACGTGCTCACCCTCGACGAGCTCAACGACCAGGAACGTTGGGATCTGGCCGTCATGTACTCCACCCTGCTCAAGCGCGGCAACGCGTTCTTCGACAAGGGTGACGGCAAGGGCATGGACCTGCCGTACATCGCAGCATGGCATCAGGCTCCGATCCACGACGCACGCCGTGAAAACTACCGCCTGAACCTGCAGTTCTTCTCGTTCCGCCGCGCAGCCAACAAGATCAAGTATCTGGCCGGATCCGAATCCGGCATGGCCGCATGGGTTTCCGACACCACGCCGGAACTCATCGCCAAGCGCTTCCACGAGCTCGGACCAATCGATATCGAAGGCTGAAAGCCAATAAAACCCAAAGGACAAAACACCAATGACTGCTGTTGAATTCATTGAGCCGCTCTCGCACGACGAGGGTGTGAAGAACGCGACCGATCTGTTCCGTGCCACCTACGGTGAGGAGCCGGCTGGCGTATGGGCCGCACCGGGCCGTGTGAACCTGATCGGCGAACACACCGACTATAACGCGGGCCTGTGCCTGCCGATCGCACTGCCGCACCGTACGTTCATCGCGCTCAAGCCGCGTGAAGACACCAAGGTGCGCGTGGTTTCCGACGTTGACTCCGAAAACGTTACCGAAGCCGACCTCGACGGCCTGCAGGCCGGTGGCGTGGAAGGCTGGGCCGCCTACCGGTAGCGTTGCCTGGGCATTGCGCGAAGCCGGCTTCGATGCGGTGCAGGGCTTCGATGCGGCATTCTCCTCCTGCGTGCCGCTCGGATCCGGTCTGAGCTCCTCCGCAGCCATGACCTGCTCCACCGCCTTGGCGTTGGATGACGTGTACGGTTTGGGTTATGGCGCATCCGATGCCGGTCGTGTGACGCTGATCAACGCCGCCATCAAGTCGGAAAACGACATGGCGGGCGCGTCCACCGGTGGGCTCGATCAGAACGCATCCATGCGCTGCACTTTCGGCCATGCGTTGCGTCTTGATTGCCGTCCAGAGCTGAGCCCGCTGGAGAACGTCTCCCAGCAGGAATTCGATCTCGACAAGTATGGTCTAGAACTGCTGGTGCTTGACACTCAGGCTCCGCACCAGCTCAACGACGGACAGTATGCCCAGCGTCGCTCCACTTGCGAGAAGGCCGCCGAAATCCTCGGCGTGGCCAACCTGCGTGTGGTCGCCGACAGCATCGCCAAGTCCGACGATCCGTTCCAGGCGCTCAAGGAAACGCTCGACAAGCTGGAAGACGACACGATGAAGAAGCGCGTGCGCCACGTCATCACCGAAATCGCCCGTGTCAACTCCTTCGTGCGTGCCTTCGCCAACGGCAAAATCGACGAGGCCGGCCGACTGTTCAACGCGTCTCATGATTCGCTCGCTGCGGATTATGAAGTGACTGTGCCCGAGTTGGATATTGCCGTGGACGTGGCTCGTGTCAACGGTGCGTATGGCGCGCGTATGACCGGCGGCGGCTTGGTGGCTCCATCATCGCTCTGGTGGATAAGGGCCAGGGGCACGAGATCGCACAGAAGATTGCTGACCGCTTCGAAAGGAAGGTTTCAACGCACCTCGCGCCTTGCCGGCGTCGCTGCGGCTTCCGCGAGCCGTGAGGCCTGATCGCAGAAGCTGATGCAGAAAACGCGCGTGCGCACGCCATACGTTCGTGCGAACATTCG
>ENA-OQER01001491-OQER01001491.1-human-gut-metagenome-genome-assembly--contig:-NODE-1491-length-11135-cov-2.147892_pt1 | contig 11135 bp, 14 predicted proteins | sample MGYA00242797_ERZ504639 | MGnify/ENA primary metagenome ERZ504639 (study PRJEB26092, sample SAMD00036306) | human gut metagenome | host: Homo sapiens | study: EMG produced TPA metagenomics assembly of...
GATGAAATAAAAGATCAGGATGAACAGATTATGGGTATTTTAAAGTATCTCACAGAGTGGTTAGTTAATCACATCCTATATGTTGATGGTCAAATTGCAGAATTTGTATCAAAAATGTAATCTTTTGTATAATCGCCAGACATTGATCGAAATGTCAAATATGAAATAAAGTTGTCAGACAAGCTTGAAAACGATGAAGCATCAAAATTGAATAATGTGCACGAAAAAACCAGCCTTACATTACGAGTGAGACTGGTTTTTTTTATACAATAATATCGAAAAAAGATGTAGATTTGAAACAACTTGATATGTGAAAAAAAGGCAGATATACTGAACTTAGATACGAAAGATGTCTGATAAATGCGGAACATGTTGATGAATTGAAACAGGAGGTAAGAGCATGTACAATTTTGAAGCTTCGCCAGAAAGACTGATCATAGGTGCATTATTAGGATTTGCGATTTTACTTTTTTTAATTATTAAATTTAAAATTCAGCCTTTTATTGCAATTATGTCTTCGGCGTTAATTATCGGTTTAGTATCTGGTATGCCATTTTCAATGATTACAAATACTTTGGCAGAAGGTGTAGGAAATACGCTCCAGACAATTGCCATACTGATCGGGTTAGGATCAATGTTTGGAGCTATTTTACAAGTGTCCGGTGGTGTGGAAGTAATTGCAGATACATTGTTGAAAGTATTTGGAGAGAAAAAAGCACCGTGGGCACTTGGTATTACAGGGTTGATTGTCGGAATGCCTGTATTTTTTGAATCAGGTTTGCTGATTTTAATTCCGGTTGCATTTGGAATAGCAAGGAAAACAAACAAATCCGTATTTAATTATTCAATCCCACTACTTGCAGGACTTGCGATCGGACATGCATTTGTACCACCGACACCCGGACCGGTATTAGTTGCAGAGATGCTTGGAGTAGAATTAAGTTATGTGATCATGCTTGGAATTGTGATCGGAATTCCGGCAATGATTTTAGCCGGACCGGTATTTGCCAGATTTATTGGCGGAAAAATATTTTGCCCGGTACCAAAGTCTTATTTGGAAAATGAGAAGGAAGCAGAGCAAAAAGCTACAGATAAGAAACCAAATTTCTGGCTTATTGTATGCATTATTTTACTTCCGTTATTCCTTATTATTTTAAATACGTTATCCTCGATCATACCATTTATGAAGCCTGCACAACCTTTATTGGAATTCCTGGGAACTCCGGTAATAGCACTTTTACTTTCTACTATCTGTGCAATGTTGTTTTTGGGATTATGCGGAGGATTTAATATAAAAGAGCTTACAAATATCATGACCAATTCATTACATTCATGTGGAAATATTATCCTTCTGATTTCAGGAGGCGGAATGCTTCGATTTATTCTTCAGAATTCAGGAATTGGAGAGCTGTTCGGAAATCTTGTAGGAAGCCTGCCATTACCGATGGTATTAGTCGCATTTTTAGTAGCAGCTGTTGTAAGAATTTCAGTTGGTTCAGCTACCGTATCGATGACTATGGCAGCAGGAATTATTTCTTCCATGCCGATGGTTTCCGGGTTCTCACAGTTACAGCTTGCAACAATAACAATTGCAATTGCAGCTGGCGGAACCGCATTCAGCCATGTAAATGATTCCGGATTCTGGCTCTCTAAATCGTTATTCGAGATTGACGAAAAGACAAATCTGAAAACATGGACAGCAATGGAAACCATTGTAGGACTTGTTGGTGTGGCAGGAGCTACCATTGTTTGGTTTATAGTTTCATAGTAACTTTCATGAATTGTGAAATGGAAAGGAAGAGATAATTATGCTTAGAAGTGAAGAAGTAAGAAAACTTGCACCGGAGATGGATCCGCTTAGAATGGGAATGGGCTGGAAAGCTGCTGATTTATCAAAACCACAGATTATGGTTGAAAGCTCATATGGAGACAGTCATCCGGGATCAGCACATTTAAATATTTTTGTGGAAGAAGCAGTCAGGGCTGTGGATGAAAATGGTGGAAAAGCTGCAAGATATTTTGCAACAGATATGTGTGATGGAATTGCACAGGGGCATGATGGAATAAATTATTCTCTGCCGCATCGTGATGCAATTGTAAATCTGGTAGAGGCACAGGCGAACGCTACGGTATTTGATGGCGGGGTATTTGTGGCAAGCTGCGACAATCTATGCGGCGATGTTAATGAGCATCGGACGATTGAAGGATATGAGTGCGATCGTTGTTGCCGGTGGAGTTATGGAAGCACATGAATTACCGAAAAAATATATTGTTGATGATCCGGCCTGCAAGATTAATGAGTTACTGACATTAGAACAGATCGGAAAGTTTGATGCATGGGAAAAGACAGGAGTTATCCCAAATGAACAGCTTGATTATTATAAACATCATGCATGTCCAAGCTGCGGAGCCTGCTCATTTATGGGAACTGCGTCAACAATGCAGATTATGGCAGAAGCACTCGGACTTATGCTTCCTGGAACAGCATTAATGCCATCGACAGCACCGGAGCTAAAAGAAGCCGCATATAATGCCGGAAAACAGTTAATGGATTTGATTTCAAAAGGAATAAAAGCATCAGATATCGTGACAAAGGAGAGCTTTGAAAATGCGATCATGGTTCACGCTGCAATATCAGGTTCAACAAATGCGACTATGCATATCCCGGCAATTGCTCACGAATTTGGATTTGAAATTGATGCAGAGACTTTTGACCGATTACATAGAGGAGCACACTATTTGTTAAATATCCGTCCGTCAGGAGACTGGCCGGCACAGTATTTTTATTATGCAGGTGGTGTTCCGCGTGTGATGGAAGAGATAAAGAGCATGCTTCATCTTGATGTAATGACTGTAACAGGAAAAACTCTGGGAGAAAACTTGGAAGAACTTAAGAAAAATGGTTTTTATGAGCATTGCGATGAGATACTCCGTGAAAAATCAAAACTGTTTGGAAGAAACATTGACAGAGAAGAGATCATTCATTCTTTTGAAAATGCAAAAGGAACAGACGGAAGTATTGCAATTTTAAAAGGTAATCTTGCACCGGAAGGCTGTGTGATCAAACATACAGCGTGCCCGAAAAATATGTTCAAAGCAGTGCTTCATGCAAGACCGTTTGACAGCGAAGAAGAATGCATCAATGCAGTTCTTCATGGACAGGTAAAAGCGGGAGATGCCATCTTCATTCGATATGAAGGACCAAGGGGAAGTGGAATGCCGGAGATGTTTTACACAGGAGAAGCAATCTGTGCTGATCCAAAGCTTGCATCCAGTGTTGCACTTATTACAGATGGAAGATTTTCAGGCGCATCAAGAGGTCCGGTTATCGGACATGTATCACCGGAAGCAGCTGCAGGAGGTCCAATTGCATTTGTTGAAGAAGATGATCTGATTGAAATTGATGTTGACAACAGAAAGATTTCGATTGTCGGTATCCATGGAGAGAGAAAAACGCCGGAAGAGATAGATGCAGTTTTAGAGCAAAGAAAGGCCAACTGGAAAGGCTTTGAGAGTAAATATAAGACAGGTCTTCTGAAATTATATGCTCAGCATGCAGTAAGCTCAATGAAAGGTGCTTACATGAACTAATTATAGTGAAGAATGGCAGTTTTTAATGCCTGTGCGGCAATCTTTCGGTCAATGGGAAATGCTAAGATTTCAATGAAGATTTCTTTTGTGATGAATCTGATGGATATTAAATACAGCGGACAGAACCATTTCCGTTAATGTTTATGAATAAAATTTAATAGATACAAAACTATGAAGTATGATACAATGACTTTATTGCATAAAAAGCGACAAATCCTGCCAAAAGCCGGCTGCAGTGATGAAGAAATTGCAAGACTCTGTGATATTGCAATTTGACCTTTGTTACAATCACTTCTTGAAGTACAGCACGAAATATAATAGAATGACAATATACTGTTTTTCAATGACACGAAGCAACTTTGAGGAGGGAAAAAAATGGATATGAATATCGTATGTCTGGATCTGGAGGGCGTTCTTGTGCCGGAGATCTGGGTTGCATTTGCAGAAGAGACAGGAATCCCGGAGTTAAAGAAAACGACAAGGGATGAGCCGGATTATGATAAACTGATGAAATGGAGACTTGGAATTTTAAAAGAGCATGGACTTGGACTGAAAGAAATTCAGGAAACGATCGCAAAGATCGATCCGATGCCGGGGGCAAAAGAGTTTTTAGATGAACTGCGCAGCATGACACAGGTGATCATCATCAGTGATACATTTACACAGTTGCAGCACCACTCATGAAAAAGCTGGGATGGCCGACTATTTTCTGCAATTCGCTGGAAGTGGCAGAAGATGGCGAGATTACAGGTTACAGGATGAGAGTAGAAAATTCCAAGTATTCAACAGTAAAAGCACTCCAGTCGATTGGATTCGAGACGATCGCAAGTGGAGACAGCCATAACGATCTTGGAATGATCAAAGCCAGCAAGGCAGGCTTTTTATTCAAAAGTACAGAACAAATCAAAAAGGATAATCCGGAGCTGCCAGCCTATGAGACTTATGATGAATTAATGGAAGCGATTAAGAAGGCGTTATAAAAGCTGCTAAAAAATACCGGGATGCTTCAAATAGAAGCAGCCCGGTATTTTTGTAGCAGAGATATTATTTTCGTATCGCCTTCACCAGCCCATACAACGTAATTAACATCGTCACAAACTCCGCAGCAGGAAAAGCGAGCCATACACCATTTAATCCAAGTAGTGCAGACAGCACGAATGCAAAAATGATGATCGCAACAAATCCGCGTGAGATGGACGCAAAAAATGCATATTTTGCAGATTCTATCGAGCTTAAAATGGCAGTTCCGACAATGTTCATTCCGGCAAAGAGAAATCCAATGAAATATAACCTTAAACCGTTTTCTGCGTAGGAGGCAAGCACCTGATTTCCCTCTCCGTTAAATACAGCGGTGATCGCAGGGGCGTAAAGGTAAATGCAGACAACCAGAAGGATAGCAACGCCGATGGTGGTCGTGACTGCCATTTTCAGATAGGTGGTTACATTCTTGTGATTTCCCTTGCTGTAAGATTCACTGATGAGCGGCTGCGAGCCTTGCGCAATGCCGTTAAAGAGGGCAACTGCGACCAGTGAGGTGTTGGCGACGACGCGTAGGCGGCAACTCCGGTGTTTCCCGCAAGACCGAGGATCAGCATATTAAAGACGACCGTGATAACTCCGGAAGAAATCTCACCGACGAAAGAGGAAACGCCGACCTGACAGCAGTACAGCAGTCTGCGGAAAGAAGGCAGGACGGTTTCAGGCGGATTGTACTCTTTTTTGATTGAAAATGGATACAGCAGATTGCAATGCCTATGACCGGGGAGAGGGCAGTTGCAAGTGCAGCACCCTCCATGGAAAGCCCCAGTGGAAACATCAGGATATAGTCAAACACGATGTTGAACAGACTGCTGAATAAAGTTGCGGACATCGCAATGGAAGGATTTCCATCATTTCGCACAAAAGCATTACAAATGTAGTTCCACATAAAAAAGGGAGCAAAGCACATGAAAATTCTTGTATAATTTTTCCCGGTGGCAACGATTTGGGCATCACCGCCTAACAGTGCGATCAATTTATCCGGAAGAAACAGACCGACAAAAATAAAAAACAGACTGATGATAAAAGCCCACACAAGCGCATGGAAAAAATATCTATCTGCATCCGGGCTTTTTTATTGCGTTCCACAACAAAACGGATCGCAGAGCCAACGCCCATCATCGCACCGATCGCAAAAATAATATTATAAATTGGCAGAACCAGATTTAGGGCAGTGATACCGTCGGCACCCACCGCTACAGAAATAAAGTAGGTGTCTGCAAGAATATAAACAGACATACCTACCATACCAAGCATATTTTGAGAGACGTATTTAATGAACTTCTTTAACATGATAGAACTCCAAATATGTGTAATAAAGAAACCGGATGCAATGTGGCATCCGGTTTCTTTTAAGCTAAAAAACAAATTAATGGATATTAACAGATCATTAAGCCTGAGACCAGCAGCAACTAATGCTTTACCAGCTTCGTTTCCTTCGTATTTTGCGAAGTTTTTAACGAATCTTGCAGCTAAGTCTTTTGCTTTTACTTCCCATTCAGAAGCATCAGCGTAAGTGTCACGAGGATCAAGGATCGCTGGATCAACGCCTGGAAGCTCTGTAGGAACTTCAAAGTTGAAGTATGGGATTGTCTTTGTAGGAGCTGTCTTGATGTCGCCGTTTAAGATAGCATCGATGATACCACGAGTATCTTTGATGGAGATACGTTTTCCTGTTCCGTTCCATCCTGTATTTACGAGGTAAGCTTTTGCTCCGCTCTTTTCCATTTTCTTAACAAGTTCTTCTGCATATTTTGTTGGATGAAGCTCTAAGAAAGCCTGTCCGAAGCATGCAGAGAATGTAGGTGTTGGCTCTGTAATACCACGCTCTGTACCAGCAAGTTTTGCTGTGAATCCAGATAAGAAGTAGTACTGTGTCTGTTCTGGTGTAAGAACAGATACTGGAGGAAGTACGCCGAATGCATCTGCAGATAAGAAGATTACATTCTTAGCAGCTGGTGCAGAAGAGATTGGACGTACAATATTCTGAATATGGTTGATCGGGTAAGACACACGTGTGTTCTCTGTTACGCTCTTATCAGCGAAATCAATCTTACCATTCTCATCTAATGTAACGTTCTCTAAGAGTGCGTCACGTTTGATTGCATTGTAGATATCTGGTTCGGAATCTTTATCAAGGTTGATAACTTTGCGTAGCATCCACCTTCGAAGTTGAATACACCATTGTCATCCCAGCCGTGCTCGTCATCACCGATCAGGAGACGTTTTGGATCTGTGGAAAGTGTAGTTTTACCTGTTCCGGAAAGACCGAAGAAGATAGCTGTGTTCTCACCATTTAAGTCTGTGTTAGCTGAGCAGTGCATAGAAGCCATACCTTTTAATGGTAAGAAGTAGTTCATCATAGAGAACATACCTTCTTCATCTCTCCGCCGTACCATGTGTTAACGATAACCTGCTCACGGCTTGTGATGTTGAACATAACTGCTGTCTCAGAGTTTAATCCTAACTCTTTGTAGTTCTCAACTTTTGCCTTAGAAGCATTGTAAACAACGAAATCTGGCTCGAAGTTCTCTAATTCTTCTGCTGTAGGTTTGATGAACATATTTGTTACAAAGTGAGCCTGCCAAGCAACCTCAACGATGAAACGGATTGCCATACGTGTATCTTTGTTAGCACCGCAGAATGCATCTACAACAAAAAGTCTCTTGTTGGAAAGTTCTTTGATCGCTAAATCTTTTACAGATTTCCAGGCTTCTTCTGTAGCTGGGTGGTTGTCGTTTTTGTATTCGTCAGAAGTCCACCATACAGTGTCTTTTGAGTTCTCATCCATAACGATGTATTTGTCTTTTGGAGAACGTCCTGTATAGATACCTGTCATTACGTTTACTGCGCCAAGTTCGCTGACCTGACCTTTTTCGTAACCTTCAAGTTCCGGTTTTGTTTCTTCTTCGAATAATAATTCATAAGAAGGATTGTAAACAACTTCTGTTGTTCCGGTAATGCCATACTTGCTTAAATCAATTTTTGCCATTTTTAATTACCTCTTTCCTTTCGCTGTGTGTAATATGGTATCAATCTGTAAAAACAGACTATACATATCTTTTTGGAAGCCGGACTTCTGATCGCTCTGTTCCACATTGTGAAATGCAGGAAACATAAGCAAATTGCCAACTTCTCTACCATAATTATACATATCTCGGTTATAAAATCAATAAAAAAATTGTTAAAAAATTTAGCAATTTATGGAGGAAAATTTGTCATCATCTGCGCTTGACAGAGATACAGACAGATCTGAGTGGAAAAAAACGATCCAAACCCGCTTTTCACGATTGAAAAATGCACACAAAAACAATATAATGCAAGCAGCAGAAAGACGAAACAGTCTGGTCTGAAAAGCCGTAACATCCATTTTGAAAAAAGAGGGAAAAGGAAAATGAAAGTCATACACAAAATCAGTCCGGTGCTGATATTAGCAGGTTATTTTTACATTTTATACGAAGGCTATTTTTTATGCCAGTTTGGAGGAGTACGCTACCACGGACAGAAAATGGCTGTGGGAGCAGCGGTCATGGCAGTTGGTTTTTTCTTCTGGCTTATCACCAGAAAAAAGGCAAAAGAACAGCAGGCAGGGAAAAAACAATATCTGTGGATCGCAGAACTTGTGGCGGCAGGAGCGGCAACGATCATCTGTGGCGCTGCGGTGATCCGCACGGCAATCCCATACAATGGGGCGCTCTCCTGGAAAATTTATGAGTGGCGGAGAATAAATGATGAGAGTTCTTCCAAAGATAATAGTGATACTAATAAGGAAGAAAACGAGCCGGAAATTTTCAGCGGAACAGAGACAGAAACGGAAACAAAGACCAGTGAGAATATCCGCAATTCGGATACGTGGGAATTTAATGCAGAAGACGGCGATATGTATTATTTCATCAATGATATTACCGGTTACCGGCTGAATGTGGTAGACGCTGCCTGTGGAAGCCGCTTTTATAACTTTGAAAAGACGAAGGATGGAGGTACGACCTGGACGGAGGTCAACGGTGATCCGTTTGATCAGAATATGGCGTTGCCGAAGGTCTGCTCTTTTTTACGAATGATTTCGGATTTGCAGGACTGACGTATGCAAGTGAAGATTTCTCCATGCTCTACGTGACAAAGGACGGCGGAGAGACATTTGAACGGCTGGAACTTCCATTGGATACGGTGACCGAACTTCCATCCGAGTCAGCAGAACTGGGATTTACGATCGAAGATTATGATTATCACACCATGCCGCAGATCGTGGATGGAAAAATGGAGATTTATCTGCAGACCGATGCGATGGAACAGCAGGGGATTATTTTTCAGTCTGAGGATAACGGAGTTACCTGGGAGTATGCAGGTTGTAAGGAATGATATAAAAAAAAATTACGAGGTTAAAATCATATGGAACAATACAGCTATCATGAGGAAACTGGAAAAATCACATTGGAAAAGAAAGCAGTACAAAATAGTGAAAACGCAGGAAAAAGCATTTATCTCATGAGTCTGGATGAGTTTTTGAGCCATCCGCGGAAACTTGTGCGGAAAAATAATTTTATCCACAGCATGACACCGATCCAGTACTGCAAGATTGAAAAATACCGGGAGTGTGTGCAGGGAACAATGCGTGTGCCAAAGGGAAATAAAGGGCAGGTGTGTATCCATAATTTTGGATTTTACTGTCAGAGCAGGAATTATATCTTGTGGAGGAAAGCCATTTCCTGATGGAGTATCTGAACAAGATGGCGGAAGGCACCTACGAGGGTTACAGCTTCCGGCAGATCCTTCTGGCATTGTTCGAGGAACTGCTGCAGGATGAAGTACTGTATCTGCAGAAACAGGAGGAACATCTGGCTGGTCTGGAGGAGGAACTGTTAAAGAAAATACCGGACTATTTTTATGAGATGATCATGAAATACCGGAAACGGTTCAATATTTTTCATGCCTATTATGAACAGCTGATGAATATGGGAGATGTGATGCAGACCTCTGTGAACGGCGGTCTGTCGGAGGAGGAAAAAGCACAGTGGCAGTTATTTTCCAACCGGGCGGAGCGGCTGCATGACCATGTGGAAATGCTGCGGGAATATCTCGTGCAGATCAGGGAACTTTACCAGTCACTCATTGCGGTACAGCAGAATCAGGTGATGAGCATTTTGACGGTTGTGACAACGATTTTTCTGCCGCTCACGCTGATCGCCGGCTGGTATGGAATGAATTTTCCAAATATGCCGGAGTTTGGGTGGAAATATGCGTATCCGGCAGTTATAATAGTGAGTATCTTAGTGATCATTTTGGAAATTATTTATTTTAAGAAAAAGAAGATGCTTTAGGCATCTGGAAAGAGAAGGACAAAAGATTATGATGAACCCGGCAAATATTATGAAGATTATGAATGCAAAAAATAAATTTACTGCAAACCATCCGAAGTTTGTGGCATTTTTAAGTGCGGTATTCTCCAGAGAGATGGAGGAGGCACTGTGATCGAGATCACACTCACCAGACCGGGTGAGGAGCCGATGACAACCAATATGAAGATCCAGCAGTCGGATCTGGATCTGATGCGTGAACTTCAGGACATGGCAAAAAATCAGTAAATATCTATGGAAAAAACGTCTGCACTGCTAAAATATTCTTACGAAAAAATGCGAAAATTTATACGTAAGAAAGGATGCACATATGTTAGGTAAACGTTTGGATTATCAGGTGGAAGAAAATAAGATCCATTTTTTCTTTGAAAAAGAAGAGGCATTTTTAGAGGTCATTACTGAGAGTATTATGAATGTCTTTGTTCCTTATGAGACAAAAGGACACCGCTCCAAGGCGATCGAAGGGGAGAAGGCGGTCCGGACAGATTTTGAGGTAAAAGACTGCGGCAGTTATGTTTCAGTTGCAACAAAACAGTTGGAAGCGAGAGTTTATGACGGATTTTATGTGGACTTTTACCGGGATGGAAAGAGCATTTGTGAAGATTACCGCAGCGGGCGTATTTTAAGACCGCTGTTAAGTGAAAAATCTCTCGAAGTGTTAAAGGCAGAGGGATATGATGTGTCCGCAGGTGTAAGCGGCAGCTATCCGGTGCAGACTGTCAAAAAAATGGACGGGGATGAGAAGTTTTACGGACTTGGGGACAAGACCGGATTTTTGAATAAGCGGGATTATGAGTACGAAAACTGGAACTCCGATATCCCACAGGCACACACAGATTCTTACCGCGCACTGTACAAGTCCATTCCGTTTCTGATCACCCTGAAAAAAGAAAGTGTTTACGGTATTTTCTTTGACAATACATACAGATCTTATGTAAACCTTGGAAAAGAAAATCAGGCATATTTTTACTATGGTGCGGACGCCGGAAACCTTGATTACTATTTTATCGCAGGGGATACGATGCCGGACATTGTGGGCGGTTATACCTATCTGACCGGAAGGACTCCGCTTCCACAGCTGTGGACACTCGGTTATCATCAGTCCCGCTGGGGATATGATTCCGCAGACTGCATTAAAAAAGTAGCAGGGAA
>ENA-OQER01001494-OQER01001494.1-human-gut-metagenome-genome-assembly--contig:-NODE-1494-length-11121-cov-2.969802_pt1 | contig 11121 bp, 19 predicted proteins | sample MGYA00242797_ERZ504639 | MGnify/ENA primary metagenome ERZ504639 (study PRJEB26092, sample SAMD00036306) | human gut metagenome | host: Homo sapiens | study: EMG produced TPA metagenomics assembly of...
ATCAACTGCGAGGTGAACAGAATGGATGGGGCACAGTTTGCCAAAATGCTTTCAGATAAGCATTTGTTTGAACTCAAAATGAGCTGCATAAGGCTGCCATTCTGCACTTTGCTTTTGCATACTACCACCCCTATTTTGACGGGAATGGACGCACTGCACGGCTATTCCACCTCTGGTATCTTGTTCAGCAGGGCTATCCTGCGGCACTGTTCACGCCTTTTCCCGATACATCGCTGAAAACAAGGACGCATATTACAAAGCCTACGAACGCGTGGAGAGAAATGCTCTGATTTCCGGCTATACGGATGTGACTCCCTTTCTGTTCTACTTCTGCAATGAGGTCTATAACCGCCTGCAGGTGGATGCAGTCCCGCCGAAAACTGATCTTGAGGTATATCAAACTGCTCTTGCGGAAGGAAAAATCACAGAAAAAGAACGGCTGCTCTGGGAGTATGTTCTGTCTGCTTATGGTGCAGAGGAGTTTACCACAAAGCAGCTGGAAAAGGATTTCCGAAACGCTGCGTATGCAACCATTCGGACGTTTGTGATGAAATTCCATGAGATGGGGCTGGTTACTGCAAGAAAAGCAGGAAACAGGGTGTTCTATCGTGTCGGTGGGACTTCTGACGGTCGGCCTAATGAATCCAAAAGGAGAACGTTATGAAAACGATTCGTGTTGTGGCCGCTGTGATCTGCGACTCCATGCAGGAAAAGCGCAAAATCTACGCCACTGCCCGCGGTTATGGCGACTATAAAGGCCAGTGGGAGTTTCCGGGCGGCAAAATCGAGCGGGAGAAACCCCGCAGAAGGCTCTGAAGCGGGAAATCGAAGAAGAACTGGACACGGAAATCGCCGTGGAGGATTTAATTGGTACAATCGAGTACGATTATCCGGCGTTTCATCTTTCCATGGACTGCTTCTGGTGTGAAGTGGTTTCCGGCGAGCTTGTGCTGAAAGAAGCGGAAGCTGCACGATGGCTGACAAAAGATGACATTGATTCCGTTCCGTGGCTCCCGGCGGATCAGACCATTTTGGATGTTATCAGAAGCTCAATGGTAAAGAAAAAGTGACTCACTTGAATTTTGCAGCATAATCTGACCATGGAACCGCACGAATAAAAACAATGCCCTCATAGTTGAGAGGATTCGTAAATCTTCTTGGCTATGAGGGCGTTTCATTCCACGGGGATTTTTATGTTACCGAACAATTGGAGATATCTCAGAGGGGACATCTACTATGCAGACATGGAGCCGCATATCGGCTCGGAACAGGGCGGGAAACGCCCTGTGGTAGTTCTGCAGAACAACATTGGAAACCGTCATTCGCCTACATTGATCGTTGCAACTGTTACCACCCGGACGGAAAAGAAGAAAAACCAGCCCACCCATGTGCTGGTGGATTCCAACCCGGCCTTTGAAGAACCGTCCATGATTCTTCTGGAGCAGATCTTCACGATCGATAAATCCCGCATCGAACGCTTTATGGGCTATGCCAGCAAGGCTGAAATGCTCCGCATTGATATGGCTTTGCTGGTCAGTCTGGCTCTGAACGTTCTGAGCGGAAACCACAGCGAATAGCGGACAACCAGTAACCCGTAAAAATGAGGTGATAGCGATGTAATCGGAGGTGAGTGAGCCATGCGAAAGAGTGCCCCCATTGAAGTGGTGGTACATTACCCCAAAACGAAAGAGGGATGGGACGAACTCGGAAAACGGGTCGCAACCGCCCACGCCAACTATGTGATCGAAAAAATCGACCGTCTGAACTGCCCCACATGGCAGAAGCTCGAATTGCTGCAGGCGGTGATCGATACTACCAAAGGAACTTACAAACCCAAGGAACACCAAAAGCCCGGCTGGCAGCCGAGCTGATAAACAAAGCCCCACGCTCAACATATGCTTTTCTGCTCTGACCAGAGACGGTCAGATTCAGAGGCAGTGTTGAGCGTGGGGCTTTTTGTGCTACATAAGTCTTTTGAAATGCGGCTGACACAACAAAGCTGTTGATTGCTGGCAGCCAATATGGTATCCTATGACACTGCATAACACGCAAAACAGTTCCACTTTTTTCTGAAAGAGCGTATCGAAACCGTCCTGATGGAGCAGCAGAAAAAGCTTTTTGAAAAGTAAAAGCTCTTGTGTTCCGTGAAAAAAGAAGGTAATATAAATACAGAGCAAGACACAGAACGCAGGGAGGGATGAAAATCATGTTTTACGAGATCATGCACCGGGAAAGCTGTGTGGCACAACTCAGCACGACAGGGGAATGCAGGGTCTGCCTCGAGGATTTCATGCCCTATGATCTGGTTCTGGTGGAATCGGATGATTTTGACGAGCGCATCAATAATGTAACGAACTTTTACTATTGGTGCGCCTCCCGGATGTTGACGTTGGATCGCACCTACGCCAAGGAAATCCTGAACAGTATCGGTGCATCTCAGAGCGTTACGGACAGGGAACGAGCACAGATTGCGTTATCCTACCATTGTCTGTCTTTGCTGGATGTGTTCTGGGTGAAAGAAGAAAACGAGAAGGTTCGATTCGAGGATATCAACCTTTTCGCACACTCCTTAAGCAATGCGCTTGTGGATATTGCGCTGCGGGGGCACCAAATGACGGTGACAAACGCCCATCTTCTGGCAAATGACCTGTCTACGGGCGGCTTGTACCCCAAGGCGTGGGTGCGAAAAGAGGATGGCTTCTATCTTTACAAGGATGGTGGCAGGGATGCGGTGGAACGTGAAGTGCTGGCAAGCAAAATCTGCCGGTGCTTTGACTGCCATCAGGTACTGTATGAGCAGGGGATGTTTGAAAATGAGCCGGTTTCTACCAGCAAAATCATGACATCTCAGCGATACAGTCTTGTGACCTATGCAGCCTATGACGTCTACTGCACGAACCATGATTGGAACACGCTGGATAAGATCTTAGAGTTGGATGCTCCCAGCTACTATATGATGAACATTCTGGATTATCTGGTGGGCAATACCGACCGTCATTGGGAAAACTGGGGTCTGCTGGTAGACAACGAAACCAATCAGCCCATCCGTCTGCATGACCTGATGGACTTCAACCGGGCGTTTCAGCAGTACGACACGCCAGAAGGCGCAAACTGTCTGACCGTGGGAAAACGCCATCTGAGCCAAAAAGATGCTGCAGTGGAAGCGGTGCGGAACATCGGACTGAACCAAGTCCGTCAGGTGGAGCACACCGTATTCTCCGAGCATCCGGCATGGAAAGCAACGTTTGAAGAACGACTGCGTGTTTTACGGAACGCCATGTAAGTCAGAGCGAATATCAGGATAACTGAAACAGAATGATTCCATAACGAAAGCCCGTCTGCGCTGCCACATATCGTGGCTTGCAGACGAGCTTTTTCGTTTGACCGGAGAAAAATTACCATACCTCACATGCGAAGCATAGATGGAAAATTGGAACCAAGGTTTTCCACCAGATGGCAAAAGCACTTCTGACTGATGGTCTTTTGTCCGCTTTCCCAGCAGCGGATGCTTGTCCGGCTGACCTTTGCGTGGTCGGCAAGCTGCTGGCGATTCCAGCCTTTGACTTGGCGGTATTCCCGGAGAAAAACTCCGCCGCCCCGGTGGAAAAACAGGGTGTAGTCGTCCAGAATATCCTCCACCGGGATACCGTAAAGGGCGGCGAGCTTGTCCGCAAGTTCGGGCGTGAAGCTGCGGTGAAATGCGCCGCTTTCCAGATCCTGATAGAGCCATTCCTCATGCCCACCATGCAGCAACCTCTTTTTGCAGCAGGTCAAGACCATAGCGGCACCAACGCAGACGGTCCCATGGGTTCGGGATGTCGGCGTAAGAGTGGTACATACGGTAGAACGCCTGCGCCTCTACGGTGGTGCGGGGGCCTGCCAAAGTTACCTGTAAGATGTATAGAGGGGTTAGACCACAACCCTCACATGACACCCTCTGAAGCAGAAAAAAGGAGCCGCTCTCTCGGCTCCCAAAAATCCATTTTGACGTAGATGCGTCATTGCGTGAAAGAGGTGGATTCTCTTTTCCATCCAAAGTGCGCTGGGGAGAGGATAGCATTTTCAATGCATCGGCTGGCGTAGGTGGAAAAGCGTGCCCGACGGTCAGAGTCGAAAGTATCCACTGCTTTCATCAGGCCGATGGTGCCGATGGAAATAAGGTCGTCCTGATCGCCGGGCAGGGCGTAGTATTTTTTTTACGATGTGTGCCACCAGACGCAGATTGTGCCGGATCAGTTTTTCCCGTGCGGCAGGGTCACCGGCATGCAGTGCGGAAAAGGCTTCGGTTTCCTCCCGGGCAGAGAGGGGCCGCGGAAAGCTGCCGCTTTCCAGATGAAGCGCCAGAACCAGAAACTTTGTGGCAAAAAATTGCAGAAGAGATAAAAACATGCCGACCCTCCCCATAGTATCATAAACGGTTACTGTAATTTATGAAGGAGGGCTTGCCTTTTTTCCGGACTCCGAGGAGAACAACGCTGCTTCGTTGTCCACAAAATACGGATATGGCAGCTTTGCGGAGCAATGCGCCTGTTACCCATATATTTTCCCCACGATCTTTCCGCGTGCTGCGGCAGGCAGGAGCTTGCACAAAAGGCTCAGGAATTTATACTGTGCACCGGCAACATAAACGACTGCCGGGTCCTTTTTCTCCACAATACCGGCGATGTACCGTCCAATGCGTGCCGGGTCCATGCCGTTTTGCTCGTCGTGCTCCATCTGGCTGACGCTCCGGGAGATGCGTCCACCGTATTCATCATCGCCGAGAATGCTTTTTTGACGTGCTTTTGTAAACCCGGTGCAGATGTCACCCAGTTCTACGACGGTAACATGGATGCCGTAGGCTTGACTTCGTTTGCCAGAGCGTAAGAGTAAGAAGAAACGGCGGCTTTGCTTGCAGAGTAGAAGGTCTGGAACGGAATGTGCGCTACGGCAGCAACAGAGCTGATGTTCACAATATGCCCCTTCCCTTGATGGCGCATGAAGGGGAGAACTGCTTTATTTACAGTGACTGTCCCGAAAAAGTTCACATCAAACTGCGCTTTGGCTTGCTCCATGGACGTAAACTCCACCGCACCGGAAATGCCAAAGCCTGCACAGTTGATCACTGCATCAATTTTGGTCTCTTTTTGGATGACCTGCTGCACAGCGGCGTTGACCGCATCTTCATCGGTCACATCGACAGACAGATGGGTAACACCTCCATAGGGATATTTCTGCGGCTGAACTCATAGACGATGCAGCCATTCTCTTTCAGAGCGGATGCCGTGCACCGTCCGATGCCGGAGCTTCCTCCAGTAACAATAACGACCTTGTTGTTTTCTCCCGCCATGATTTTCCCTCCTGAAAATGTTGATCTGGTTCGAGTATACCGCGTCGCAGGGTGGCTGTCTATCCTGATAGCCGGATTGTGGAAAAGTACAGGGATCAACTTGCGCAAATTTTTACGCAGATTGGCCTCTCTTTTTTACACAGCCAATGCCAATTAGCGCTTGAAATCGAAATGCTGCGCAAGTATACTATACTAGCTATGCTGTACAAGCTTGATCAAAAATCAGTATGCCAGTTGACCATAAAAGACATACCAGAATTGAAGTGCGCGGCAGAATCAAAAACCTACGAGGATGAAAATGAAATTCGATCGAAGGCTTACAGATGAAATCTACACTTCCGATACGGTAAGGCTGGGAAAAATGCGTTTCAGGCCATGCGGGAGACGATCTATCATAATGGTGGTGTTTCGTTTCGCGGTGCATCGGGCGAGATGATTTTGCATCGTTTGGATTTAAAGAAAATTTTTATCTCGACAGGATCAGCATGCGATTCAAAAAACAAAGGAGAGGTGTTTTGCTATGATTTACAAAAAGCAATACGGGCAACCGTTTGATACCGAAAGTGTAGTGGGTTCTTTTTTGCCCATGATGGAAACGATACCCTATCTGACCAAGGAGCCGGATGGTTTCTCCTATGCCATGGAACCGCAGGATGTCCTGTATGGTCTTGGCGAAAACGTCCGTGGTATCAACAAGCGCGGGTGGGTGTACGAAAGCAAATGCTCCGATGACGGCAACCATACCGAGGGCAAATCCTCGCTGTACGGTGCTTATAATTTTATGATCGTGTCCGGCAAGGATACATTTGGCTTTTTTATCGACTACCCGGCAAGGTCACCTTTGACTGCGGCTACACCGACCTGGATACCTTGCGGGTCACGGTGGCCGAGGAAAATTACGATCTCTACATCATTGAGGCGAGAGCCTGACCGATATTGTGCACCAGTTCCGCCAGTTGGTGGGGCGCAGTTATATTCCGCCCAAATGGGCTTTTGGCAACGCCCAGAGCCGCTGGAGCTACATGAACGAGGACGAGGTCCGCGAGGTGGTGGCAAATTACCGTGCCAATCATATGCCGCTGGACGCTGTGGTTCTGGATATCGATTACATGGAGCATTACAAGGACTTTACGGTGGATGCGCAGCGCTTCCCGCGTTTTGCAGATTTTGCCGCCGAGATGAAAGCGCAGGGCATCCATCTTGTCCCCATCATCGATGCAGGAGTCAAAATCGAAGATGGATATGATGTGTACGAGGAAGGCGTGAAAAACGGCTACTTCTGCACGAATCAGGATGGCACCCCCTTTGTAGCCGGTGTGTGGCCGGGACGGGTACACTTCCCCGATATGCTCAACCCGGAAGCCCGTGCTTGGTTTGGCAGTCAATATAAGGTTCTGCTGGATCAGGGGATCGAGGGCTTCTGGAATGATATGAACGAGCCTGCTATCTTCTACGCAGAGGAAAGACTGAAAAAGACCTTTGCTCAAATTGAGAAATACAGCAAGCAAAACCTGGATATTTCCAGCTTTGGTGCTTTTACCGGCATGGTGGCAGGGCTTTCCAACAACGAAAACGATTATAAGCTGTTCTACCACAACACCAAACAGGGGCGTATGCGGCACGACAAGGTACATAATCTTTTTGGTTATAACATGACCCGTGCGGCAGGCGAGGCTTTCGAGCGGCTGGAGCCGGACAAGCGCATTTTGATATACTCCCGTTCTGCCTGCATCGGGATGCACCGGTATGGCGGCATCTGGACTGGCGACAACCATTCTTGGTGGAGCCACATTCTGCTTGCGCTGCACATGATGCCCTCCCTGAATATGTGCGGCTTCCTGTACGAAGGCCCCGACATTGGCGGCTTTGGCAGCAATACTACAGAGGATCTGGTGCTGCGCTGGTACGGCATGGGCATCTTCTCTCCGCTGCTGCGGAACCACTCTGCCGATGGCACCCGCCGGCAGGAGCCCTACCGCTTTAAGAACAAGGCTGCCTTGCTGGTATTTTACAACTGCGCTACCTGCTGCTGCCCTACATTTACAGCGAGTACATGAAAGCTGCCCTGCACGACGGCATGTACTGTATGCCGTTGCGTTCGCCTTCCCGGAGGACGACTTTGCCCGCCGGGTGGAGGATGAGGTGATGATCGGTGAAAGCCTGTTGATCGCCCCGGTATATGAGCAAAATGCCCGAGGCCGGTATGTTTATCTGCCGGAGGAGATGCTGCAGGTGCGGGTAAAGTGCAGCGAAAGCAACCGCATCGAAACCAGCGTGCTGCCGGCAGGCCATCATTACATTCCGGTGGAGCTGGATGAAGTGGTGTTCTTTATGCGCAAGGGACACCTTCTGCCCCTTGCCAAGGACAGCAAAAAGATCCAGAGCGTTGCCGATGTGGACTTTGCAGATCTGCGCCTGCTTGCCTATGCTCCCGATGGTGCATCCTATGAATACTATACCGATGACGGCGAGACAAAGGATTACGACAAGCCGGAACATTTTGTGCATATCACGCTGGATGCGGATGGAAACGCAAAGAGCGATCGTGCTACGGTCAAAGTAGAAGGATAATCGTCAGTCATTACGCAGTTCCTACAGAGTGACAGCGTTTCAGCTTGAAATACTGTCACTCTTTTTTGTTGTCTATATCACAGATAAAATAGCCATTCCATCTTGAAAACAGCGTAAAGATTTATTATAATAAGATAAATAGTTGTGGCTTTTGCAAAGGAGGGCTGAAGTATGGCAGCGCCGCGCACCTATCTGGCAATCGACCTGAAAAGTTTCTATGCCTCGGTGGAGTGCGTAGACCGCCATCTGGATCCCCTGACCACCAATCTGGTGGTGGCAGACGCATCCCGCACCGAGAAAACCATCTGCCTTGCGGTATCGCCCTCCCTGAAAGCCAACAAGATACCCGGCAGAGCGCGGCTGTTTGAAGCCGTTCAGCGGGTGAAAGAGGTCAACGCCCAGCGGCTGCAAACTGCCATCCGGCAGAAAAAGGCGGTCCGGGGAGAGGATGGAAAATACCACTTTGCCAGAACCTCTTTCGATGCCAACGCCCTGAACGCAGACCCTGCACTGGGGTTGAGCTACATTGTTGCGCCGCCCCGGATGCAGCGGTATCTGGATGTTTCCACCCAAATCTACAAGACCTACCTCAAATATGTGTCCCCGGCGGATATCTACCCCTACTCCATTGACGAGGTTTTCATTGATGTGACGGGATATCTGCCCTACTACCACATAAGCGCCCACGAGCTTGCCATGACCATGATGCGGGAGTGCTGTACAACACCGGCATCACCGCAACGGCAGGCATCGGCACCAACCTCTACCTTGCAAAGCTGGCCATGGACATTGTGGCAAAGCACATCCCGGCGGACAAGGACGGCGTCCGCATTGCAGAGCTGGACGAGCAGTCCTATCGGTATCTGCTGTGGAGCCACCGCCCCTTGACGGATTTCTGGATGACCGGTCCCGGCACCGTCAAGCGACTGGAAGCCCACGGCATTTATACGATGGGGGATTTGGCACGGTTTTCTATCCACGGAGAAGATCGTCTGTATGAGATTTTCGGCGTGGACGCAGAGATCCTCATCGACCACGCATGGGGCTATGAGCCCTGCGGTATGGCTGAGATCAAAAGCTACAAGCCCAGCACCAACAGCATCAGCGAGGGCAGGTGCTGACCTGTCCCTACCCCAACGACAAAGCCAAGCTCATCGTCCGGGAGATGGCAGAAATCTTGATGTTCCGGCTCACCGAAAAGAAGCTGGTGACGGAATCCATCACCTTGGAGATCGGCTACGACCGGGAGAACGTGGACAAGGGCGGTTATCGTGGTCTGACCCAGACCGACCGCTACGGCAGAACCATCCCCAAGGCAGCTCACGGCACTATCCGGTTTGATGCGCCCACCAATCTGGGCAGCACCCTCATCAACGAAAGCGCAAAGCTGTTTGAGCGCATCACCGACCCGGCGCTGACGGTGCGGCGCATCACCATCAATGCCAACAAGGTCACGCCGGACGAGGGCTTCTATCAGGTGGACTTTTTCACCGACACCAAGAAGCTGGAAAAGGAGAAAAAACTCCAGCAAGCCATGCTGGGCATCAAGAACAAGTACGGCAAAAACGCCGTGCTGAAAGCCAGCAGCTACGAAGAGGGTGCCACTATGCGCCAGCGCAACGCACAAATCGGTGGGCACAGTGCAGGAGGTTCGGCGGGAGGTTCAGATGGAAAACTACAAAAATAGCAAGATCGGACAAGAGACCGCCCAAAAGTACGGGGACATCCTGGAGATGGAACGCCCCCAGACCGAAGAATCTCTCCACAAGCACCCCCGCATGACTTTACAGAACCGGGCTAAGATCTTCTCACCCTTCTCTCCGCTGCGGGGCTATGACGAGCAGCTTGCCGCAGAAAAGCAGCGCACCGAGCGGGTGACCAAGCGCATTTTGACCGAGGAAGAAATGTCTGCTCTGTCCGATCGGCTGATGCAGGTCACCAAGGGCATGACCATCACGGTGCGGTACTTCAAGGAGGATACCGCTCACCCGGAGGTTCCGGCAGTGGGCAACTACATCACCCTGACCGGAAAAGCAGACCGCATCGATCCGGTGTTCCGCACCCTGCAGGTGGGAGACACCGTGGTGCCTTTGAAGATCTGGTGGAGGTCAGCGGGGAGGGTATCATGGACATTGATGTGTATCTGGCATCGGGGAAGAATGAGATGACAAGAAATGTTGAAAGAGATATTTATGGGACACCTCTTCCGGTAAAATGACCTCAGAAGAAGCAAAACACACTTCGGATGGAGGAAAACACCATGGCAAACGGCGATTACGGCTATTTCGGCAAAGGTGACACGGGCTATGCCCAATACATGACGGCTTTCAACCGCAACTTCGGCGGCTCGTCCGGCGGCGGTGGCGGCGGCCACAACAATGGTGGCGGCAGTGGTGGAGATGGAAGCGGCTGCGGCTGCCTCATCGCCATTGCGGTGGTGGTCGTGCTGGTGCTCCTCGGCATGGGAAGCTGAGGGGCATTCCCATAGCACAAGGCTGTCTTACGTGATCCAGTCACAGAAAATATAACTAGGAAATGTTATCATATAGCCACAGGAAACACCAACAACATTCCGATGGAGGATTTGAATATGAAGGCAAAGTTTTATATCTGTGAGCACTGTGGCAACCTGGTCACCACCATCCACAACGCAGGCGTTCCGCTGGTCTGCTGCGGCGAAAAGATGAAGGAACTGCTCCCCAACACCGTGGAAGCCAGCGGCGAAAAGCATCTACCGGTGGCAGAGCGTTCCGGCAGCATCCTCACCGTCACGGTGGGTGCGGTGGAGCACCCCATGGTGGATGTGCACCACATCCAGTGGCTCTTTGTGGAGACCGAAAACGGCGGACAGCTCCGCTATCTTACCCCCGGGCAGTCACCCAAGGCGGTGTTTGAGCTGGGCGGCGAAAAGCCCGTGGCGGTCTACGCCTACTGCAACCTGCATGGTCTGTGGATGACGAAGCTTTAAGAAATAAACGGGCTCCTGCCAGTGGTTAAACGCTTGCAGGAGCCTGTTTTGGCGTGCAGCCAGAGGGATGATACCGGTGCATAGAATCTGTCTCCGGAGAGTTGGAACAAGTCCGGGGGCATTTTTGTTCTTCACTATCTTTCCGCAGGGGAAAACCATGGTATACTGAACGCAAACGAATCCAAAGTAATAAACCGGGAGGTACCGTTATGAAGTGGGGAATTTAGCGAACCGGCACCATTGCCAAAAAGTT
>ENA-OQER01001495-OQER01001495.1-human-gut-metagenome-genome-assembly--contig:-NODE-1495-length-11119-cov-4.292303_pt1 | contig 11119 bp, 16 predicted proteins | sample MGYA00242797_ERZ504639 | MGnify/ENA primary metagenome ERZ504639 (study PRJEB26092, sample SAMD00036306) | human gut metagenome | host: Homo sapiens | study: EMG produced TPA metagenomics assembly of...
TCGACTGCTTTACCCATACCGGGTCGTTTTGCACTGAATGCGGCATATGCAGGAGCAAAGGAAGTTATCGGCGTTGATGCATCAGAGCTCGGTGTAGAGCAGGCACGGAAAAACGCAGCCTTAAATGGTCTGGAAAACGTAGCATCTTTCGTGTGCGAGGATGTCTTTGAACTGTTGCCGCGTCTTGAAAAAGAGGGAGAAAAATTCGACGTCGTTATCCTTGACCCGCCGGCCTTCACAAAATCAAGAAACTCTATCAAAAACGCAATCAAGGGATATCGTGAAATCAATCTGCGCGGCATGAAACTGGTCAAAGACGGCGGCTATCTGTGCACCTGTTCGTGTTCCCACTTTATGGACTACGAACTCTTCACGAAAACCATCAACCAGGCGGCTCACAACGTCCACAAACGCCTTCGTCAGGTAGAATACCGCACTCAGGCCCCGGATCACCCAATTCTGTGGGCGGCGGATGAGTCCTATTACCTGAAGTTTTATAGCTTCCAGGTTGTGGATGAAAAATAGAAATTCTTCCTCTGCCGGAAGCGCCGAAACGGAAAAGCAAAGTGTAAGAAATGGGAGGAATTGCCATATGATAGAACCAACACCCCATGCACAAAAGAAAAAGCACTCCCGCCAGATGGCCACAAGCTGTGAGTCGTGCGGTAATTTTGTGTATGATGAGGATTATGAGTGCTACACCTGCGAGGTGGATCTCGATGAGGATGAGATGGCACGTTTTCTGCAGGATAAATTTTACAACTGTCCGTACTACCAGCTCGGCGACGAGTATCGGATTGTGCGGAAACAGATGTAGGCAGGCAATGCGTCCGGTATACAAAGCTGCGGCGTTTGCGATAAAATACATATATAAAAGAACAGGAGGATTTTTACCATGAACAACGAAGTATTAAATGCAATCAAAACAAGAAGAAGCATCCGCAAATACAAAGCGGAGCAGATTACCGATGAGCAGCTCGATGCAATTCTGGAGGCCGGAACGTATGCGGCAACCGGCATGGGAAAACAGTCGCCGGTGATTGTTGTGGTACAGAAACCGGAGCTGATTGCAAAGCTTTCGAGAATGAATGCGGCTGTTATGGGTACAACATCCGATCCGTTCTACGGCGCACCGACCGTTCTGATCGTGCTTGCTGACCCGGAGCGCGGAACTTATGTGGAGGACGGCTCTCTTGTCATGGGAAATCTGATGCTGGCAGCACATGCCGTTGGTGTGGATTCCTGCTGGATCCATCGTGCAAAAGAAGAGTTCGCGAGCCCGGAGGGAAAAGCCCTCTTAAAAGAGTGGGGACTTTCCGAAAATTATGTTGGAATCGGCCACTGCATCCTCGGCTATCGCGACTGTGAGTACCCAGAGGCAAAAGAAAGAAAATCAGATTATATTGTAAGAGTATAATCATCTGCGAAAACGGCTCCGGGAGCGGCTGTGCGTTGAAAACACCCGCCCGGAGTCCATATTTTTAACCGAATCAAGCAAGTAGCGAAGCGGATTGCGAATATCCGCTTTGCTAGAGACAACAGAGGAACAGCCATGTATCGAATTATGATTGTAGAAGATGATGAAGTCATCGCCCGCGCCGTGCAGCAGAGCCTGGTTTCCTGGGGCATGGATGCGTTCTGCGTACAGGATTTTTCCGGCGTTCTCGCCGAATTTGCCGTGAAAAATCCGCAATTAGTGCTGATGGACATTCATCTTCCCTTTTTTAACGGATTTCACTGGTGCCAGGAGATTCGAAAAGTCTCTAAAGTGCCGGTAATTTTTCTTTCTTCTGCATCGGACAACATGAACATCATTATGGCCGTTAATATGGGTGGCGATGACTTTATCGCGAAGCCGTTTGATTTAAGTGTCCTGACCGCCAAAGTCCAGGCGATGCTCCGCCGTACCTACGAATTTGCCGGAGAAACGAATTTCCTCGAGCACCGTGGTGCCATGCTCGATACGGGAAGTGGTGTGCTGAATTACCGGGGAAAGCGGATTGAGCTGACAAAAAATGAGTGGCGCATTCTGCAGTCCCTTCTCGAAAATAAAGGAAAAGCGTCAGCCGCGATATGCTGATGATGCATCTGTGGGAGTCGGACAGCTTTATAGATGACAACACGCTGACCGTCAACGTCACGCGCCTGCGGAAAAAACTGGAGGAGGCAGGACTTACAGACTTTATCCAGACGAAAAAGGGTGTTGGCTACCTGATCGCATGACGGAAGCAGAACAGGAGAAAAAGGATGGAACAACAGAAGGAGGGAATCCGGCAGGAGTTTATGCTTCTTAACTGGTATTTGAAAGAGCATCTTGCATCGGCCGTGCGGATTGCCGCTTTTATAGGAGTATTTTCACTCCTCTGTTTTCTGCGCAATGTGCCGCAGGATGTCACCGTTTATATGATCGTGCTGATGGCTGCTGTCGGAGCCGCAGGTTTTTGCTTTCATTATGGGAAGTACCGGAAACATCATCTGGTCTTAGCACTCCTTGCCGCCGAACCGCAGGGCAAAACAGAAGCGCTTCCGGAGGCGGACGGGCTTCTGGCGCGGGATTACCAGCAGATCATCGCATCCTACGAGCGGCAGTTTCAGGAAGAACAGATTAAGATGGAGCAGAAATACCGCGATATGATGGAGTATTACACGATGTGGACCCATCAGATCAAAACGCCGATTGCGGCAATGCGGCTGCTTCTGCAGGAGGAGGATACGCCGCTTTCGCGTGAAATGCAGAGCGAACTTTTCCAGACGGAGCAGTATGTGCAGATGGCGCTGCAGTACCTGCGCATGGAAAAATGACATCGGATCTTGTCTTTGCAAGGTGCGATTTGGATGCGCTGATCCGCCAGGCTGTGCGGAAATATGCTCCGCTTTTTATCCGCCGGAAAATTATCCTTTCCTACGAGCCGGTGCACTGCGAGGTGCTGACAGATGAAAAATGGCTCGTTTTTGTGCTGGAGCAGATTCTGTCAAATGCGCTGAAATACACGAAAAGTGGCAGCATTCACATCTATCTGTTACCGGATGCACCAAAAACGCTGGTGATTGAGGACACCGGCATCGGCATTGCGCCGGAGGATCTGCCGCGGATTTTCGAAAAAGGCTACACGGGCTGCAACGGCCGCGCAGACAAGCGGTCAACGGGCATCGGACTGTATCTGTGCCGCCAGATCATGGAGAAACTTTCGCATACCATCCGCATCGAGTCGGAGATGGGAGCGGGAACAAAGGTGTATCTTGGGCTGGATACCGTATCCCTGTAGTACATAGAGAGCTTCGCCGGGAATCTTACAGAAATGTAAGGTTGCCGGTCTTTTGTAAGATGATCCTAAGGCAGAAGAGAGCGCGGACGGGTATAATAAGCCTTGTCAATTAAAAAAACAGTTCAGACAGAAAGGAAAATGTGACATGGCAATTCTGGAAGTAGAACATCTGAAAAAAACATATACCACGCGCTTGGCAGCAACCGGGTGGAAGCGTTGAAAGACGTTAATTTTACAGTGGAACGGGGCGAATTTGTTGCAATCATGGGCGAATCGGGAAGCGGAAAAACGACGCTTCTGAACCTGCTCGCGGCACTCGACAAGCCAACCGGCGGACAGGTGCGGTTAAATGGAAAAAATCTCGGCGAATTAAAAGAGAAGGAGATTGCCGGATTCCGCCGCGAAAACTTAGGTTTCGTGTTCCAGGACTTCAACCTGCTCGATACCTTTTCCCTGCGTGACAACATTTATCTGCCGCTCGTGCTGGAAGGAAAAAAATACGAGGAGATGAGTCTTCGGGCAGAGCCGATTGCGAAAAAACTCGGCATCACCCAGATCCTCAATAAATACCCATATGAGGTGTCCGGCGGACAGAAGCAGCGTGCAGCCGTTGCGCGTGCGCTGATTACCAATCCGGAGCTGGTTCTTGCGGATGAGCTTCCGGCGCGCTCGATTCCCATGCAGCGGATGGCCTCATGAAACTGTTCGGGGAGATCAACGAGGAGGGCCAGACGATTGTTATGGTAACGCACAGTGTGAAGGCGGCCTGCTCGGCGAAGCGTGTGCTGTTCATCAAGGATGGCGAGGTCTTCCACCAGCTGTATCGCGGTTCTTTAGGGCGCGATGAAATGTATCAGAAGATCTCCGATACGCTGACAATTCTTGCGACGGGTGGTGAACGGGATGAATAATCTGCTGTATGCCAGACTGGCAAAAACAAATTTGAGCAAAAACCGTCAGAATATTCTTCCGTATCTGCTGTCATGCATCGGCACGGTGGTGATGTTTTTTATCATGGATACACTGGCGCAGGGAAGTGGCTTTGAACCCATGATCGGAAAAGATACGATCCTGACAGTGATGGGGATGGGAACCTATATCATTGGCCTGTTCGCGGTGATTTTTCTGATCTACAGCAACAGTTTTCTGGCAAAAAGAAGAAAAAAGAGTTCGGTCTGTTCCAGATTCTCGGCATGGAGAAAAAGCATCTGGCGAAGATCCTCTTTTTTGAGAGTCTGTATCTGTGGGCGGCATCGCTTGGAATCGGTATTCTGCTCGGTGTGTTGCTGTACCGCCTGCTGTTTCTGGTGCTGATGAAGCTGACCGGACTGAACGGAACAATTGGTTTTGCGTTCAGTGCAAAGCCGTGGGAAGTACGATGCTGCTGTTCGGCCTGACTTTTGTGATCAATTTTCTCTTAAGCCTTCGCCAGATCCACGTCTCACAGCCGGTCGAACTGCTGCACGGCGGCGCGCAGGGTGAGCGGGAACCGAAAACGAAGCTTTTGACGGCGGTTCTTGGATTCATGCTTCTTGGTGTTGGCTATTATCTGGCTCTGACCAGCCAATCCTCGATGGACGCACTTGATAAGTTTTTTAATGCAATCGCCTTGGTTATGGTGGGAACGTACTGCCTGTTTTCTGCTGGAAGTATTGCATTTTTGAAAATTCTGAAGAAAAACAAGAATTACTATTACCAGACACGCCATTTTACAAGCATTTCGGGCATGCTGTACCGCATGAAGCAAAATGCGGTCGGTCTTGCGAATATCTGTATTCTGTCAACGGGTGTGCTTCTGGTTATCTCCATCAGCACATGTTTGTGGACGGGGATTGAGGAGGTTACCTATACGCGGTTTCCACATCAGATTTCGATCGAAGCAAATACTGGCGTGAGCGGCATTATGAAGACGGTGGAACCGGTCAGTCAGAAGATGATAGAGGAAGTGAAAACTGGGATTGATCAGCATCTGGAAGAAAAGCAGCTCAGAAAAAAGTATGAAAGTGATCAGAGATACTATGTTATGCTTGCTGTTGTAGATAGAAACAAAGTAGAAAAAACACAGTCAGATGATGCTGCGGCGAGCACACTGATAAAAATCATGGAAGAGTCGGAGTACAATCAGGTAACCGGCGAACAGGTAGAGCTGGAACCAGGGCAGGCTCTGGTTTTTCAGGAAAAACAGAAAAATTATGGATATGACACGATTGAACTGGGAAATCAGACGTATGAAGTAAAAAAATGGAATACCGATAAGAAATCGTACATTCTGGATGAGAAGACGCAGGTGTATGAGACAATGACGGTGGTGACGCGGAACAAGGAAGCAAAGGAAGCGTATGCAGCTGTGCAGGGAAAGGAGCCAGAAGGATACAGTTGGGAATATGCTCTGGATCTTATCGGGGATGCTGGCGAACAGATCACTGTTGGAGATGAGATTGAGACGATACTGACGGAGTCATCTTTTAACGGATGGGTGGAAGTGCGCGAAAAAGAGCGCAATACGGTTTACAGTCTGTATGGTTCACTTCTGTTTTTAGGTGTTTTCGTCGGTGCGCTGTTTTTGATGGGTGCCGTTATGATTATCTATTATAAGCAGGTTTCAGAAGGCTTCGATGACCGAAAACGGTTCCAGATTATGCAGAAGGTCGGCATGAGCCGCAAAGAAATCCGTCAGACGATTCAGTCACAGGTGGTAACGGTCTTTTTCATGCCGCTCGCGGTGGCCGTGGTGCATACAATGGTAGCGTTTCCATTGACCAGGCGTATCATGGCAATGCTGAATTTCCCGGACAGCAATCTGTTCCTGGCTGCAACAGCGATTACGATTGCGGCGTTTGCCGTGGTTTACCTGATCGTCTATGTGCTGACGGCGCGGGCGTATTACAAAATTGTGGAATAAGAAGATGTACTTTTTTTAATACATCGAAGCGCCTTTGAAAAAAACTTAACAAAAAAATAATAAGAAAAAGACATCCGGCGCAGACGGAAAATCTGCGGGGGATGTCTTTTTGGTTGTTCTATTTATAAATGCCGTTGATGGTAACTTTGAAAAGAGCTTCCTTTCCATTGAGTTCGTCTTTTCCATAGTCTTCCGGGAAAGTGACGGTTACATCTACGCTGTCGCCCGGGTGATGGCCGATGAGCTGTTCTTCAAAGTCATCGATGTAAGTGTGGGAGCCGATCACAAGATCAGCGCCGTTTCCTTTTGTGTTTCCACCTTCAAATTCCACGCCGTCAATGGAGCCGACATAGTCGATATTGACGGTATCACCGTCCTCAATGGTGAGGGAAGTGTCGGTCTGCAAAGAGGCAGAAGCCGAAGTGGAGGCTGATGAGGAGGCTGCGGTATCCTCCGAGGCACTTTTGACAGAGAGTCGTTTGGAATCGAGTACGCTGGCAATAATAAGGCCGACGATCACAACGACAATCAGAGCTGGTCCGGCCCAGCTCCAGATCTTTTTGTAATGCGCTACTTTCGCTTCGTGCTCCCGCTCTTTGGCACGCCGTTCCCTGGCAGCTTTTCTGTTTTCTTTGTTCATAAAAAGGATCTCCTTTGCGCTTTTACGACTGCAATCGTATTTTATAATATCAAGTATATCATAAAAATATGGTAAAAGTGTGAAAAAAATAACACGATCCAACATTGTCAATGCTCAAAAATGACGATATAATGAGTGCAAGTGAGCCAAATGAAAATTTATTTTCAGTTGGCGAACGACGAATGTCGCTTACGCGATAGCGTAAGATTGAGTGCAAGTGAGTCAAATGAAAATTTATTTTCATTTGACGAACGACGAATGTCGCTTACGCGGCAGCGTAAGATTGAGTGCAAGTGAGTCAAACGAAAATTTATTTTCAGTTGGCGAACGACGAATGTCGCTTACGCGGCAGCGTAAGATTGAGTGCAAGTGAGAAAACGCGACGAGTAAGGGAGTGAATAAAATGGATGACTGGAGTAGTTTCAGAACGACGACATCCGAACAGCAGCGCCTCCGGGCTGCACTTTCCGGCTTTTGTGAATTGCAGGATCTTCCGGAAGAACAGCGAGCCGCATATACCGCATACCTGCGGAAACGCATCCGTCCCGCTGTCGAAATGCTGATTCGTGAGGATGATTTTTCAAAGCTGGAACGTATTCTGCAGACCGGATGGTTGTCCGATGCAGACCGAAAACGTTTCTCAACCTTGCTGCCGACCAGCAGAAATGGCAGGCCTTCCGCATTCTCCTGAACCGGAGCTCACAGGATCCGATGCAGGAGAATACGGAAAGCAGAAAAACAGAAGCTGCGTTTCAAAAAGAAAAGCCCACAAAAGAAAAAGAAGCGCTGGCGCTCCGGCTTTTCGAAGAAGCCCGCAAAAACCTCTGCTGGCTGTACCCGGAACTTGGTGAAGCGATTCTTTTCTTTCAGCATCAGCCATCCGACAGGACAAAAGCCATCACATCCGACGGTCATACGATATATTTTAACTCCGATTTTGTACTCCGCATGTGTGCCGAAAATTCATCGTTCCTCAAGGAAGGCTATCAGCACCTGCTGCTGGAATGCATCCGCCGGTTTGGGAAAGAAACACCGGAGCCGGAAAAAAAAGAACAGCCCCCGGTTTCATGGCTGATGCCGGAAAAAGAAAAACAGTCTCCGGTTTCATGGCTGGTGCCGGGAAAAGAGCCGGAACTTATCGAGTCTTTTCAATCAGTCTGGAAACGTGCTTCCCGCAAGTTGGCGGAAAACTACGGCACCGGCGCCTGCGGCGAGGCCAGAACCGTGGTGGAAAAAAAGAAACCTGTCCGGGATCGAAAAAAGAGCGTACGATTACCGCCGCTTCCTGAAACGCTTTACCGTTACCCGCGAGGAAATGGAGCTGGATCTCGACAGCTTCGATCCAGTCGCTTACCATTATGGGCTTATGTATTACGGAAATTTCCCTTTCATCGAGCCGCCGGAGACGCGCGAGGGAAACCGTCTCGAAGAGCTGGTTATCGCGATCGACACATCCGGTTCGTGCAAAAAAGAAATTGTAGCAAAGTTCCTTGGTGAGACGCGCAGCATTCTTGAAGAAAAAGAAAACTTCTTTCCAGCTGGAACGTCTGCCTGATCCAGTGCGACAGCTTCGTGCAGGATGTCACGATGATCCATTCACCGAAAGAATGGGAAGCTTACCGTGAAACAATTACCATCAAGGGCCGAGGCGGAACCGATTTCCGTCCTGTCTTTCAGAAAGTGGAAGAGTTGCGGAAACAGCATGTATTCCGAAACTTAAAAGCGTTGATCTATTTTACCGACGGAGACGGAATTTATCCCGAACAAAAGCCAGATTACGAGACGGCATTTGTCTTTGTCAGACAGACCGAAAAAATGAATCTTGTCCCAAAATGGGCAAAAAAACTGCTGACAGAAGAATGTACTCTTTGAACACAACTGACAAAAAAGCATCTCGCAAAATCAAACACAGAAAGATTTCGAGAGTACATAAAGAGTGCACAAGATAAGAGAGAACATATGAACATACAAGAAGCAAAAGAGACAATTGAAAAAGCCCTGCGCGCATACTTTGCAAGAGATGAAATTGGTTTTCCGCTGGTTCCCCTCCGGCAGCAGCGTCCCATTCTCCTGATCGGCCCGCCGGGCATCGGAAAAACGGCAATTATGGAGCAGATCGCAGAAGAGTGCGGTGTGGGGCTTGTCGCCTACACGATGACACACCATACGCGTCAGAGTGCCATGGGCCTTCCGGAGATCTGCACACGTGGAATCGAAGGGAAAATGGTACATACAACGGAATACACGATGAGCGAGATCATCGCCTCGATCTATGACTGCATGGAGCAGACCGGAAAGAAGCGGGGTATCCTCTTTCTCGATGAAATTAACTGCGTCTCCGAGACCCTCGCTCCGGTAATGCTGCAGCTTTTGCAGGAGAAAAAATTCGGCAATCAGCACATCCCGGATGACTGGCTGATCGTGGCCGCCGGAAATCCGCCGGAATACAATAAATCTGTGCGGGAATTTGATGTGGCAACGCTTGACCGTGTGCGGAAGATCGAGGTGCTTCCCGAGCTTTCCGTCTGGCTCTCCTACGCAGAGAAAAATCAGATCCACAGCGCCGTGACAACGTACCTTATGGCACACAGTGACCATTTTTATTCTGTTTCGCAGGAAGTGGATGAGAAGCGTTTTGTGACAGCACGCGGCTGGGAGGATTTGTCGGCCGTGCTGAAAAGTTATGAAATCCTGCATTTTCCGGTCGACGAAGCACTGATCGGACAATATTTGCAGGAAGAAAAGACGGCGGAGGAATTCAGCTCGTACTACAGGATTTACGAAAAATATGGACAGGATTACGGTGTGGAGGAGATTCTGACCGGTGCATTTTCCGGAAAATCATGGCACAAAAACAGCAGATGGCGGCAAATGGTTCCGCAGAAGAGCGATCTGTACTGCTGTCTCTGTTTCATGCGGCACTTCGGAAAGAGGCATCCGCCTGCCAGAAGCAGGAGCACACGGCAAAGGAGCTCTCCGAGTGCTTTCGCCAGTTTACCGGGCTTTGCAGGCAGAAAAAAGATGAGACATACGCATCCTGGCTACAACAGAAAGAGCAGGGATTTGCAGTGTGCAAACAGCAGGGACTGCTGAAAAAGGGCGAGGAAGAAACGAATGCGCGGGTCTTGAAAAAGTTAAAAAAACTCGAGGAGACCGCTAAAAAATGTCGCAAAACCGATTCAGATCAGATGAAAGAGCTTTTTGAAACGGTATGTGAACTGGAACAGGAAAAAGTGGAGAAGGAAGTAAAGAATGTGAAACTGCAGATCCGCCGTGCCGCTGAATTTTTACAGAACAGCTTTCCGGGCGGAGCAGAAGTGGTGCTGTTTGAAGCAAATCTGGCGCGAAGTCCAGCGTTACGGAGCTTTTTGATTGAGAAAAGCATGGATGCCGAATGATAAGCGGCCACTTTGTAAAGAAGAAAATGGTTCTGAAAAGCCCATTTCTGGAGAAAAATGATTTGAAAGGAAGAAAAAGATGAATTATAAAATGATCCTGCAGTACGATGGCACGCGCTATAACGGCTGGCAGAAGCAGGGAAATACGGACAACACGATTCAGGGCAAGCTCGAAACGCTGCTGTCCAGGATCGCAGGAGAGCCGGTGGAGATCCACGGCGCGGGCAGAACCGATGCCGGCGTCCATGCGGCGGGACAGGTCGCAAATGCAAAGTTCCATACGGATCTATCCGATGAAGAACTTCTGCAGACAATCAACCATTATCTGCCGGAAGACATCGAAGTTACCAGCCTCGCGCGGATGCCGGAGCGCTTCCACAGCCGTCTGAATGCGGTGGACAAAACATACGAATACCGTATCGTGATCGATGGCAGAAAGCATGTTTTCGAGCGGAAATACGTGTATTTTCCGGAAGCACCGCTCGATGTGGAAAAAATGAAAGAAGCATCGAAAGCGTTTATCGGAACGTATGATTTCAGGAGCTTCTGTGCCAACAAACGTATGAAAAATCGACAGTACGGACGATTACCGGAATTGATTTCTGCGAGAAAGACGGGATTCTTATCATTTCCTATACCGGAACCGGTTTTCTGTACCACATGGTGCGGATCCTGACCGGAACACTTGTGGAGGCCGGGATGGGAAAACGGGATATCGCATCAATGATGGAGCTTCTCAAAGCAAAAAACCGCGAAAGTGCGGGTTTTCTTGCACCGGCATGCGGACTCCTGTTAAAAGAAGTCCGATATGAATAACCGAAATAATCAGGGCAATGCACCAGTTTTTTTGCATAAAAAACCGAAAAAAGGCTGTGAATTGATAAATGCAGCATAGAAAAGAGAAAGGATGAGG
>ENA-OQER01001496-OQER01001496.1-human-gut-metagenome-genome-assembly--contig:-NODE-1496-length-11119-cov-1.980622_pt1 | contig 11119 bp, 20 predicted proteins | sample MGYA00242797_ERZ504639 | MGnify/ENA primary metagenome ERZ504639 (study PRJEB26092, sample SAMD00036306) | human gut metagenome | host: Homo sapiens | study: EMG produced TPA metagenomics assembly of...
ATGCATTGTTTTTGTATAAACTCTGACCAGCAGAGGCTATTCTGCGATCAGAGTAAAAAATAATGCCCAGAGCCGGAATCGAACCAGCGACACGAGGATTTTCAGTCCTCTGCTCTACCAACTGAGCTATCTGGGCATGTCTCTTTCGAGTACTTTGTTACTTTAACACATTTATGTAGAGAATGCAAGGGAAAAATAAAAAAAAACAGATGTTTTTTCTGAAAAATCTGATTTTCAAAAAAACATCTGCAATATTATGGCTACAGATTTATCTGGCAGCAAGATAGATTTTTTCCATATCTTTCATGTTCAGCTGTTTGAACACACCGATGGTACGGGTGTCTTCAAAGCTGCATTTAAACGCCAGATCATGGATTTCTTTTTCTGTAAGATCAAGACCAAGCTCATGAAGGCTGGTAGGCATCTGGATGGAACGAAAATAATCTTCCATGGCTTCAATGCCGGCAAGGGCAGTTTTGTTGAAGTCAGTACTGCAGGGAATGTCAAATATATTGACTGCAAACTGGGCAAAGCGTTCCGGATTTGCATCATAAACGTAACGTGCCCAGCTTCCCCACAAAGCGGCAAGACCAGCTCCGTGAGCTACATCGTAGGTGCCGCCCAGTTCATGCTCCAGCTGGTGACAGGCCCAGTCACCACCGCCTGTTCCGCAGCCGGTAAGTCCATTGTGGGAAAGGCTGCCGGCCCACATGATCTCTGCCCGTGCAGTATAATTATCCGGCTCCTTCATCAGGATCCGGGAGTCATAGATCACGGTCTGCATCAGAGATTCGCTGATACTGTCGGTGATCTCCATGGTTTCGATATTTACAAAGTACCGTTCCATAGTATGCATCAGGATATCCACACAGCCGCTTTCGGTCTGATATTGCGGCAGGTATAGGTGAGTCGAGGATTTAAAATAGCAAAACGTGGGCGGCACAGATCGTTGCGGGCACTACTCCGTTTCAGCCAGCCATCTTCATTGGTGATCACACAGGATCCGCTCATTTCACTTCCGGAAGCTGCGATCGTCAGGATAACGCCTACGGGAAGACAGGCTTTTGGGGCTTCGGTGCGGAGAAAAAAGTTCCATACATCTGTATCTGGATTGGCAAGTCCATAGCCGATGGCCTTGCAGGAATCAATAACACTGCCACCGCCAACAGCCAAAAGAAAATCAACCTGTTCTTTGCGGCAAAGCTCAATACCTTCACGTACCTTAGAGAGACGGGGATTGGGAACCACACCGCCAAGAGTGACATAGGAGATCCCGGCTTCATCCAGAGAAGATCGGATCTCATCGATCAGACCGGAGCTTACTGCACTGTGGCTGCCATAATGGATCAGTACTTTGCTGCAGTTCTGCTCTTTTAGAACAGTGCCGATCTTAAGGTGTGTATCTTTCCCGAAAATAACCCGGGTAGGGGTAAAATATTCAAAATTTCTCATAGAGATTAGGCTCCTTTTTATGATCCCGCAGGTATCATCTTGATTCATTTAATTGGTTTAAAGTCGTTATAATAATAGCATAGAAGAGAAACAGACGCAAATAAAAGCTATTGAAAAAAGGGTGTAATTTTGGGGGAATGTGGTATAATGACTTCTGTGAAGGAAAAGTGACCTGATCACAGAAACAGACCAATGCGAAGAGTATATTATAGAACAGATCCAAATGAAGAAGAAAGCAGGTGTCTGAAATGGAGAATATCATTATCATAGGAGCAGGTCCGGCCGGGATCTCGGCAGCACTTTATGCGGCAAGGGGAAATATGAATCCACTGATTATAAATACAGGGATCGGTTCACTGGAAAAAGCAGAGAAGATCGAGAATTATTACGGACTGGAGCAGCCATTGTCCGGCAGAGAGCTTTTTGAAAGAGGTCTTGCCCAGGCAAGAGCACTTGGAGTACGGATCCTGGATGCCCAGGTTGTGGGAATGGGTGGTTTTGATACTTTTGAGGTGAAAACTACCGCAGGAGATTTTGAGGCACGCAGTGTGATCCTGGCAACCGGAAGCAGGAGAGCTTCTGCCAGGATTCCGGGAGTAAAGGAATTTGAGGGAAAAGGTGTCAGCTACTGCGCAGTATGTGACGCATTTTTTACAGAGGAAAAGAAGTGGCAGTGCTTGGAAGCAGTGATTTTGCTCTTCATGAAGCAGAAGAACTTTCTCATACCGCTTCCCGTGTGACGATCTTTACAGATGGAAAGAAACCGGAATTTTCAAGAGAAAATCAGCTTCCGGTTAATACCATGAAGATCCAGGCAATCGAAGGGGATGAACGTGTTTCAGGCATCCGCCTGAAAAGTGATGTGTCCATGCAGGAGGCAGGTGCCGGAGAAGGATTCTTTTGTTGCCGGCAGAGGGAGTCTTGTAGCGTTGGTACAGCCGGAAGCTCGAGATGGCCGCCAGATCGGCGCGGAGCTGAATGAAAAGGAAATATCCGGATCAATGAAGAGATGGAGACTACAGTTCCGGGGCTGTATGCAGCAGGTGATTGCACCGGTGGACTTCTCCAGGTGGCAAAGCTGTTCATGACGGTGCCAGGCAGGACTTTCTGCCTGTCGGTATGTGCGGAAGCTTTTGAAAGCGGAGGCATAAGCTGAAATTAAAAAAAACAAATACAGGATCAAGGAGGAATTTATCATGGCAAAAGTTTTACAACAGACAATTTTGAAACTGAGTATTAAATGCAGAAAAGCCGGTACTGGTAGATTTTTGGGCAACCTGGTGGCGGACCATGCAGACGCCAGGCTCCGGTCGTGGAAGAACTTGCAGAAGCCGGATATGAAGTTGGCAAGGTTGACGTAGACAAAGAGCCATCACTGGCACAGCAGTACAAGATCATGAGTATCCCTACACTGCTGGTATTCAAAGGAGGAAAAGAGACCGCACGTTTTGTGGGACTGACATCAAAGACAGAGCTTGAGGCAGCGCTTCAGTAACCAAAACAGAAAACAGAAAAAACAGATACAGCTCTGGGAACCGAAATGGTTTCCAGAGCATTGTTGGCTTACTGAAAATTTTAAACAAGGGTTAATAAAATATGGATGAGAAAATAATAAAAAAGAATGCAGTGCCTGTGATCGCGGCAATGATCACAGCACTGGCCTTTTCTTTTACGGGCCTTCCAATGGATGGCAATACTTCTGCAGAGAAAATGAGCAATGTTTATAATGGATTGGGATGCATGAGCTTGCTTGCATGGATCCTGCTTCTTATTTTATACGTGAAGGATGGGAGGGCTACCGGAAATACAGAAACTGGCAGGCACATGTTTTGGCAGTGATCTTTTCAGCGGGAATGCTTCTTGGAACTTCTTATTTTACAAATGGAAACTGGGATTTTCTGTTTGGCGCAAAGAAACAGATCCTGATCTCAGCCGGATATTTTATAGGATTTTATATTATCTGTGATATGGGAATCACTTATTTCTGGAGGATTCCTGAGATGGAGTTTTTCCGAAAGGCCTGCGGGCGTATCCCGGCCAGAGAGGAAGAGGTAATGTGGTTCCGCCTGGCAAAGATATCTATGATCATTGGATGGACACCGTTTATCCTGCATTTCTCCCAGGTTCGATCCCGGCAGATGGATTTCGGCAGCTGGATGTATTTTTGGGAGCTATGCCGCTGGACAATCATCATCCATGGGTCCTGACGATGATCATGGGTGGACTGCTGACACTTGGAAAAACTATCTGGTGTTATAATTTTGGAGTATTTCTGATCGTCATTGTGTTTACTTCTGTGGAAATCTGGTGTTACAGTGCGGTAGTCCGCTATCTGTACAGATGGAAGGCTCCAAATGGATACTTTTGGTACTGTTCTGCTGTTTGCATTTGTTCCCATATTTGGAAGCTATGCGCAGGCAGTGATCAAAGATGGCTTGTATACGGCAGTCATTACTTTGTATTTTGCAGTGTATATAGATATTTGTCATTCCTTTTCCAAGAGAAAGGCAGTATATTTATTCTTCTGGGAATCAGTGTCTGTCTTACCCGAAATAATGGCATTCATCTGGTCCTGCCTTCTTTGATCCTTTTGTTTTTCTTCCTGGTAAAGGGAGCGAGGAAATATGCATTTATTGTGGCTGTCTGTGTTTTTGCCTGTTATCTGGGTGTAGAAAAGGGGGCAGCACCTGCCCTTGGCGTGGCACCTGGATCCCGATGTGAAATGCTTTCGGTACCGTTTCAGCAGACTGCCCGATATCTGAGAGAATATCCGGATGATGTAACCGCAAGTGAGAAGAAAGCGATCAACAGGATCCTGGATTATGATGTTCTTGCCGAGAAGTATAATCCGGAACTGTCGGATCCTGTGAAAATTACATTCAGGTTCAGAGATAATGATGATGATCCTAAATTGGATGGATACATGAAGGATTATTTTAAAGCCTGGTTTGCCATGTTCCGTCGTCATCCGGGAGTATATATCCAGGCGACATTGAATAATATTTACAGTTATAATGATCCGTTCCATATGGGAAGAGGACAGCAGGGCGTGTACCGGTTCTACATAGATAAACTGTATCAGAAGAAATCCGGGATCGATGTCAGTTATGTTGGACCAAAAAAATCCAGTATATATTCCGGCTTTATGATGAATTATGGATGCGCGCACCTGGCCTGGGACTTATCCTAAGTGCAGGAACGTATACATGGCTTACCCTGTTACTGATAGGATATCTTCTTGTGAAGAAACAATGGAAAAAAATCCTGATCTTTGCCATACCGGTGCTGAATATACTGATATGTCTTGTTTCTCCTGTAAATGGGATGATCCGTTATATGTGGCCGGTAATGACTATTATGCCGATGCTGTTCTGGTGGATTCTGCAGCCGGCACCAAAAACGCCTTCAAATTAAAAAAGATTCATCATTTCATAAAGACGTCTTTTATCCAGAATGCGGATCGATCCCCGTGAGATCTGGATAGAGCCGTCTTTATTCATTTTTTTCAGGCTGCGGCTGACAGCTTCCCTGGCACTTCCGATGGAGCGGGCGATGGCTTCCTGCGTGAGAGCAAGCTCATCGGAACCGGTATCTGCAGCTTCATCCAGAAGAAAGGCTGCGATCCTCTGAGTCAGGGTCATAAAAAATGTCCGTTCGATTCCTGCAATCACATCTGAGAAATGTTCAGTTGTCCGTTTGTAGATGAAATTTTCCAGATAGATATTGTTTTTCATCAGCCGGGAAAAAGGAACTGCCGGAAGCAGAAGCAGATCACAGTCTGTTTCTGCATCGATCTGTACATCAAATGTAATGGCAGAAAGCATGCAGGAGGCGGAAAGAGTGCAGATATCACTGTCCCTTAAACGGTACAGGGTAGCCTCTTTTCCCTGAGCGGACAGTAGATAAACACGGAGAACTCCCTTCAGAAGAAAAAGAGTTCCCAGGCACTGGCGCTCTTCAGACTGTATGGCAGCACCTGCCGGGTAATGAAGCTCGCGAATGTTATCAAGAAGAAAATTCCGATCTTCTTCAGTCATATGTTCCCAGAAGGGAAACGCCTGAAAATAATTCAGACAGCTGTTTCGATCCATAAAAAGATTACTCCTTTATAAAAATATATAGTACTCATTTTAACGCTGTTTGGATGGAAATACAACAAAAACGGCATTTTTGCGGCAGGAGGGAAATCCTTGTTTATTATGGTTCACTCCGTTCTCAGCAACACGCTTCGCGATGCACAGAATTTATGCTGATCGCATAATCGCGCGGTATGTCTCGGGTTTTCTGTGACCTTCGCTCACAAAAAAACACCTCGCGGAATATTACCAGTGAACAGTAACCCCTGTTTTTCTATTTACATCCGGTGGAGGGAACGTTATAATCATAAAGCGAAAAGGATCAACAGAGAAATAATGAAAACTGCCGGGGAAAGAAATTATCCGGCAGAAGTTAGGAGAATGTAAAATTTGAAAATCTTACTTGCAGCATGCAATGCAAAATATATCCATTCCAATCTTGCGGTATATAACTTGAAATCCTGTTCCGGAGAATACAGCTCCAGGGTTGTGGTCAAAGAGTACACGATCAATCAGATCAGGGATGACATTTTAAAAGATATTTATCTGGAGCAGCCGGATGTGATCTGCTTTTCCTGCTATATCTGGAATATTTCCTTTGTCAGGGAACTAGTGCCGGATCTTAAGAAAATTCTTCCACAGGTGGAATTTTGGGCAGGAGCCCGGAGGTATCCTACGATGCGGTGGAATTTCTGAAAAAGAATCCTGCGTTTTTTGGAGTGATGGTGGGAGAAGGAGAGGAAACCTTCCATGAACTGGCAGGTTATTATATAGAAAGAAAACCGGAAACTTTGAGCGAGATCCGTGGAGTGGCTTTTCGTGATGAAAACAAAGACAGGAATATTGTACACACGGGCTGGCGGGAATTGATGGATCTAAGTAAAGTTCCGTTTGCATACAGCAATCTTACAGAGTTTAAAAACCGCATTATTTATTATGAGAGCAGCAGGGGATGCCCCTTTTCCTGCAGCTACTGCCTTTCTTCCATAGATAAGAAGCTTCGGTTCCGTGATATTGAGCTTGTAAAAAAGGAATTGCAGTTTTTTATTGATAATAAAGTTCCTCAGGTCAAATTTGTGGATCGTACCTTCAACTGCAAGCATGACCATGCCATGGAAATCTGGAGGTATATTACGGAGAATGATAACGGGATCACCAATTTTCATTTTGAGATTTCAGCAGATCTTCTCCGTGCGGAGGAGCTGGCGCTGATGAAAACCATGCGTCCGGGCCTGATCCAGCTGGAGATTGGTGTACAGTCTACCAATCCTCAGACCATCAAAGCCATTCGGAGAACCATGGATTTTGAAAAGCTGAAAGGGATTGTAGAGCAGATCCACAGCTTTGGAAATATCCACCAGCATCTGGATCTGATCGCAGGACTTCCCTATGAGGGATACGACAGCTTCCACAAGTCCTTCTGCGATGTTTACGCACTGCGTCCGGAACAGTTTCAGCTTGGTTTTCTGAAGGTGCTGAAGGGATCACACATGATGGAAATGACAGGGGAATATCAGATTCTTTACAAGGATCGGGAACCCTATGAGGTACTTTCCACAGCCTGGCTGACCTACGGGGAGATTTTAAGGCTGAAAATGGTGGAAAGTATGGTGGAAGTGTATTATAATAGTGGGCAGTTCAAAAATACCCTTGTATTTCTGGAGAAGTATTTTGACGATCCTTTCCGGATGTATGAGGCACTTGGCAGATTTTATGAGAAAAAAAGGTTACTCGGAGATCTCTCATTCCAGAATGAGGCGCTATGAGATTCTTATGGAGTTTGCCGGAGAACAGAAAGAGATCCCGCCGGAAGCACTTTCCGATGTAATGCTCCTCGATCTGTATCTTCGAGAGAATTTAAAGAGCAGGCCATCCTTTGCTTCAGACCAGAAGCCGTATGAGCGGCAGATCTGGGATTACCGGAAAGCAAAAAAAATCCCGAAAACCGCCCATATCGAGGTGTTCCGGGATGGAAAGAGGCTTCTTTTTGATTATACAGACAGGGATCCTTTGACCAACAATGCACAATTAACGGATATTACAGATGAGGTGAATAATAATTATGGGAATGTTTGATCCGAAAAAAAGGAAAGTGATCACAGCGATCATCGCAGTTATTCTGGTACTGGCAATGGTAGTTCCGACTGTGATTTCGCTTATCATTTATTAAGGCGGCAGTTATGAAACTTGGAAAAAAGGCACTGGAGGCGCTTCAGGCAGAAATAGACGGGCGGCTTATGCCGGGAGATGAGCTGATCGTGGCAGGCCCTGTGGCTGCAGAAGGAACTGCATGGATCACAAAGAATTATCATGACAGACTGCGGGATGTTTTTGCAGAACGGTTTCTAGAGGATGTTGTGAAGCTTCCGGAGGTTTACGGAATAGGAACAGAAAAAGAGAATAATAAGATCTGGAAAATGGCGGAAGAATCCGGAGCCAGTGCCCGATATCTGATGGGAGAAGGTGGCTTTCTTGCTGCCCTCTGGAAAATAGCGGAGGCATCCGGGGTAGGTCTTAGCGCAGATATTCGGAGTGTGCCCATCCGACAGGAAACCATAGAGATCTGTGAGATCTTTGATGTGAATCCGTATAAGCTTCTTTCCGGCGGAAGTATTCTTCTGGGAATCCGTGGAGGCGATGCGTTTGTGCAGCAGCTGCGGCGAGAGGGGGTCATGGCAGCAGTGATCGGACAGACCGATTCCGGAAATGACAGGCTTCTTTACAGCGGCGGAAATGCCAGATATCTGGAACGGCCGGCAGAAGATGAAATCAAAAAGCTTGGCTTTTTGATTTCATGAGCAAGCAGCGAAGCGGATTGCGAATGCATATTTTGTATATTTAATGTTATGTAGAAAAGAGGAAAATAATAAATGGGAGTTTTGAATATTGTGCTCCATGAGCGGAAATTCCGGCAAATACAGGAAATATCGGCAGAACTGTGTGGCAACAGGAACCAGGCTGCATCTGATCGAACCGCTTGGTTTCCGCCTGAATGAAAAGGCCATCAAGCGTGCAGGTATGGATTATTGGGAACAACTGGATGTGACCAGATATCTGGACTATGAGGATTTTCTCAAAAAGAATCCGGGAGCAAAGATTTATTACGCAACTACCAAGGCACCTCAGACTTATACAGATGTGCAGTATGAGGATGACTGTTTCATTATGTTTGGCAAGGAGAGTGCGGGAATCCCGGAGGATATTCTGGTGAACAATCAGGAAACCTGCGTGCGGATCCCGATGATCGGAGATATCCGTTCCCTGAATTTAAGCAATTCAGTTGCCATTGTGCTTTATGAGGCGCTGCGACAGCATAATTTTACGCATATGAATCTGGAAGGCCATCTGAGAAATTACGACTGGAAATAAGCCTGCAAAGAGTAAATAAAAACCTCTGATCTGGAAATACTGTAGGAGATATTGAGAGATATTTCTTTTACAGCCTTCCGGATCAGAGGTTTTTTGATGTTTTATTTTGTTTTTTCCAGTGTAAAGATAAATTCTGTTCCAACACCTACGGTGCTGATCACATTGATATTCTGTTTATGAGCGTTGATGATCTCTTTTACAATGGCAAGGCCAAGCCCGGTACCCTTGCGGTCTTTTCCACGGGAGACATCGATCTTATAGAAACGGTCCCAGATCCTGGAAAGACTTTCCTTTGGAATTCCGGTTCCATGGTCTTTGACTGAGACAAAACCTTGCCATGGTTGACGGTGGTTTCCAGTGTGATGGAAGAATTGTCACTGCTGAATTTTATTGCATTGTCCAATAAATTGTACAGTACCTGTTGGATCTGTTCCATATCTGCACGGACAAAAAGCTCTTTTCCCGCAAGGAAGAGCTCCAGACGGATGTTTCGTTCCGTACAGATTCCTTCAAAGGTGGCGGCTGTGGTACGGATCGTTTCATTGATATCAAAACGCCGCATATGCATCATACGCTTTTTGACATCCAGTTCGTTTAAGGTAAGGAGACTTCGGGTAAGCTTCTCCAGACGGGTGGATTCAAAAGCAATGACCCTTAGATAACGGTCCTGCATTTCCGGTGGGATGGTACCGTCCAGCATGGCTTCCACATAGCCTTTGATGGAGGTCAGAGGTGATCGGAAATCATGGGACACATTGGAAATGAACTGCCGTTGATACTCTCCGTTTTTGTTCAGCTTGTCTGCCATGTAATTCAGGGAGTGGGAAAGATATCCCATCTCATCTTCAGAATCTACGGGGATCGTGTAGGAAAGATTTCCGTTGGCAAATTCCAGGGCACCCTTTTAAGATTTCTTTCAGAGGTTTATGGACCCTGTAAAAATAGATCAGAAGAAAACTGAAAAACAGTGCATAGATCACAATAAAGATCAGTACCATAACCTCTACGATATTGCTGCGGCTTTCGTAGAGGTTTTTCATAGGATAGTGGATCACCAGATAACCGATCACCAGATCCGTATCTTTTATGGGAACAACTGTGCTTAACTGTGCGGTTTTTAATGTCCCGTAAAACGTACCGGAAGAATAGCAAGTATCTTCGTAATCTTCCGGCCGGAAGCTCCTGACGGTGATAGCACCGGAATCAGAGGAATGCTGGTTTGTGTTTATCAGAACGGTCCCATCTGTATCCATAACCCAGAAATCTGCATTTTGAAAGGCTGCTGCTGAGGAAAGAGCCAGGATGAGGGATTCGTTTTTGGGGCTTTTTACAGCCTGACGAAGTTCATTTTTGGAACCAGCTGGCTGGCAGTGCGGTAAAGGGACTCTCCGGTAGAGCGCTCCAGCCTTTTTTCTACCAGGTAGGAGCCGCCGGAGGAAAGCAGCAGAAAGCAGATTCCGCCCAGCATAAAGTACAGGATCAGCAGTTTAGTATAAAGATGCAGTTTCATGAATCCTTTACCTCAAATTTGTAACCGATTCCCCAGACTGTGGAAAGAGCCCAGTTTGGGTTATCCTTGATCTTTTCACGGAGACGTTTGATGTGACGTCTACGGTTCTGGTATCACCAATGTATTCATAGCCCCAGATGTGATCCAGAAGCTGTTCTCTTGTGAAAACCTGATTGGGAGAAGCTGCCAGGAAATAGAGAAGCTCCAACTCCTTTGGCGGCATATCAATCTGGTGTCCCATATAAGTTACAGAATAGTTGGTTAGGTTGATCACCAGATCCGGATAGGAAACACATTTTTCCTTTGGCGCGGCAGACGGAGATTTTACATGAAATCTGCGCAGTACCGCACGGACACGTGCCACCAGCTCTTTGGAGTCAAAAGGCTTGATGATGTAATCATCCGCTCCAAGCTCCAGTCCCAGGACTTGTCAAAGGTTTCTCCCTTGGCGGAAAGCATAATGATCGGTACATCGGAGGTGTGACGGATCTCACGGCATACCTGGTATCCGTCAATGCCCGGAAGCATGAGATCCAGAAGATCAGATCCGGGTGAAAAAATATGGAACTGCTTCAGGGCTTCCTCGCCGTCATTTACGATCTTAGTCTCAAAGCATTCTTTTGTGAGATAGAGAGCAACCAGCTCTGCAAATGTTGTTGTCATCGTCAACAATGAGGATTTTCTGTTTTGTAGCCATTGGTTTCAGCTCCTT
>ENA-OQER01001497-OQER01001497.1-human-gut-metagenome-genome-assembly--contig:-NODE-1497-length-11115-cov-1.781034_pt1 | contig 11115 bp, 12 predicted proteins | sample MGYA00242797_ERZ504639 | MGnify/ENA primary metagenome ERZ504639 (study PRJEB26092, sample SAMD00036306) | human gut metagenome | host: Homo sapiens | study: EMG produced TPA metagenomics assembly of...
TTTCTTCTTAATGGTACATTGATTTCCAAGCTGTCAATAGCAGATTGAATATCTTGTCCTGGTGCTAAGAAGTATTTATCTGGAGTTTTTTCTGTTAGGTTAGCATTGTTTGGCTCTTGAAGGTAAGGTAAATCCTCAGGCATGATATCGTTGAAGAGAATCTTACCTACAGTTGTAACCAGGATTTTATGTTTCTGTTCGTCAGTCCATGGTTTATTTGGCATACTATCAACGGCAATACCCACACGAGTATGCAAGTGAACATAACCATTACGGTAAGCCATAACTGCTTCATCACGGTCTTTGAAGATCATTCCTTCACCTTCACGACCTGGTTCTTCCATAGTAAGGTAGTAGTTACCAAGAACCATATCTTGAGATGGTGTTACGACTGGTTTACCATCTTTAGGGTTAAGGATGTGTTCTGCGGCAAGCATAAGAAGACGTGCTTCAGCTTGTGCTTCTTCAGAAAGTGGTACGTGGATGGCCATTTGGTCACCATCGAAGTCGGCATTGTAGGCTTCACAAACAAGTGGGTGAAGACGAAGTGCTTTACCATCGATAAGGACTGGTTCGAAGGCTTGGATACCCAAACGGTGAAGAGTCGGTGCGCGGTTAAGCAGTACTGGATGTTCTTTGATAACTTCTTCAAGAATATCCCAAATACGTTCATCACCACGTTCAACCATACGTTTCGCTGCTTTAACGTTACCAGCATAGTCACGCGCAACAATTTCACGCATTACGAATGGTTTGAACAATTCGATAGCCATTTCACGCGGCACACCACATTGATACATTTTAAGTGTTGGACCTACGGCGATAACTGAACGTCCAGAGAAGTCAACACGTTTACCAAGCAAGTTTTGACGGAAACGACCTTGTTTACCTTTAAGCATGTGGCTCAAAGATTTAAGAGGACGGCTACCAGGACCAGTGATTGGACGACCACGACGACCGTTATCGATAAGAGCATCAACAGCTTCTTGCAACATACGTTTTCATTTTGCACAATGATACCTGGGGCATTCAATTCAAGCAAACGAGCCAAACGGTTGTTACGGTTGATAACACGACGGTAAAGGTCATTCAAGTCAGATGCAGCGAAACGTCCACCATCAATTGAACCATTGGACGAAGATCTGGTGGAATAACTGGCAAGATGTTAAGTACCATCCATTCTGGTTTGTTACCAGATTTGTAGAAGGCATCAAGCACGTCCAAACGACGGACAGCTTTGATACGTTTTTGCCTGTTGCTGTTTTCAATTCTTCCTTAAGTTCAGCGATTTCAGATTTCAAATCAACGCGTTTAAGAAGATCTTGGATAGCTTCAGCACCCATTTTCGCAACAAATGAGCCTTGTCCGTATTCTTGTAATTTTTCACGATATTCACGCCCAGTCAAAAGTGATTTTGGTTCAAGCGGAGTATCTTTGGATCGATAACTACGTAAGCAGCGAAGTAAATAACTTCTTCAAGAGCACGTGGACTCATATCAAGAGTAAGTCCCATGCGTGATGGAATACCTTTGAAGTACCAGATGTGTGATACTGGAGCTTTCAATTCAATGTGTCCCATGCGTTCACGACGAACTTTAGCACGTGTTACTTCAACACCACAGCGGTCACAAACAATTCCTTTATAACGAATACGTTATATTTACCACAAGCACATTCCCAGTCTTTTGTTGGTCCAAAGATTACTTCATCAAAAAGACCTTCACGTTCTGGTTTGAGCGTACGATAGTTGATTGTTTCAGGTTTTTTAACTTCACCATAAGACCATGAACGGACTTTACTTGGTGAGGCTAATGTGATTTGCATACTTTTAAAACGATTTACGTCAACCACTAGTTTTACCTTTCTTTATTGTTCTTTTGAAAATAGCAGAGCTACTTTCTAATTTGTCACGACTTACAAAACTTTTGTCTGCAAGACATTATTTATCGTTATAGGACTCATTCAAACAATCTGACTAGGAAAGGCAAGGTTGGCTTGCACTTTCCATGTCTAAATTGTTATTTCCTATTATTTATTTTCTTCAGCAGAAACTTCTACTTTTTCAGCAGATTCAGTTTCTTGCTTTTGACGAGCTTTTTCAAGGTCATCAACGTGCATAACGTCATCGTCTTCACCTTCATCAAGATCACGAAGTTCTACTTCGTTATCATCTTCATCAAGCACACGCATATCAAGACCAAGTGATTGCAATTCTTTAACAAGCACTCGGAATGATTCTGGTACACCTGGTTTTGGAATTGGTTTACCTTTAGTGATAGCTTCATAAGCTTTAAGACGTCCAGTCACATCATCTGACTTGTATGTCAAGATTTCTTGAAGGACATTTGATGCACCATAAGCTTCCAAAGCCCAAACTTCCATTTCACCGAAACGTTGTCCACCAAATTGTGCTTTACCACCAAGAGGTTGTTGTGTAACAAGTGAGTAAGGACCAACTGAACGAGCGTGAAGTTTATCATCAACCATGTGGTGAAGTTTGATCATGTACATGATACCAACAGAGACACGATTATCAAATGGTTCACCTGTACGACCGTCATAAAGAACTGTCTTAGCGTCGCTATCCATACCAGCTTCACGAACAGTATCCCAAAGGTCTTCTGAAGTTGCCCCGTCAAAGACTGGAGTTGCAATGTGAATACCGAGGTTACGAGCTGCCATACCAAGGTGAAGTTCCATAACTTGTCCGATATTCATACGAGATGGCACCCCAAGAGGGTTCAACATGATATCAACTGGAGTTCCGTCTGGAAGATATGGCATGTCTTCAACAGGAACGATACGAGAAACAACCCCTTTGTTTCCGTGACGACCGGCCATTTTATCTCCGACTTTGATTTTACGTTTTTGTGCAATGTAAACACGAACGAGCATGTTGACACCTGATTGCAATTCATCACCGTTAGCACGTGTGAAGATTTTAACGTCACGAACAACACCGTCTCCACCGTGTGGTACACGAAGTGATGTATCACGTACTTCACGAGATTTATCACCGAAGATTGCGTGAAGAAGGCGTTCTTCAGCAGAAAGGTCTTTTTCACCTTTAGGTGTTACTTTACCTACAAGGATATCACCTTCTTTAACTTCAGCACCAATACGGATAATACCCATTTCGTCAAGGTCTTTAAGAGCTTCTTCACCAACGTTTGGAATTTCGCGAGTGATTTCTTCAGGGCCTAACTTAGTATCACGTGTTTCTGATTCAAATTCTTCCAAGTGAACTGATGTGTAAACATCTTCTTTAACAAGACGTTCGCTCATGATAACGGCATCTTCATAGTTGTAACCATCCCATGTCATGTAGCAACGATTGGGTTTTGACCAATGTGCCATTTCACCTTTTTTCCATAGAAGGTCCGTCAGCAATGAAGTCACCTTTTTCAACAATTATCACCAACTTTAACAAGTGTACGTTGGTTGTATGCTGTACCTGAGTTTGAACGACGGAATTTAGTAATGTGGTAAACATCAAGTGAACCATCTTCACGACGAACTTCAACTTTTTCAGCGTCTGAGAAGACTACGCGTCCATCATGTTTAGCGATAACAGCGGCACCAGAATCGTGAGCTGCTTGATATTCCATACCAGTACCAACATATGGTGCATGTGGGTCAATCAATGGCACCGCTTGACGTTGCATGTTGGCACCCATAAGGGCACGGTTTGAATCATCATTTTCAAGGAAAGGAATACATGCTGTCGCAACGGCAACTACTTGTTTAGGAGAAACATCCACGAAGTCAACGATGTTTGATGGGAATTCTTGGTTATTACCTTGATGACGTCCCATAACAATTTCTTCAGCGAATGTTCCATCTTCGTTAAGTTTCGAGTTAGCTTGCGCTACCGTGTATTCATCTTCTTCATCGGCAGTCAACCAAACAATTTCGTTTGTAACCACACCAGTAGCACGGTCAACTTACGATATGGTGTTTGGATGAAACCATATTTATTAAGATGTCCGTATGTTGACAAGTTATTAATCAAACCGATGTTAGGTCCTTCAGGAGTTTCAATCGGACACATACGACCATAGTGAGTGTAGTGCACGTCACGAATTCATAACCAGCACGGTCACGAGTCAAACCACCAGGTCCTAAGGCTGACAAACGACGTTTGTGAGACAATTCAGAAAGTGGGTTGTGTTGGTCCATGAACTGTGACAATTGAGAAGAACCGAAGAATTCTTTAACAGCCGCAGTTACAGGACGAATGTTGATGATTTGTTGTGGTGTCAACACTTCATTGTCTTGAACTGACATACGTTCACGAACATTACGTTCCATACGAGCAAGACCAATACGGAATTGGTTAGCAAGCAATTCACCAACGGCACGAATACGACGGTTACCAAGGTGGTCGATATCGTCAACTTTACCAAGACCTTCAGCAAGATTAAGGAAGTATGACATTTCAGCCAAGATGTCTGCTGGTGTAAGTGCACGCGCTTTATCATCAGGATTTGCATTACCTACGATTGTAACAACGCGGTCTGGGTCAACCGGTGACACAACTTTGAATTTTTGAAGAACGACAGGTTCAGTGACAACAGCGTAATCATTTGGTGTGTAAACAAATTTGTTAAGGTCACCATCTAATTGTTCAGCAATTGAATCAATCACGTCACGTGTCATTACTGTACCAGCTTCAACAAGAATTTCACCAGTTTCAGTATCAACCAAGTTTTCAGCTATAGTTTGGTTCAAGAGACGAGTCTTGACGTTAAGTTTTTTATTGATTTTGTAACGTCCAACAGCTGCCAAAGTCATAACGACGTGGGTCAAAGAAACGAGCTACAAGCAAGCTACGTGAGCTGTCGGCAGTTTTTGGTTCACCTGGACGAAGACGTTCATAAATTTCTTTAAGCGCTTCATCAGTACGTGAATCTGCTGGATTTTTATGAATATCTTTTTCAATAGTATTACGAACAAGCTCGCTGTCACCGAAGATATCCACGATTTCATCATCACCTGAGAAACCAAGTGCACGTACAAGTGTTGTAAATGGAATTTTACGTGTACGGTCAATACGTGTGTAGCAATGTCTTTTGAATCTGTTTCTAATTCAAGCCAAGCTCCACGGTTAGGAATTACAGTTGAACCGTAACCAACTTACCGTTTTTATCAACTTTATCGTTGAAATAAACACCAGGAGAACGAACTAACTGAGAAACGATAATACGTTCACCACCGTTGATGATGAATGTACCCATTCAGTCATGATTGGGAAATCACCGAAGAAAACTTCTTGAGTTTTGATTTCTCCTGTTTCTTTATTAATCAAACGGAAGGTTACAAAAATAGGTGCTGAATAAGATGCATCGTGGATACGAGCTTCTTCAAGCGTATATTTAGGCTCTTTTAATTCGTAACCAACAAATTCAAGCTCCATAGTATCCGTAAAGTTTGTAATCGGAAGTACATCTTCAAAAACTTCTCTCAATCCATTATCCAAGAAGTCTTTAAAAGAATCCGTTTGAATTTCAATCAAGTTAGGTAAATCAAGAACTTCCTTGATTCTTGAAAAGCTACGACGTGTACGGTGTTTTCCGTACTGAACTTCATGTCCTGCCAAGTTTTTACTCCTTCATTAAAATACAGAGGTCAATAAATGTCACATAACCCGATTCCCTTCATTTTGACGAGAATCATCATTATTTTTCATTTTGACCTTTATAGTTAGGTTGCTCATTAAAACACCCTGCCAAGTGTGTCGTTGATGTGAATTTTTAGAATCTTTAAATATAGGTTACAACTCCTATTTTTTCTAAAATTAGGCACAAAAAGAGCAGCTAAATCTGACCAGTAAAAGTGTGATTTAACTGCTGTAAACCTTAGTTGGACAATATTTCAACTAAAGCAGACGACAAATAGTTGTTAACATTATACCTTATTTTTTAATTTTGCAAGTATATTAGTTTACTGCTACTTGTTGTGATAGATGAATTACTCAACAAACTTCCCAAGCTTTTGTATAATCACTATCTGTCCCACCAATAGCAAATTTATAAGTCATTGTACCTGCACCATTCTTAGCCCAATAACTTGTCGTTGTTTCACCACTCACAGTAAGCGAACGACCATTGACCGTCACCGTACCAGGCTGTAAACCTGTTGCTTTAAGAACAGTTGATTTGATAACACTTGAAGACAAACTATATTTCTTACCAACACCTAAGACACTTGAATCAGCGTTATAGATGGCATTAACCAAATAAGCCATGTACTGCGCATTATAAGAATATCCTGCTGCATCAGGTAAGGAAGTATTGTCGTCATTACCTGCCCAACCACCAAGCGTTACTTTCGGTGTTGATAGCACAAGCCACACGTCTGTATAATTGTCAGTTGTACCGGTTTTACCTGTCCAATCCGCACTAGCGGCTGTCGCATTTAAACTCTTCAAATCTGCATAAAATTTTGTCGTACCACCACCAGTGATAACTTCTTTTAATAACTGATTTAAAATGCTAGCCGTTGCTTCAGAAAAGACACGTACAGGATTAGCTTTATGTTGATAAATAACATTGCCTTGACTATCTGTGATACTGTCAACCATGTAACCTTTCAAGTAAACACCACCATTTGAAATCATTTGGTAAGCATTAACTTGTTGAAGAACCGTTGTCTCAATTCCTCCACCTAAAGGCAAGCTTTCAATAGAATAATCATCAATATCATATCCCATTTTCTTCATGTAAGATTCAACATCAACGTCATCATTGAGCAACATTTGATACGTCCAATAAGCTGGAATATTCCATGACGTATTCAAAGCTTCTTGGAGAGTAACCATTGCCGTTCCTTCTTCACTACCGTGCATGATTGACTGACCACTAGAGAAAGTTGTCGGATAGTTAGATAACATACTAGCACTACCTAAAAGCCCTTGGTCAATAGCAATCCCATACGCGATAATCGGCTTAATACTTGACCCTGGCGACCTCGCAGTATCAAACGCATGGTTGTTCTGGTTAGTTGAATAATCCCGTCCACCAATAAAGCCTAGAATAGCTCCAGTAGAATTATCCATCAAGACATTACCAACCTCAACTGTTTGAGAACTTCCTTGGTCAAGCGTGCTACCATACTGTGCCACAGCATTCTGCATGGTATTATAACATCTTTATCAATCGTTGTTTTAACGGTATACCCCCCTGTTGCAACGCTTCTAAAGCCAATTTTTGGTAAGATTCCTTCGTTGAATCATTTTTTAGTTCTTGTTCAGAAACACCATTTTGCTCAACCAAATAATCATACATGATATCCTGAGCTTCTTCTAAAACAGCATAATAAAGGAAATCATGTTCACTCGTTGTCGTCGATTCAGGTTGAATGAAATCCTGACTAACATCATAAGCCTTATATTCCTCATATTCAGCTTTAGTCAAATAGCCTGCGCGATATATATTGTAAAGGACATCTTGCTGACGAGACAAACCATAAGCCATATCCTCCTCGTCTTTCAACTGCCCTGTAGCTGTGTATGGGGAATAGACAATCGGACTTTGTGGCAAACCAGCCAAAAATGCCGCTTGTGGAATTGTCAAATCACTGGCTGAAACGCCAAAAATACCTTGCGCTGCTTCCTCAATCCCAGCAATATTTTCACCTTTATTATTACGTCCGAATGGAGAGACATTAAGATAATCAGTCAAAATCTCATCCTTACTCAAATAACGTTCCAGCGCTAATGCGTAGATAATTTCGCGTGATTTACGTCTAAAGGTTGGATCGTCTCCCAAAATTTGTTGTTTAATCAACTGTTGCGTAAGAGTTGATCCACCACTTGTCTCACCCAAACCAAGCACTGAAGCCAAGGTTGCACGAAAAACAGCTTTTGGAACAACACCATCATGGCTCTCAAAATTTTCATCCTCAGTCGCAATAATGGCTTTTTTAACATTGTCTGAAATCTCGTCGCTTTCAACAGGTGTTCGCAACAAATCAGTATCAATACTTGCAATCGAACTACCATCAGAATACGACATCTCTGAAATCCTAGTCAAAGATGTTACCTGACTAACCAGACTTCCTTGCTAGGAACTTTGACAGAATCAATCTGACTCGCAAGATAACCAAAAGCAGTACCCGCCCCTAACATCCCAAACAGGATAATAATAATATAAAAAAGTCGGTTAATAATTTCACTGTTCTTAAAGCAACCGAACCCAAATCTATAACACTAAGTTTCTGGTGATTTGTTTTTTTCTTTTCCTTGTTTCTCTTAAACATTCTAATACCTCATTAATATTATACCAAACTTTGATAAAGCTTGCATAGAAGTACCGCTTTTTGATATAATAGCCTGTAAACTACAATATATCATTGAGGTAGAGTTAACTTAGCTAGAAATTACTATTAACCTCAAATTTTAAGTAAGGAGAAAGCTCGTGAACATATTCGAAGACTCAAAGAACGTGGCTTAGTTTTTCAAACTACTGATGAAGAAGCCCTTGTCAAAGCATTAACAGAAGGGCAAGTATCCTATTATACTGGTTATGATCCTACAGCTGATAGCTTACACCTTGGTCACCTCGTTGCTATTTTAACATCACGCCGCCTGCAATTAGCAGGGCATAAACCATATGCTCTTGTTGGAGGAGCTACTGGACTTATCGGCGACCCATCATTCAAAGATGCTGAACGCAGTCTTCAAACTAAAGAAACTGTTGACGGCTGGGTAACTAAGATTCAAAATCAATTATCACGTTTCCTTGATTTCGAAAATGGTGACAACAAAGCCGTTATGGTAAACAACTATGATTGGTTTGGCAATGTCAGTTTCATTGACTTCCTACGTGATGTCGGAAAATACTTTACTGTCAATGCTATGATGAGTAAAGAATCCGTTAAAAAACGTATCGAAACTGGTATCTCATACACTGAATTCGCCTACCAAATCATGCAAGGTTACGATTTCTATGAATTAAATGACAAATACAACGTTACCTTGCAAATCGGTGGTTCAGACCAATGGGGAAATATGACTGCTGGTACAGAGTTGCTACGCCGCAAAGCTGATAAAACAGGTCATGTCATGACCGTACCACTCATCACTGATTCAACAGGTAAAAAATTCGGTAAATCTGAAGGAAATGCTGTTTGGCTTGACGCTGAAAAAACATCTCCATACGAAATGTACCAATTCTGGCTCAACGTTATGGATGACGACGCTGTTCGCTTCTTGAAAATCTTCACATTCCTTTCACTAGAAGAAATTGCTAAAATAGAAGAAGAATTCAACGCAGCTCGTCACGAACGCTTAGCACAAAAAAATCTTAGCACGCGAAGTTGTCACACTTGTTCACGCGAAGCAGCTTACAAACAAGCTCTTAAAATCACTGAACAACTCTTCGCCGGAAACATCAAAAGCCTTTCAGCAAAAGAATTGAAACAAGGTCTAAACAATGTTCCTAACTACTCTGTTCAAGCAGACAATAACCGCAATATCGTTGAAATTCTTGTAGCCGCAAAAATCTCACCATCAAAACGTCAAGCACGTGAAGACGTTCAAAATGGTGCCATCTACATCAATGGCGAACGTATCCAAGATTTAGACTACACACTTTCTGACGACGATAAAATCGATAACGAACTAACAGTTATCCGTCGCGGTAAGAAAAAATACTTCGTACTGGACTTTAGCTAACCATATACTAGCATAGAACCCTTGGAACGTTGATATTTATAAGGATTTTTGGAAAAAACCTATCTCCTTACATTTTTACTTATTTTTATCAAAAGTCCACAAAAAGGGGAGTAAATTTTTACGAGTTCAGCAGGCAAGGAACTAGCACCCAAAAGGTGCTTTTTTTAGTTTGACTATGGTATAATATAGTTGTTTCTTGATAATTTCTTTCCTGATAATGCTTTTTTAATACTGATTATTAAATTTGTTCATGTATGACACTTCTGATGGCTACCTTTTAGGTAGCTTTCTTATTTTTGGTTTGGTATAATATAAATATACTTATTGCATTAATCCACTTTAGTTTGAAAGCTACTCCATTTTGGAGTGGCTTTTCTTTTGCTCCTAGACACGTTCTACAGGCGTTAAATTAAACCTAAACATTGGTCTGGTACAATTACCCTCGGAAAGTCTTTGCGGTTGCTGTAGGCTATTCTACAAGCTATCTGTGAGGCTTAAAATTGATTGTGGCGCGTGAGATTATCCAAGGCTTTGTTATGATGTCTGAATAACACTTGTTTTGAAAAGTACAGCTTATCTGCTATGTCATCCCATTTGAGATTATTTACATAGCGTTCAGTCAGTATGTTACGCTGTAGTTCATCATCTAGGCTATTGATTAAATCTATGTCAGCTTGTAAGTCTGCTTCTGCTTGCTCAATCTGTTTCAAGTCCTCTTTCTCTAACTCTGCTAAATATTTTGGAAAAAGCTTGATTAGTTCCCTGTCATGTTCCAATGTTGCTTTTAAGCTCTCAATATACAAGCGCTTATATTGTATGTTTGCTAGTCTTTCTTTAATTTCCATTTTCTGCCCCCTGTGCTATAATATATGTATTGGCACAAAAGCCAAAATAAAATATAGAAAATGTTATGGTATTAGTAGCGTTTCATATTTGAGGGCTTGCGTGGCTGGGCTTTTTCTTTATTGAATTACCGAATGACTGTGGTTTATCCATGGTCTTTTTTTTGATACCTAAAAACGGAGTGATTTCAATTGTTAGCTACCTAACAAATAGCATAGCAACAAAACTCAATGCAAGTGATGACACCCCTTAAAAATCTGAAAAAATTGGTCTGCGGTGTAAGAAAACACCTTGCGGTGGCTCTCCTTGCCGTCAGATAGGGCGGGGGGTTAATTTAAACACTCGGACAATACAATTATACCCCAAACAATTAAAACGGCATACAGGGCATTTTAGGGGCTAATAATAACGTGCTATAAAAATCAAAAAGGGAAAATCGCACACGGAAAGGGGCGGCGTTGTAGAATCCGAACAATACCAAGCCCCATTAAAAATCAACGGGGTATTTCCGAATGATAACCAAGGGAAGCGCGTGTTTCTCGCACTTCGCTCACTGTTCGTTTCACTATCCAAGCAAACAGAAAAAGCCTACTGAT
>ENA-OQER01001499-OQER01001499.1-human-gut-metagenome-genome-assembly--contig:-NODE-1499-length-11114-cov-8.331028_pt1 | contig 11114 bp, 15 predicted proteins | sample MGYA00242797_ERZ504639 | MGnify/ENA primary metagenome ERZ504639 (study PRJEB26092, sample SAMD00036306) | human gut metagenome | host: Homo sapiens | study: EMG produced TPA metagenomics assembly of...
AGGGCAAAAGCTTTAAAATACCAGGCGATAAACAAAGCTTTTGCCCTTACAGGGCGACAAGTTTGCGTCCATAATACCCAGGGCGCTGCCCTGGGCTAGGAGCTTCTGCCCTTTCAGGGCGTATTGGGTAATTTCAACCGTACAGGTCGAAAAGTTTATAGTTAATAGGGCGTAGCGTTTGCAAGATTGCTATTAACTATCAACTATAAACTATCAACTTAAATATAGTATTCTGCCGAATCAACCAAACCGGCTCTCAGCGCATATTTCGTTGCCTCGTGAACGTTGTTTACGCCCAGCTTGCGGAAGATGTTCTTGCGGTGGGTATTGACCGTATGGAAGCTGGAAAAGCGCTTCTCGGCTATTTCCTTCGTCGTCATTCCCAGCGCAATGTCCTTCAGAATCTCTGTCTCGGTCTTGGTGAGGTTGATTTTCTCCTGCTCCTCCTGTTTCGGAGCCAGAAGAACCTCCATCATACGCTGGCAGACAAAACGGTTGCTTGCCACACAAAAACGTATCGCCTCCTTGATTTCCATTAGCGAACACTCCTTCAGCAATACGCTGAACTGCGTACTGCTGGCGATGAGAATCTTCACGAAATCGGCACTCAGATCCTCACTGAACAGTAGCCAGCGCGTGTATGGGAAACGCTGGTTTAAAATAAGTAACTCGGCAGCATCATTGATGTCGAAAAGGGTGTAGTCGAGTATTACGACCGTATCCTCATTCTCCTTTAAGGCAAGCATCAGTCTGCCTTGTCTTCGATGGTCCGGGTTTCCAAACCCTCTATCTTACTGATCACATAGCTCAATCCGGCTCTTGTGATGTCCTGTTTGTCTGCTAATAGAATCTTCATTATGTTTACTCTCTTATATGTTGTTTATATATGTACGCAGATGCTTGATGCAGTAAAAATACTGCATCAAGGCATCTTTTTTCTTATTAGAATGACATGAGGAAGCCCATACGGATGCCCCATTTTGAGATATTTGCATGGTCATAATAGTTGAGGCGGCGAACATAATCGATTCCGAAGAACTTGAAGATGTTGTGCACGCCGGCTACAAACTCCCAGTATGGCGTCTTGCCAAAGGTATAGGAGTTGGTAGGGAACTTGAAGAGCTTCTCATCATTGAGGTTCTTGCTCGGGTCGTTCTTGCTGGTCAAATCGCCCCAAACACCCTTGATGGCTACATATTCACGCCACTTCAGCTTCTTGATGAGCGGAATGCGGTTGAGCAGCTTGCCGTTCATATCCCAGGCTACTGACCAGAACAGCTGGCGGTCGCTCAGGAACTCCCAGTCCTTCATCATGCTGATGGTTGCCTCCTGCTCGAAGATAGAGAGGTTGACCGGTGGTTGGATGAGCATGGTGAAAGGCACTTTGCTCCACTGCGCCTTGCCCACGATGTTGAAATCCATATAACCGAAGCTTCCCAGCCACTGGCGCTTGTAAATGCCCAGCGTGGTGAGGTTGCTCTGATACTGGCCGCCCATGAATCCGTCTAAGCCCATGGTGTGGCGAAGCGAGATTTCAGGACTGTCGAGGTTGATTGGCAGGCGCTGCTGCTTGGTGTTGACATAGGTAACACCCGGGTTGTAATCTAAGCCTACACTTGCCTCTGTGGTGCGTATCTTGCGTATTTCCTCGCCGTCGCTCACCCTGTAGTAGTGGAGATTGCCCACGGTGCGGTTGCTCTGCCAGCGGAGGCTGGTGTCGAAGCGGAAGCCCCAGTCGGTTTCGTAGGTGAAGGTCACCTTCTGGCGATGATACTGATACATCTGGTCCTGCGTGGTGGCACGGAGGGTCATGAAGAAGTTGTCCTTGTTGTGCAGCAGGTTATCATCGGATGGAGATGTAATATCATGCCCCAGCTCGAAGGTAAGCTTGCGCATCGGGAACTCGAACGGACTGTTTTTCTTCTTGTTGAACGAATAGGTGAGCACATGGCCGTAATACCACTTGTTGCTCTTCAGACCATAAGCACCGTAACCATCCCAGAAGAAGTGAGGGTTGAGGGCTGCCATCGTTCTGCCCGCCAGACGCAGGCGCACACCGTCTACGTAGTTGTTGGAGAGGAACGTGTTGATAGGTCCGAGGTCGAAGAGGCTGCGGCGGTCGTTGATGATGCTGTCTCTTTCAACACCCAGACTGTCTTTCACCGTTATCTTCTTGCCCTTGGTATGAGCCACTTCCACATAGTTCTCCATCAGGCTCTCACACCGAAGATGATGTATTTGAATCCCTTGGAGTTCTCCATGCGTGGATAAAGCTGTCCATCGACGATTCGCTCTTCGTGAGGCCCACCTGCCGGTATTTGTTCCAGTAAGCCTCATCGCGGTTCATCGCATCCATATCGTGCCTGATCTTCGCCTTGCCCTTGAAGAGCTGCTTCGGCAAGGCATCGAAGGCATAATCGGTGATTCGCGTGTTTCGCACCACCAGCAGGTCCTGAAGGAGCTTGTTGACGTGCAGTTCGGCTATCATATCGTCTTTAGTGAGCACCCACTCGCCGTTGTCGAGCTTGGTGTACTCCTGTTCAATCTTCATGTCAGTAACCCAGTTACATCGCTGTTGTGAGGCATGTAGAGGTTACATTTCTTCACGTGCAGGCTGCTGTCGGCAAGCACATAGAGTTCGCCTCGGAATCCGAAGTCCTGGCTGTTGGCTGGGATAAACTGCAGATGGTAGCACAGGTCTCTTTCCACATACACCGTATCTTCGATGTAATAATGGTAGAAGCTGATGGCTGTTCTGCCGATAGGAGATGGGAAGGGATACTGCAGCAGGCGCACGTAATCATCGTAGATGTCCACATCGGTGAACACCTCTTTCAGGGCGGTGTTGAGAATCTCTCCGGTCTGGATTACCTGTCCGATTCCATTGCTCTGCTGACCCTTGATGATGTCCTTTTCGGTCTTCGGATCTTTGCGGTAAATGTGCTGTGAAACCGTTTCGTCGATGCTGACAGGCAGGGTGAGCTTTCCGTTGTACGGAGAGGTTTCTACCTGGTCGAGGAGATACTGGCGGCGCTGGAAGAACTTGCTCTCCAACTGCTCTTTCTTCAGGTCGTTGAGCGCGAGTGTAATCTTCTGATACTTATCATATTGCACATAGTCGTGGTTGCTCAGATCGCTCTTTTTCTTGGCAGCAATCACGCGCCGCATCAGTTCTACGGCAGGATTATCCTTACGTTTGTAGCGGCCTTTTTTCGATTTTACCACCACTTCGGTAAGTTTGTGCGTATCGTCTTTCAGTTTGATTTCCAGAAGTTGGTCTTTTCGTCAACCTTCACCGATGTGCTCTTGTAGCTCAGTGCGCTTACGGTGAGCATGAGTCCCGGCTTCTTTTCGATGGTAAACTTACCTTCTCCGTTGCTGGAAACTGCGATTTTATGTCCTTTGTATTGCACGCTTGCATACGGTACGGCAAAACCGTCGTCATCAATGACACGGCCTGTTATCTTCTGCTGAGCCATCATCTGAAGCGTAGAAATCATCAGAAGGATGACTGTAAAATACAACTTTTTAATACCTTTCATTTTTTATACCTTATTATATATATAGGGGCTCTCCGCCCATGATTTAATCTTTTCAGGATGCAAAGTTATAACATTATTCGTAAATAGACGCAAAAACCTATTCATTATTTCAGTTTTTTATGAGATTTTCAGAAAAAGGCTTCCATGCAGTTCCTTCTGCTGCCTGTTCTTGCTCTTCGCCGTGCGAGTCTGAGTGGTATAAAACTCCTTCATATTGCTCTATTTCACCTGTTTATCTGTCAATATCTGATGAAATTCCGAAAAATAACAGAAAACTATTTGGTTAATTTAATTTTTTAGCGTAATTTTGCACACTGAAATTTAAAGAAGAAACGCCCTTCTGCGGGCTTATTAAACATTAAGAGAATGAATAACAAGGGAAATCTTACCGACGAGCGGCCTCCACTGCTGCCCGTCATCATAGGCACCGGTTTCGGCAGTGGCTTCTGGCTTGGGGACCGGGAACGGCTGGCTCTGTATTGGCAACCCTCATCTGGGCAGCCCTGGCTTACGGACTCGGTATTACGGGCGAGAGTCTGCAGAGCATCACCTTCTTTCTCGTCATTGTTTCTACCATTCTGGGCACTTGGGCAACAGCGCAGTTGCAGCCTTATTGGGGCGAGGATCCCAACCGTGTGGTCATCGATGAGATGGCTGGCGTGTGGATTCCCCTGTCGTTGCTGACCCCGCTTACGGCACAGGGCGAAGTGAAAGATGCCTGGTGGTGGGCATTGGTGGCACTTGTTCTCTTCCGCTTCTTTGATATGGTGAAACCGCTGGGCATCAAGAAACTGGATAACAGGCAGGGCGCCTTCTATGTGATGGCTGATGATCTGCTGGGCGGCTTCTATGCAGCCGTTTCTTTAATCATCATCAAAATCATACTGGTTTCGGCAGGAATCATCTAGTCTGTCATTTCTTAAAGAAACAAATTCTTAAACAGACATTTCTTAAACAGGCAATAAAAAATAGATTAAAATATGAATTATAGAGATTTCTTACAAAAAGTTATCTATGCCATCATCAATCCACTTATCAAGGGGATGATAGCAGTAGGTATTACTCCTAACATTGTCACCTTCGTAGGATTCCTGGGCAATATCGTGGCAGCCGGTTTCTTCCTCGATGCTGCATGGATGCTCGGAACAGAGCAGGCTGATTATGCATCTTGCATGGTTACTGTAGGATGGGGTGGATTCATCATCCTCGCAGCCGGTCTCTTCGATATGATGGATGGCCGTCTGGCACGTATGAGCGGCAAGAGCAGTCTCTTCGGTGCACTCTGGATTCTACACTCGACCGCTACAGCGACTGGTAAGTCTCTTTGGCATCTGCCTCATCTTCGTACGTATGCAGGGCGCTATGACCTGGTTCTGGATGGGCATAGTCACCTTTGCAGCGATGATCGGTTCTGTGATGGTAAGTTATGTCCGTGCCCGTGCTGAGGGTTTGGATATTGAGTGTAAGGTAGGTTTCATGCAGCGTCCTGAGCGCGTTGTCGTTACTGCCGTTACTGCGATGATTACCGGCTTTACAGGCAATATCTGGTGGCTGGCTGGCGGCATGATTCTGATTGCCGTTCTGGCAAACATCACCGCTTTCTGGCGCATCTGGCATTGTTATGTTGTGATGAACGCTCATAAATAATAAACTGAACTTTCGCATATCAGGAAGTTAAAGGAGTTAAGGAAGTTAAGGAGTTAAGACGTATGTCTTTCAGCTTAAAAACGACGACAAAAAGACTATTGTCTTAACTCCTCAGCGATCGTAGGGAGCGATAACTTCTTTAACTTCTTTAACTCCTGAACTTGCAAAACTTGAATAAAAAAAGTAGAAAAAAGTGTTTAGTATCTATCTGATTATCCTCCTGGCGGTACTCGCAGCCTGGAAGAAGACACGCCGTTTTGCCTTCTATTTTCTGCCTTGGTTCCTCTTTGGAATCATCTACGATTCGATGCGCCTTTATCCAAACTATATGGTGAACGATATTGACGTGGCGAATCTCTATCATGCAGAAAAGTCGCTCTTCGGCATTGCTGCTTCATCCAGCGCAGAACTGCAGGCTGTAGCCGACCATAGCCAGCTGATGATTCCGGGCGAATACTTCAAGGTTCACCATTGCGGTTTTGCCGATTTCTGGGCAGGCATCTTCTATCTCTGCTGGGTTCCGGTGCCTATCGCCTTTGCCCTTTATCTGTATCTTACGAAACAGCTTAAATGGTTCAGACGTTTCTCCTGGGCTTTCCTGCTGGTGAATGTCATCGGCTTCATCGGCTATTACATCTATCCGGCTGCTCCGCCTGGTATGCGATGAACTATGGCTTCGAGGCTGTGCTCAATACACCGGGCAATGTGGCTGGTCTGCAGATGGGACGCAATGACCGGACTGCATGTGTTCCACGGACTCTATGGCAAGAATGCCAATGTCTTTGCTGCCGTGCCTAGCCTGCATGCTGCCTATATGTTCCTCACTACGATTTATGCTGTGATGAGCCGTAAACGCTGGTATACGGTGGTGCTCTTCGCCTGCATCTGTCTGGGCATCTGGTGGACGGCAGTCTATTCCGGTCATCATTATATCATCGATGTCATGTTGGGTATTCTTACTACGATAGTAGGCGTACTGCTAATGGAATCCAAGAGAATATGGGCAAGATTAAAGAAGAACTCGTAACCTTCGGCAAGGCGGAACTGACCGCCTCCTGCGCCTCTGTGGTAGACTTCGGACTGGCATTCTTCCTCTCAGATATCATCGGCATTTATTACGGACTTGCCAATGCGCTGGGAGTGATAAGTGGCGGCATTACCAACTGCATACTGAATTACCGTTATGTGTTTGGCGATTCCAAGAGCAAGAAAAAGAGTGTAGCCTGGCGCTATTTTATCATCTGGGGTATCAGCTGGATGCTCAATTCGGGCGGCACTATCGCCCTGACCGAATTTCTGAATGCGCACGAACATATTCAGCTGCATTATTTGATTCCGAAGAGTATTGTATCTCTGCTGGTAGCGATATTCGTTAACTATCCCGGACAGAAGAAATTTGTTTTTAAGCAGTAATAACCATATCAGATGGGGGCAGTATTCAGTATGTGCCTCATCTTTTTGTATCCTGTTTTTTGTATTCTGGCAGGTAATCTGTTGGCATTGGGACATAAAACACGCATCATGGAGCAGTACCCACGAAGAAACCAGGGATGTGGTGAAGCACAACGACTTTGTGGGCGGACAGTTTATCTGGACCTGTTTCGATTATATCGGTGAACCTACTCCTTATGCTTATCCTGCCCGTAGCAGTTATTTCTTTGGAGCGTTTCACCGATTCACATCGCAAGGCATTCTTCGGAAAATGTGTCGTTGTGATAAAAGGAAAGGGAACCCTCAAGGCTCAGGCAGTAGACTTAAAGGATGCTTCTGTAGCTTTGTGATTATAGTAATATTCTGAAAATCAAAACATTAAGGATTTATATTGCGAAGAAGGATACACTCTTTCAGTGTATTCCTTTTTCGCTCTTAAAAACGAAAAAGGTTTTGAAGCATTGGGACCCAAGGGATTTGGGTATCTCTATTATGCTAGTAATAGAAATTTAGCTTCAAAACCTGCGGCAAAGATACATCTTTTTTTTCGAATAAAAAAAACTTTTTTCGAATAAAAAATATAAAAAACTTGCTCTTATCAAAAAATATACGTAACTTTGTAAACGATAAGGCATCAAACCCAATCAGCAATCATGGAAAAAGTAATCTTTGTAGAATTTCCTCACGATGCTGGAGCATGAAAGAAATAACAATAATAAAACAATAAACAAAAAATAGTATAATGAAAATTCAAATAGAACAGCTACGCCAGACAAGGCTTCGCATATCGCATCGCTTATCATGGAGGCGATGAATGCGCAGTGTTGCCAAAATTTTGCTGGTCCTCAGCATACATTGGTTGATTTTCACCGTATGATGACTAAACTTGTAGAGATGGAGGACAGTCAGTATAGTTATAAGAATACATTGGTTGCTATGTCTACTGATGGCATTCTTGTTGGCATCTTGGTTGCATACGATGGTGCTGACGTCAAAAGATTACGTAAGCGCTTTATTGAGGCGGCAATCGTGGCTTTTGGAATAGACTATTCGGCTATGGAGCTTGAAACAGAGGAAGGTGAGTTCTATTTGGACAGTTTGGCAGTTTCTAACCAATACCGTGGAAAAGGTATTGCATCTAAACTGTTGGATGCTGCTATCTCTCGCGCAAGAGAATTAGGACTTCCTGCTGTAGGTTTGCTTTGTGATAAAGGCAATCCGAAAGCGGAGCGTCTCTATACGAAGGTTGGTTTCCAATATGTCAATGATACCACTTGGGGTGGTCATGCAATGAAACATCTTCAGTATAAATTGTAATCTGATAGGGCAAACTGTGCAAACGTTGCCCAATAAAAAGTATAGAAATCAACAGAAAATGTGCTGTTTATTGCGCAAACTGTAGTATCTTTGCACCATAAGTTCATAACGAATAGGTTTTTTGGTTTTTAGAAAAGATATTTTAGTAGTTTTTGTTGATTTAATAATAAAAGCTCGGTCTGCAGTGATGCAATGCCGAGCTTTTGTATTTTTACTCCCATTCAGGGTATTTCCTTTCTGTGTCTTTTATTCTAATTCCTCTATTTCTTTTTCGTCCATGTCTTTATCTAACTGGTCTCTCCACAGATACTTCTGGTTTCATGCACTATGATACCACTCAGGCAGAGCAAGGAGATAAGGTTTGGTATGGCCATTAAAGCATTCATGCAGTCGGCAATGTTCCAAACCAGTCCCAGACTGATGACACTACCCAGGAAGATAGTAGCAATATAGACTAAGCGGAAACAGAGCATCCACTTTTTGCCTTTCAGATATTCTACACACCGTTCTCCATAATAACTCCATCCCAATGTCGTACTGAATGCAAATGTTGCCAGTCCGATGGTCAATATTGGAGCTCCGATATATGGAATCTTACTGAAGGCAGCCTTGGTGAGTGCTGCTCCATTATGGTAGTCAATGTCTGGGTATGCTATGATACTTGAGGTGATGACGAGACCTGTAAGGGCACAGATGATGACAGTATCCCAAAAGGTACCGGTAGATGAAACCAATGCCTGACGCACAGGGTTACGGGTTTGGGCTGCTGCAGCAACGATGGGTGCCGAACCCAGACCACTTTCGTTAGAGAACAATCCGCGGGCTATACCATAGCGGGCTGCGATCATCATGGTACTTCCAGCGAAGCCGCCACCTGCAGCCTTTGTTGTGAATGCAGAGTCTAAGATTACGTGGATGGCAGGCAATAAATAAGCATGATTTACACAGAGAATGTAGATGCAGCCTAATACATAAAAGAGAGCCATGAAAGGTACCAGCATGCCACAAACCTTGGAGATACTCTTCACGCCTCCAAGAATCACTGCAGCTCCTAAAGCCGTAACGATGGCTCCAGTAATGTATGGAGAAATGCCGTATTGGTTTTCCACCAGGGTAGAGATGGCATTTGCCTGTACCGTGCTACCGATTCCGAATGATGCCAATGCGGCAAAGAGGGCGAACAGGACTGCAAGCCATTTCCAGCCCAATCCTTTTTCCAGGGCATACATAGGACCACCCAACATCGTGCCTCGCTTGGTCTTTACGCGATATTTTACGGCGAGTAATCCTTCGGCATATTTGGTAGAAATACCAAAGACACCGGTTAACCAGCACCAGAGTACGGCTCCTGGTCCGCCAAGAGCGATAGCTGTAGCCACACCGATGATGTTACCGGTACCAATTGTAGCTGCCAGTGCTGTTGCCAGTGCTCTGAACTGTGAAACATCTCCTGTGGCATTCTTGTCTTTCTTTACAGACAGTTTGATTGCCTTGAAAATCTTGCGTTGTGGAAAGTGCAAGCGGATGGTCAGAAAGATGTGGGTTCCCAACAGCAGGATAATCATAGGCCATCCCCACAGGAATGAACTAAATGCGGTGAAAAAATCGTTTATTGCATCCATCTCTTAAAAATTTTATGTTTATCTTATATCTATATTTTTTATACCTAATTCAAATTTCGCAAGTTCAGAAGTTAAAGAAGTTAAAGGAGTTATCGCTCCCTACGGTCGTTCGGGAAGTTAAGAGACAATAGTCTTCTAGCTTAAAATGTAGGACATTTGTCCCTTAACTTCCTTCTAACTTCCCTAACTTCACTTAACTTCCTGATATGCGAAAGTTCAGTAACCTTGTTATTTCTCAAATTCTATCTTTACGTTTTTGAATCCCATTGCTTTCAGCATCTCTCTAAACTGAGTTTTGGCATTCGCCTGTGCTGTATAGATATTGGTGCGGTTTAAGCAACGTTTCTTCATGGCTTGATAAGCACGCTCATACATAGCCTGTCTGTCGCTGCCTGTCCATTTGCCTTCTTCAAAGAAACTCTTGGTCTTCGCTTCGTCTATGAAGTTATGGTCTAGCAGTTTGATAGGAGGTAAAGTGCATACGATGCTGTCCTGGCTGGCTTGTAGCCATCCTTTTTTTACATCCTTCATATCGATACCCAAGCGCAATGTTCCATAATAGATACGTACCAGTTGGTCGTCGCCCCAAAAGCCACGGCGTATAGTATCTATCAGTTCTTCATCACTTACAGATAGAAATTCCCATTGACCGATATTCTCGATACTTTCTACCTGAGTGGGTGAGAGGGTTGTCTTATCTTCCTGTACCACGCTGACCTCGTTGTCTTTGGTGAGCCAATAGAAGGCTCCACCCAGAATAAGGATCAGTGCTAATAGTACGATGATTTGTATTCTTTTCATATCATTGTTCTCCTCGCTTAGTGATTCTTTTCGATAGTTGTCTTATCCAGAAGAGTCTTCAGATCGTTGAAAGTGAATTTCTTCCTGAAACTGATTTTGATATTCTCTTCAGCGAATCCCATGTCCTGTAGCATCGGAATCAGGGTGTTTGCTGCACTTTGGCGTGCCTGTTCAAGAATATCTAGGTTCGGGATATCGCGAATAATGCTTTCCCTGCCTTGTTGTTCGAATTGTGACAGTTCTGCATCACTGTAGTTTCTTCTGGTGAGTGAAACGAATTGTCTTACACCTTCGTGATTGATTTTACTGCTGGTGAGCATCACTTTTGGATCTGGTAAGATGATTTCTATCTTGTCACCTTGTCGGTTAACGTTCTTAGCAGAGAATCCTGAAAAGTCTACATAAGCTTTTAATGTCGCATCCATCGGAATGGCCACCTTGCGGTTTGAGCCGGGAACATGAATATTAAAGTCTTTCTTGAACAGTGAGCCCTTCAGATTGAGCTGGTCATCATGTGTTATAATCTTATGAACATGAGCTTCTGCTGTATATAAGCGATTGCATTTCTGTATCTGCATCACCATCACAGGTATTGTGTCGATGACTTGCTCCTTCTTTTCTTGTTTGCTGATGCGAACATGAAACGAAGGGTCGGCGGGACTTGAACCCGCACCCAAGCAATATGGACTAGATCCTTAGTCTAGCGCGTATGCCAATTCCGCCACGACTGCTTATTTAGTTGTTGCTGTTTCCC
>ENA-OQER01001500-OQER01001500.1-human-gut-metagenome-genome-assembly--contig:-NODE-1500-length-11109-cov-4.764706_pt1 | contig 11109 bp, 19 predicted proteins | sample MGYA00242797_ERZ504639 | MGnify/ENA primary metagenome ERZ504639 (study PRJEB26092, sample SAMD00036306) | human gut metagenome | host: Homo sapiens | study: EMG produced TPA metagenomics assembly of...
GCGGGCATGGCAAGCAGTGTCCTCCTTTCTCCCGGCGTCCGGGCATAAAAAGAGCAGGGAACCTGTTTCAAGATTTCCTGCTCGGTGGTGCCGCCGGTGGGCGGCTGGTATTCAGTTTTGAAAGTTCGGGTCAGGTTGGCCCGATGATGGGATATTTTACAACTCAAAATTCCTATCTCAAATCAAAAAGAACGCTTTCATAGTCCTTTACGAAATACTTTATATTTGTGCGTCCTTTCTGAATAATTGTGTGGCCTTCTGCTTCCAGTTTTTCCTTTTGTGCTTCTATACCGCCGGGATATTTTGCGTTCAATTCCCCGTTTGCCTTTAAGGTTCGCCAGTACGGGGTTTCATCTTCGGAACGCTGGTAACTCGCCCATGCTGCAATAGATACAAAAATTCCTGCTGTGATAGGCTCTGTGAAATCCGCTCCATTCAGTTCAGCAAAATATTCACGGATTTTTCCGACAGTAATTACTTTGCCATAAGGAATTAGTTTCATTACCTTGTCATAATCGATTGGCGGGCAAAATACATTCTGCTTCCGCCATATTTCTCAATGCTTTTCTGGTCGTAATGGTTTGAAATTTAGGCATATCCTTGCTATCGTGTAGCATGGCATTAAAATCTTTTTTTATCTTCATTCGCCATTCTCAACACCTCCTGCCTTAATTATAGTGGAGTAGACTATTCCATACAATGAGACGGTTTGAAAATAATCTTGAAAAATGTAATTGTGATTGGATTTGAATAAACTTGCTGAACGGGAACAGCTTGCAGCGCAAGGTGTTTCCGGGCGGCAAGTCCACAAAGGGGTAGCTGGCGGCAGCCAGCGCAGGGGAAGTGTAGCTTCCCTGTGATGATTGACAGGAGCCGGAACGCTGCGGGCAATCATCCGCTTTCCGCAGGAAGCCCCCGGCAGGGCGCAACGCACCGGCTTGACCGGTGTATAGTTGCGCCCTTACTCCGTAAGGGGTTCCCCGGCTACCCTCCGTTTCACGCTTTCCGCAACAGTTTCCTTCATGCCAGTTTGGGAAAATGCCTGTTTCAGAATGTCCATCACATCATCGTCCGTCAGCACTTCCGGCCTTATCAGAAAACTTTCCAGCATAGCCCCTCTGGTGCAGAGCCGGTGCGTCCGTTCCTTCCGGGTAAGCTGCTTCATTTGGTGTTCCAGTATCTTTTCTTCGTGCTGCGCCCGTCGCAGTCTGGCTTCGCCTTTGGCAAGCTCCCAGTTGAGCTTTTCCAGCTTTTCATTCATCACGGCAGCCCTCCTTCTTGGGGAGCAGCGTGTAAATGCGGTTCGGTTCTCCCACACCCCGGCGCACCCGCAGGATCAGTCCGGCGTCCTCCAATTCTTTCAAGGAACGCTTGACGGTTACGGAGCTTCGGGACAAGGCCGCCGCCAGCTCCACAATGGGGAAACGGACAAACAGTATCCCGTTGGTATCCTCCGTACCCACCGTAAGGGTGGCGTCCAGCAGGCGGGCATACATGACCTTTGCGGTGCTGCTGACCGGCAGCCGCAACATGGCGGGGGGAAGTGGCATACAGGGCGCAGAACGGTGTCTGCGGTCATAAATTCAAAATCCATTTAAGTGATTTTCTCCTTTCGCTTGGCTCGTTTGGACAGGTAATGGGGGCAGTCGATCACAACAGCCCGGAAGCTCTGTTTGCACTCATGCTGACACTTCCGGCACAGGTCGTTGTAGGCCACACGCCCCCGGTCATTGAGGAAGAAGGACAGCTCCAACTTCCGTTTTTTGCTCATTCTCGCATGGTGCCTCCTATCATAGAAAATCCGCCCATTTCAGCCGTAACGGTGGAGATGGGCGGATAGCGGTTTTTGGTGTCATGTTTCGGGGCGATTTTCAAGAAAAATACGGCCATAGAGCCGCTTGGAAAAGCCCCATAGTATCACGGACAGGGCAGACTACGCCCCGCCGATTTGTCATGTTTGGGTAGCGTTTTGGTGTCAGTTCTGCCGGGTTTCCCTGATGTCGTTCCTGCCCCTGAATCTCACAGCAGCGTTTTGTTCCCGTTGGTACGCTCGCTGCGGTCAAGGTTCCTCCAACTCCTTACCGCAGGTCGTTGCGCTACATCGCCGGGGAGCATATCCCATCAGGCCGGTCATTCGATTGGAATAATCCATCGATGAACTGACTTAATCATAGCTCATTTTTGGACCCTTTCCCGTATGTCCAGAAGTAGGAATACCGCCCCAAAATCGAAAATTTCCACGATTTCGGAACGGTATGGTATAATGGTTATATATGCTCGAAAACCACATGGGAAGGGAGTGGCAAACCGATGAAAGACCATGTTTCTTTGCAGGAACGCTTGAAAGATTTACGGGTGGAAAAGGGCTTGAAGCTGGAAGAACTGGCGGAAAAGACTGGCATTTCAAAATCTGCTTTGGCAAGCTATGAAAATGAAGAAAACCGAAATAAGGAAATCAATCATGGCAACCTTATCACACTGGCAGACTTTTACGAGGTGTCCATTGACTATCTGTTTTGCCGGACAGAAAACCGGGAGCAGATCAACACTCCGCTGTCTGAACTGCATTTGACCGATGAAGCCGTGGCGCTTCTGAAAAGCGGACGGATCAATACCCGGCTGCTGTGCGAGATGATGTCCCACGAAAAATTTGCGGAACTGATGGCTGACGCAGAAATCTATGTGGATGGAATGGCTACCATGCGGTTCCATGACCTCAACAGTGCGCTGGCCGCTGTCCGGGTAATGATACTGGAAGAGCATCCCGAAGCCGCCGCAGACCGTTCCCTGAAAATTCTGGAAGCCGGTCAGATAGAGGAAGAAGATTTTTTCTGCCATGTGACACACAAAACATGGGACACAATCCTTCACGATATACGCAAAGCCCATGAGAACGACATGGAGAGTGCGCCGGATACCACGCCCGCCGATGAACTAATAAAGGCAGTCCGAAAGGCCATGCAGTCCACCGGCGATAGGGTGCAGGAATTTTTGGAAATCTTCTGCAAGGCGTTCCAGCTGAAATACAAGCGGCTCACAGACGAGGAAAGAGTGACCCTGAAAAGACTGTTCAAAAGATCGCCACTGATTAAAAATTCCGGGATCAACTTTCGGCGCAGACCGTGGAAATAAAAGCAGCCGTTGTGGGAACGGGTGTTCCTACAACGGCAACTTTGATTATATATGAATTTGGAAATCCTGAAACTTAAACAATCCATTTCCCTGTTTGAGTTTTCCGGCTCTCTCTAATTGTGCAAATCCGGCTTCAATGTCAGCTATCAAAGAAACAGGAATATCCAACTGGTGGTGTCCGGGTAGAACTTTTTTTATTTTGTATTTCTGTATCCGCCTTATGGATTGATAAAATAGCTGCGGGTCAGTAGTTGGATAAAATGCGTCAAGGCTTCCTTTGTATATCAAATCCCCGGAATACAAGTAATTTCGTTCTGGCTCGTAAAAGCAACAATGTCCCGGAGAATGTCCCGGCGTGTGAATAACCTGAATTTCCCGTCCGCCCAAATTCAGAAAATCTCCATCATGTAAGATTCTTTGCGGCATACCTTGAAAAATCTGATAAGCGTTAATATCAAAATCTCTTGGAAAATCACAAGGAAGTCTTGTTAAATTGTTCTTCACAACTTGCAGCGGTATCGGAAACCTGACTGATAACCAGTCCTTTTCCTCTTCATGTACGGCGATATTATCAAAATACTTATGCCCGCCAATGTGATCCCAATGAACATGAGTAGTAACTGCCATAACAGGCAGCTCTGTTAGACTGTCCACAATTTTTCTGATGTTGGAAACGCCTAAGCCTGTATCAATGAGAATAGCGCATTTTTCTCCACATAATAGATAGCAATGTGTTTCTTCCCAGTGTTTGTATTCGCTAATAGAAAATGTATCACGGTCTATTTGCTCAATAGTAAACCAATTATCCATTCTGCATAATTACCTCCAACAACTAAATTTCCCTGCTAAAACCACTTTGCGTTTTCATCTCTGAAATGTGGTATAGTGCCATCTTTATAAGGGTCATATCGATTTTCATTGCAACCAAATTCTTTTAAGAGGGCAATCTTGTCATCTGGTGTCCATTCAATCAGTGATATTCCATCAAACGCTTCTACATTACCGTCGTCCATTTTATTCTTAAAATACCATTCAACGATAGTCTGATTGTCTTTATGGAAAAACTGTTTGATGTCCCATTGTAAGACGGTTCCCCGGGTATTCCATTCCTCAAACCAAAGTATTATCTTCTTTATTCCGTGATATTCCGGCCCCCAGCTTTCAATATAGATGGCATTATTTGAAAAAATATCGGATATACCTAAATCTTTCTTTGTAAGCCACATATCAAACCAAAGTCTGATAATTCTTTCTCTATTGTCCATTTCGCAGAACCTTCCTTGTTAATTTGATATTTCAGCTTCTTCGTCATGCTCTAATTCAATCACATTCAAAATTCCACAGTTCAAGCTTTGCAGATACGCAGTAGTGTTTCCATACTGATATGCTTTCCCTTGCCCATGTTGGCAATCATATTGGTGGTCAGACCGGCGGACAGCCGCAAGTCCTCTTTCCTCATGCCACGCTCTTTTAAGGTGTCCCATAGTGGCTGATAGCTGATGTGCATAGCGTCCCGCCTTTCCATCTATTGTCAAATACTATTTTTATTATAGCACAAATCTTGTGTTTCCACAATATTTCTTGACCGCACCGCCCGTTCCGTCTGGATTGTGCTTTTCCTTTCTCCGCTTTTATTACATCTAATTAGCCATAAGCTGCTTCATACCCTGACTCTTGGAGCCGGGGTTGTCGTTACCGTAACCTTCCAGCAGGTTGATGGCACCCCACACGCCGAGACCGGCACCCAGAGCGACAACCAGAGTCTGAAGAACTTCGATAGCAGAGTTAAAGAATTCCATAGTCGTTTCTCCTTTATAAATGAAAACTTGTAGACCGTCCGTACACACCTGAAGCTACATATTAAAGCCGCAAACTACGGCGAGAGTGAGCTTGCCGGTGTACCTCTCTGGTCTGGATAAAATAAAACCGCCTACCGGGTCAGGCAGACGGGAGCGAATCAGCGTCAATCACAACAAATTCATCATTGGGATTGATTTTTTCTTTTCGGTTCAGATATTTTTCAATATCGAAGGTGTTTTTGGGGTCGTAATCCGAGGTCAGCCTGTAGTTAGGGTGCTGGGTCAGGTCGTACTTGTCAGAAAGAAACGGTCTGACACCACGCAGCTGCAAAATACACTTGCCGCCGTCCAGCACCGCCAGCTCGTCCCGGCTCAATAATTCGTGACCAAGTTTTTGGAACGATGTTCCGTAGGATGGCGAATTACCGCGCGTGTCCGAAGTGTTAAAAGAATCAATCGTTTCTTTTCCCAGAATTTCGGACAGGTCTTTCAGTGTACCGGGTTCCGAGCCGCCGAGAAAAATCTGACTGTCCATGTTGCCAATGATGGTATCCGCATTGTCCTTGTAGATAGCCTTTAGCTGGCTTTTCGCCTGCAAAACAAGACAGGCGGAGATCTCACGGCTGCGGATGGTGGCCACCAGCTTTTCCAGATTGGGAATCTGCCCGATGTTGGCACACTCGTCGATCAGGCACCGCACATGGACGGGCAGCTTGCCGCCGTACACATCATCTGCTTTATCGCACAGCAGATTGAAAAGCTGGGTGTAGACCATGCTGATGAGGAAGTTGAAGGTGGAATCCGTGTCCGACATGATGAGGAACAGCGCCGTTTTCTTATCACCCAACGTGTCCAGTTGCAGCTCATCGTACATGGTGAGGTCACGCAATTCTTGGATGTCGAAGGGCGCAAGCCGGGCACGCAGGAAATCAGGATGGATTTTGCGGTCTTTCCGGCAGCCAGCTTGTAAAGTTTGTACTGCCGACCGGCAAAGCTGTTGGGCTTCTTTTTTGCCAGTTCTTCAAACAGCAGATCCACCGGGTTCTGGTATTCCTCGTCGTCCTCCAACACCTGCATGGTGTTGAGCATTTCCAGCAGCGTAGCAAAATTCTGTTCCTCAGCCGGGGCTTCGTAGTGCAGATAGGCAATCAGCGAGGTCAGCAAAAGCCGTTCCGCCTTGTCCCAGAACGGATCGCCGCCCTGACCTTCACCTTTGGTGTTGGTCATAAGGGTCGTGACCAGCTTCAAAATATCCTTTTCCTCGTGGATATATGCGAACGGATTGTAGCGCATGGACTTGTGAAAATTTATGGTGTTCATCGTCCTGATCTTATATCCGTTCTTCAGCAGGGCAAGTCCACATTCTTGAATGAGACCGCCTTTGGGGTCAGTTACCACGAATGAAACCGGATGGCTTTTTGACGTGCATTGAAGCAAATTCGGCTTAATAAAATACCTTGTTTTGCCGCTGCCGGAACCGCCCACCACCAGCACGTTTTTATTCCGGGCATTTTTGGGGTCAGGTGGTCGGTTGCTCATCATCAGGCGTTCTGTTTTAGTCAGAATGATGTTATCCTCAAACTTCGGAGCCATGAACGGCGCAATATCTGCCGGAGTACCCCACCGGGCAGAGCCGTACTCCATACCGTGCCGGTACTTTTTAGCGTTTTTGCTTTTTAGATAGACCGCCAGCCGCAGTCCGGCACCGCAGCAGATGCCCACCAGAATATCCAGTGGGTGCAGACTGGGCAGAGGGTTTGCAAATGCAGCCGGGAGCGTATCTATGAGTGACACGATTCTATCGCCCAGCTCCTTACCCTCGGCCAGCCGCCATGCCTCGCCAAAATTGGTCGCAGCCAGCCCAATCACCAGATAAGGCAGGTACAGGGCCAGCAGCTTGGTGAACTTTTTCTTGTTCATAAGCCACGTTCCTCCTCTTTGTGCCGTACTTTGTCGGGGAGGTTGGCAATGACCTGTGCCAGATCGTGCAGCTTGGCCAGCACAGAGGGACGCTCGGCCTTGTTCAATACTGCTGCAGAATACTCCTTGAACGCAGCGTTCAGAACGTCTGCATCCTGTGCCTTGAAGAAAATCAGAAACCGAGGTGGTGTGCAGGACAGGTCTTTTTGGATTGCATAGTCGATGTGATACCGCTTAGCGTAGCGGTCAAAATCCTTGATGCCAGTCTTTTCGATCTCCAGATTGGTCACACCCCGGTTCTGCCGTATGAGCCGCTTCATGGACTGCTTGCCCTGCGACGCACTCTTGTCGTACTGGCGCAGAAAGAACTGCGCCCCTCTCAAAAGTGTACGGGCAGATAGCTTTGCAGTCGAGATGGCGAAGTTGACCGTTTTATGCTCGATTTCTTCCTGCATTTCCATCACCTCCAGTGCAGAAAGTCGTGTTTAGCGGTCAAATCCGGCATCCTTCGGCAGGGTGGTTTTGCTTTCTTCCGGGCAAACTGCTTCATCGGGCACACGAACAATCATCATCCGATGCCCCAGCCGGATAAAATCTTCCGGCTGATGGAAAAGCCGCTCGTACTTCTGCGCCATCTCCGGGGTCAGGGATGCAAAATCCTCCTCGCCCAGCCCCACCACCAGAAAGGTTCCGGCAACGGCATCGTACATCTGCCCGTCCTCGTCCCGCAGCACGGTTCAACGGCAGTCCCATCAGCTTACCATCATCGTTGTAGATGAAGTGCGACCGGGTCATCGGCAAAGGGGTAGCTTGCGCCGATGGAGCCGCCCACCGCCTGCTGCAAGGCTTTCAGGTCAGGATCGATCTCGACCTGCTTCGGTACTGTCCCGGTGCGATCTCCAGCACCGTCAGGGTGTTCTTTTCCTGTTCCATGCTTATCCTCCTCAAATTTGATGGTGATTTCCTGTCCGGCGCGCGCCGCATTCATCAGGGCTGCGATAAAGAACCCACAGAGCGCACCGGCTTCATAGATCAGAAAGTCTTTCACGAACTCCATTACGCAACCTCCGAAAGCGCAACACCAACATGGCGCATCTCAGCATCGTCATAGAAAAACAGATGCTCCCGAATAAAATCTTCCACATCGACCTTTTCATATCGGCTCGGAAGCATAAGACAACGCTCATTTTCCCTGCGGCAAAGAAATGCCGTGCCGGTTAGGATTTTTCTTCCGCTTGCGGCGAGAATCTGCTCTGGCTGGTAGCGAATCTGAAAATCCGTATGCGGAACGTCAAAGACTTCGTAAGTCCCCTCAAAGTAAGGAAACTTCTTTTGAAGGGATTCATCAAACGGCACACACTGAACACCTTTTTCGGCACTGATAAGGGCAACTTCCGGCCCAACCTCGAAATGGTGCTTCAGTTCCTTGAGACACTCCTCGATAATCTCATCGTGCGACAAGCCCGGATACATTGCAACAAACCTCGCTTTCTGGGCTTTCCGCTGTTCTCTTTTTTCTCTGGTTGACATAAAAAGGCACCTCACTCCATGCAGATGCAGGGCAGCTTCTGGCCGTCAGCCATCAGGGTGACGCTGTGGCGCATCAGGTACTTCTGAAAGAGGTAGACCTGATCAATCGTCAGCGAGATGAACTCGCCATCCATGTTGGTGCGCACCAGAATGACCGGGCCGGTCAGATAGTGCTTGCCTGCCAGTTTCAGAACCTGAGCCGGGTTGTAGCTAAGCAGCAGCGAGCTGTCGGGGATGTTCAGGTACGCATCATCCTCGTCAAAGCAGGGCAGGATGTCGGGAGCTTCGTCCAACGTGATGACCGTCAGCTCCATGTCCGGGGCGATGGCGGCAAAGTAGATCTCGCCGCTGCCACCGCTCTCCGACAATGCAGCACAGATATGCATATCAATGGTGGTTTCCTCGGAACGAATAATGGGATTGGAATCATTCTTCATAGGCATTTTCTCCTTTTTCCTAAAGAAAAGACCCAACCGGGTCTTTTCAAATTCATATCCTGTCAGCGTTCTTCACTGTGCTGACGCTTTTTCTGCCACTGTTCCAGCAACTTGATGATGGTATCTTCCATCTGTTTGGGCGTATAGTTGCGGGGAAGTATTTTCTCAGGGTGTCATTTTTGATGGTCACCGTATCAACTCGCTCTTTTTCTCCTCGCCCATAATGGCAACGACCGTCTCCGTTGTAAAAGTTCCATCCTGAGCCAGCTTCTTGATACGCTTTGCTTGTGAGACAGAAGGAAAGTTCTGGGTATCATCCATTGCCCGGATCACTTCCTGCTGTTGTTCAGGAGAAAGATAGGAAAGCTCCACAGCAGGATTGAAGGACACGGTTTTGTTATCCACCATGTCCAGCAATTCTGGAATAAGGTTGGTCAGACGGATGAAACGTCGAACAGTCTCACGACTTTGATTATTCTCTGCGCCCAGCTTTTCATTGCTCCGCAACTTCGACACAACTTGTGTCGAAGTTAAATCTGACCTTGTACCTTGATTTTTCATGGCATCCAACTTCATTTTGTACGCAAACGCTCTCTCGCTGGGCAGAATATGCTCACGCTGCAAATTGCTATCTACCATGAGGATTATGGCAGCACATCGTCCATCTGGCGCACAATGACCGGCAGGGTTTCCAGTCCGGCCAGCTCCGCAGCGTGTTGACGGCGGTGCCCGGAGGATAATTTCATAGCCGCCCTTCGGTCTGGGGCGGGCAATCAACGGCGAAAGCACACCGTACTGCTTGACACTTTCCACGGTATCGCTCATAGAATCATCGTCCAGAACCTTGAAGGGATGGTTCTTGAATGAAAACAGCTCTCCAATCGGAATCTGCCGCACCTGCTCGCGCTGTTCTTCCTGCCGGGATTCTTCGGTGGAAAAAATATCATCGTAGCTGCTCAGACTGGCGTTTACGCTGCTTTTCGGCATCGGCCAGCACCTCCTTCGTCAGAGATTTATAGGCTTCTGCCACTTTGCCTTTCGGGTCATGGACAAAGATGCTCTTACCCGCCGCGCTGATTTCCGCTGCACGGACGGAGTGGGGAATCGTCTGACCGAACACTTTGATGTGCTTTCCGTATGCCTGCCGGATCAGCGTGTCGATTTGTCGGCCATAGTTGGTGCGGTTATCTGTCATCGTCAGCAGGATACCTTCGATTTTCAGCTTTGGGTTGATCTGCCGATGCACCTTGTTGATGGTCTGCAAAAGCTGTTCCAGACCTTTCGCGGAAAGGTACTGTGCCTGTACGGGTATCAGAGCAGTGTCTGCCGCCGCCAGCGCGTTAATGGTCAGCATCCCAAGGGAGGGAGTGCAGTCCAACAGAATATAGTCATAGTGCTGCTTTGCACTGTCCAAGACTTGCTTCAGCATTTTTCCCGGCTCATGGTATTGACAAGGCAACTTCCAGCCCTGCCAGCTCAATGTTGGCCGGGATGAGGTCTACACCCTCTGCATGGTGCAGCACACCTTCACCGGGCGGAATGCACTGGTCGTTCATGGCTTTTGCCATCAGGGTAGAAAGAGTGGCGGGCAGTTCATCGGGCTGTTGCCAGCCCATACTGATGGTGAGCGAACCCTGTGGGTCAGCATCCACCAGTAAAACTTCTTGCCCTCGGCGCAAGGCCAACACCCAGATTTTCACAGGTTGTTGTTTTGCCGGTACCACCTTTCTGGTTGACAATGGCAATCGTGGTTGCTTTCTTGGAAAATTTTTATCACCCCCGTTTCGCAAAATCGTGGTTGGTCTGATTCTGATAGTAAAGCTGCATGGTGGTCGGTGCGTTGTACAGAGAAGCGAGCAGGTATTGTTTCATGTTCCTGATTGGGCTGCTGTTCTCTGCAAGACACTTCAACACAAATTTGATGTGGTCGGCGTTCAGCTTCATAAACCGGCTGCGCACTACCTCGGCAGGGCGGTCATCCCCGGCAACTCGCAGCATCTTTCGCTTGGTCGCGCAGGTGTCCACCAGCAAATCAACGATCTGGTAGATGATGTCCTCGTCATCCGGCAAAGCCGGAGAAGAAGCTCGACCTCCAAGGACTGAGAAAAATATTCCTCCAGTTGGGTGCGTTTGCTCATTCCATCCGATTCTTCGGAATAGAAGAGATCAGTCTCACTCATTTCAGTATCATTCTCTATTACAATAAACATGGAACCGGATATGGCAGCCAGCCATATTCCATTCCAACTCGTACCTAAGCTACAATAAGAGAGTAATCGGCTAACGCATCA